>UPTG01000403.1_pt1 | contig 35659 bp, 30 predicted proteins | sample 2160121 | NCBI WGS metagenome assembly UPTG01 (sample SAMN06266255, study PRJEB28933) | marine metagenome | isolation source: Columbia River Estuary | place: USA:Columbia River Estuary, USA | collected 2014-07-27
TTTTGTTTTGATTTTGTTCAATGTTTGTATGTTTTCCTTTATTTAAAAGTTTTTCTTGGTGTTCCAGCATCATGTCCAACACTAGTTTGTTGTTAGTGTTTGTTGCTTAGGTGCTGGCAACAAAGATGGAGGAAATGCTCCACTTGAATTAAATGATCCCATTTTTTTGTTTTTTAGTTTTTTTATTTCCTTCATCATCAAAGTTTTTATTCAATTCTTTTTCTGTACTAATTATTGCAGTAAGTAATGTAAAAATCATAAAAGCCATTGAAAACCAAGAATTCATTAAAGCCTCATTAACAAAGGTCAATAACAATGCTGCTATAAAACCAACCCCTGCATATTTAAGTAGTGTAATACCAAATAATGTATTTGCAAAATTCCAAATATTTTTATTCTGCATAGTTCTATGAGTTCTATATCCATAAATGCTGTTTATTTTTTTTGGAGGAAAAAAATAGAAAATAATACTAAGAAAGAAAATCAATCCGTTTACACTTAAGACATATATAAAAGCATCCATATTAGTTCTTTTTTAGTGGTCTTAATAATCCTTCTTGAGCAACTGTAGCAACTAGTTTTCCATCTCTTGTGAAGATATTTCCAGTAGCCAAACCTCTTGCTCCTGAAGTACTTGGCGAAACTGCAGAAAACAACATCCAATCATCAAAATCAAAATCTCGAAAGAACCACATAGAGTGGTCTAGGCTTGCCATTTGAGTATTTCCTATATTGGCTTTACTAGCATTGGGTTTTAATGCTGCGTTTAAGATATTATAATCTGAGATATAGGTTAATATCTGATGCTTTAATGCCAATTTTAAATTTGAAGTATTTCCTTTTAATTTAAACCAAATATCTTCTACAGCAGGTAAGTCTTTTTTCTCTAATGGGTTTGCTATATGAACTGGTTTAAAATCTATAGGCCTTTCAATACTTAAAAAATCTTTCATTTTTGCAGGTAGAAAATCACCATACTGTGCTAGTAGTTCACTCCAGCTTAAAAGTTGTTCAGGTTGTTTTATACCTGTCTTTATAGCTTCTTGATGTTCATGTCCTTCTTCTTTTTTATGAAATGAAGCAGCTAAAATAAAAATAGTATTATTTTTTTGGATGGCAGTGACTCTTCTGGTAGAAAAACTCCCGCCATTTCTCATCTCAGTAACTTTATAAGTAATAGGAATTGTTAAATCACCAGGAAGTAAAAAATACGAATGTAATGAGTGAACAAATCGATCTTCAGGAATTGTTTTATAGGCTGCATGTAGTGCTTGTGCTAATACTTGCCCTCCAAAAACTCTTGAATTTCCTATGGTTTTACTAATACCAGAATAGGTAAGAGTATCTTTTTGGTCTAAGGTTAAAATATGTATTAAGTCTTCAATTGTTTTCATGAATTTTTTGATTCAATTTTAAATGGAAATTTTTGATGAAACTCTGTAGGCTGAATCTTTAGCAAAAATAATTTTAAAAATTTATTTGTGATAGATTTTTTATGTCTAATATACACTGTTAAATGTTCTGGAGTAGCCCCTACAGAACTTTTAATTTCACTAGCTGTTCTTCCAAAGTTTAGCGTAGTTATTTTTTTTGTGATTGCGATATCAATATAATCATATAGCATTCTTTGATAAATAGCATAGGATCTGTTTAACTCATAATCTATTCCAACAAAATGAGCATCTAATTTATTTTCATTCAACATACCAGACATAAAACCTACCATTTTATGATCTAACCAATATGATTTTAAAAGATAAACATCTCCTAATTTTTCTTTTAAACTTTTATAGGTTGCCAGATTAAACGCTCCTAAATTAAAATCTGCTTTTGAAGCCACTCTTTTGTATAATTCTGTCATTTCTTTAACTTGTTCATCAAAGTTTTCAACAGTAATTTCTTTTACGAGTAAGTTGCGGCTTAGTTTTAGTGCTTTTTTTGCCTTAACTCTAAATTTTGTTTTCAAAGAAGTTAAATAATGGTCAAAATTTTGCCAATTTTCATGAATTGTTAATTTCATATTTGGCTCTATATTAAAAGAATAATATCCCAAACTAATTAACTCGTTGCTAATTGATAAGGATGTAGACACAAAATCTTTCATGATAAAAATATCGATTGGCCTCTCTTTATAATTTTTTTCTGTGTGTTTTAAGATAGCTTTTGCTAATTTTCTTAAAACAGTTTTTTTGTTTTGATCATTTTTAATGAAAATTCCATGCTCACCACTCACAAAAGGATTTCCACAACTTAATATTTGCAATGGCTTTTCACTAGGAATAATTTTAAATTTTCTTGCTAGATAAGTTGCTCTTTTTACAATAGTACTTAAATCATTTTCTATAGCATCTAGATGAAATGTTATGATTTGAACACTAGCAAAAGCAATTGCCTTTTGTTTAGTATCTGTTAAAACAACATAAAAAAAAGTAAGGTGATCATTGTTTTTTTCTAACGCATCTAAATATTCCGATGAAAAATACACATTAGAAGAGCAGTCTAAATCATCCCAAATTTTTTTAGGAATTTCACTTATATAATGATATATAAATGTGTTATTTGATACAGAATTAGAACTCAAAAGATTTTTTTTAATGCCCTAAAGATACTTAATGTAGAATCTTAAAAGTAAAATTACATTTTATTAAATAATGAAAACATTATTTTTTATTTATTCTAAATAAATTTTAAATTTGTAATAGATTTTATGTCAATGATTATATTTTATAAACAACAGCCAACATTAAAACAGCAATAAAGCTTAAGTTGTAATTCAGTTTGTACTTCTAACTGTATAAAACCAAAAAACAAATGCTGTTTTAAATATAAAAAAAAGGGCATCAACTGCAAGCGATGCCCAAATATTTTCTTTCGAGAAGCTTCTTAATTTCACAAAATAATAATGTGAAGGAGCTATAGATTACTATTTAAAAGCATTCAAGCCCGTAATATCTAGCCCAGTTATCAATAAATGAATATCATGAGTACCCTCGTAAGTAATAACACTTTCTAGATTCATAGAGTGTCTCATTATTGAATATTCTCCACTAATTCCCATTCCTCCTAGCATTTGTCTAGCTTCTCTTGCGATAGTAATTGCCATGTCTACATTATTTCTTTTAGCCATGGATATTTGTGCAGTTGTAGCTTTTCCTTCGTTACGTAAAACACCCAAACGCCAAGTTAATAATTGAGCTTTGGTAATTTCTGTAATCATTTCAGCTAATTTTTTCTGTTGTAGTTGAAATTGTCCTATAGGTTTTTCAAATTGGATACGCTCTTTGCTATAACGTAGTGCGGTATCGTAACAATCCATTGCTGCTCCTATTGCACCCCATGCAATTCCAAAACGTGCAGAATCTAAACAACCTAAAGGTGCGCCTAATCCAGATTTATTTGGTAATAGATTTTCTTTAGGAACTTTTACATTATCAAATATTAATTCACCAGTAGAGGAGGCTCTCAATGACCACTTATTATGGGTCTCTGGAGTAGAAAATCCTTCCATACCACGTTCTACAACAAGGCCATGAATTCTCCCTTCCTCATTTTTCGCCCAAACAACAGCAACTTGAGCCAATGGAGCATTTGAAATCCACATTTTTGCTCCGTTTAAAAGATAATGATCTCCCATGTCTTTAAAATTGGTAGTCATTCCTCCTGGGTTAGATCCATGATCGGGTTCTGTTAATCCAAAACATCCCATCCATTCACCAGATGCTAATTTTGGTAAATATTTTTGACGCTGAGCTTCATTTCCATATTTCCATATAGGATACATCACTAGAGAGGACTGAACGGATGCTGTAGATCTAACACCTGAGTCTCCTCGCTCAATTTCCTGCATAATTAAACCATACGAAATTTGATCTAAACCAGCACCTCCGTATTCTTCTGGAATATAGGGTCCAAAAGCACCGATGTCTGCAAGTCCTTTTATGATTTGTGTTGGAAATTCAGCCTTCTGAGCATAAGATTCAATTATTGGAGAAACATCTCTTTTAACCCATTCTCTTGCAGCTTCTCTTACTAATTTATGTTCATCTGTTAATAAATCATCCAGTTGATAATAATCAGGAGCTTGAAATAAATCTGGTTTCATGTTCTATTATTTGTTTTCAGACTTCAAATTTAAAGAATTGATGTTAATTTAGAGTAGATTTAGGGGATATTTTTACCTGTTTAGGAATTTTGAAAGTAGCAGATGAAAATGATGGACTCCTTTTTCTTTAGTAGGTGAAAATCGTCCAGCTTTATAAAATGATGAACGAACCCCTTTTTGTACATTTTCAACAACAACTTCATCTTCTTCCTCTACCTTTTCAAGATTGCTCCCAGCTCCTTTATTAAGCTTTGACTTATCATACACATAGCTTACAAAAGAAACTTTTGTCTTGTGAATGCTTTTTGGTTTTACAATATTAACAGATAATCCCCAGGGATAAAAGTTAAACATCATGTTTGGGAATACCCAAAAATAGTAGGCTGCAACTTTTTTACCATAATCTATGTGGTTTTTTGGAAAATTAAAAATTTCCTCGTCTTTTTCAGAATATCCAATTTGTAAATTACAATGATCATAAATAACTGTTTCATAGCTTCCATAATCTAATACATCATTAAGGCTTTCGTGAACAAATGGAACATGAAAACCCTCTAAGTAATTGTCACAGTAAAGAGCCCAATTAGCTTCAATCAAAAAGTTTTTATTTAATGATTTATCATGTTTAAATTCATCAATAGGTAAAAATCCTATTCTTTCATTCATGACATCAATAACTTCTTGAAAATCAAAACTTGGATTTAGACCTGCAAATAAAAATTGCCCCCATCTTTTAGTAGGAAATATATGGAGATTATCACAGGGCTTAGGAAAGTCTTGGGCATCCTTGAATTCTGGCATATACTCAAATTCACCCTTTAAATTGAATCTTCTTCCATGATAGGAGCATGTGAGTTTTTTTGATGTTCCCGATTTTAGTGCTACAATGTTTCCTCTGTGTGTACAAACATTGGTTAGACAACTTATCGTATTTTCTTTATCTTTTGTCAACAACATGGGTTCTGTTAAAAAGTCATCCAATAATATAAATGGATGAACAGATTGTGTTTCTTTAACTAAATTTTCATCTCCAATCCACTGCCATGTATTTAAAAAAACCTTTTCTTTTACTGTTTCAAAAACAAAAGGATCTTTGTAAAAAGTAGCTGGTAGTGTCTCTGCTTTTGTAATATCTGGGTTTATATTAAAGACCATTTTAGGTGTAGAATTATAGTTGTATATTTAAAAAAATTGAATCTAAAATTACATAAATAATATGAGTTCTAGTAACAAAAAAATAGGTTTGATTACTTCAACAGCATTGGTTGTTGGGAATATGATAGGTGCAGGAATATTTATATTACCTGCTTCATTGTCTAAATATGGTAGTATTAGTTTGTTAGGCTGGGTTTTTACCGCTTCTGGAGCTTTAATATTAGCAAAGATTTTTAGTAATTTCAGTAAAATTATTGTCAACAAAAGTGGTGGGCCTTACCTATATTCAAAACAAGGTTTTGGAGATTTTATTGGTTTTTTAGTTGCATGGGGTTATTGGATATCTACCTGGATAAGTAATGCTGCAATTGCGATAGCAATTATTGGGGGTCTAAGTTTTTTCTTCCCAATCTTACAAACTAATTCTGTGTTGGCAGTTTCAATAGGTTTATCTATGATTTGGTTTTTTACTTGGATTAATTCAAAAGGTATGAGAACTACCGGTAAAATTCAAGTAATAACAACGGTCTTAAAATTACTTCCATTAGTTTTTGTTATCATTTTTGGTGTCTTTTTTTTCAGCCTTGATAATTTTCCGGAATTTAATATGACAGGTGAAAGTAATTTTACATCATTTTCTTTAGTAGCGGCTTTAACTTTGTATGCCTTTCTAGGATTAGAATCAGCCAGTATCCCTGTAGAAAATATTCACACCCCAGAGAAAACCGTACCAAAAGCAACCATGTATGGAACCATTATTTCAACATGTATATATATATTTAGCACCATAGTTTTATTTGGGATCTTACCAACCGAAACCTTACAAAATTCTCCTGCACCCTTTGCTGAAGCAGGAGAAATAATAGGGGGAAAATATACTGGATACTTTATTGCAATAGGTGCAATTATTTCTGGAATGGGTGCTTTAAACGGATGGATTTTAATTTTAGCTCAAATACCAATGGCCGCTGCAAAAGATGAGATGTTTCCTAGAATTTTTAAAAGGAAAAATAAAAATGGAGTTCCTGTATTAGGTCTTGTTGTTGGAAGTATATTGAGTTCTGTTGTTATGTTGATGAATTTTTCAGAAAATCTAGTAACTCAATTTACTTTTATTGTAAACTTAACTGTGTTGGCTTGTCTAGTTCCCTATTTATTTGTGTCTGCTTCATATGCAATAGTAATTATTCAAAACAAAATTTACACAAATAGCATTGTTAAAACAGTTTCACTCGGTCTTTTTGGGTTTCTTTATTCTCTATGGGCTATTTATGGTTCAAGTGCTGAGGTTGTTTTCTATGGATTATTACTATTATTGCTAGGAATTCCATTTTATGTTTTAATGCAATGGAATAAAATGAAAAGAAAATGAAAGTTACTAGACATTCAGAATACTTAAAGTTAGCCTCTGTTTATTTAAAATCTGCGAAAAACTCATTTCTCTCAGAAGAAGAATTATCAGAACACTGGGAAACACTTCAATACCTTTCTAAGCCTAATTTTAAAAAATCACTAGAGGAGTATGCTGCATTCCAGACATTTTTCAGAGAAAAAAATATAAGCACATGCTTTTTTCCAATCAATAAAAAAACTAAAATAGATTCCATTTATTGTAGAGATGCTTCAATAGCAACAGATTTTGGAATTATTATTTGTAATATGGGAAAGCAAGGTAGAATACATGAGCCATACGCTCAACTGGAAGCTTATAAAATGAATAATATTAACATTCTTGGCGAAATTAAGTTTCCTGGAACTCTGGAAGGAGGTGATGTTGCTTGGTTAGATCAAAACACATTGGCAGTAGGTCACACTTACAGAACAAATGAAGAAGGAATCAGTCAATTAAAAGGGTTATTGCAACCCAAAGGGATAGAGATTATAGTTGTTGAGCTACCTCATTATAAAGGCAAAAGCGATGTTTTTCATTTGATGTCCATACTAAGTCCAGTAGATAAAAATTTAGCGGTTGTTTATTCTCCATTAATGCCAATAAAGTTTAGAAATGAGTTGTTGGAAAGAGGCTTTCAATTAGTAGAAGTACCAGAGCAAGAATTCGATTCCATGGGTTGTAATGTTTTAGCAGTAGCTCCTCGTGATTGCTTGATGGTGGCTGGAAATCCAATCACAAGAAAATTATTAGAGGATGCCGGTGCCTCTGTTCATATATACGAAGGAAATGAGATAAGTGTAAAAGGAGGTGGAGGGCCAACATGTTTAACACGCCCAATAGACAGAATTATCCATTAATTTAATCTATTTGTAATATACAATTAGTTGTAAAGATGGTCTTTTTAAAAACCCTTTTCTGTAAGTTTGTATAAATGAATAAAAAGAACACATTAGGAAAAAAAGAAAGATTAAAAAGTAAAAAACTCATTGGAAAACTTTTTGAGGAGGGAAAATCTATTAAAAAGTATCCCTTTAGATTAATATACCTCATTCAAGATAAAAACTCATTCAAGATAAAAACTCAGGCCTCTTTTTCTGTTCCAAAAAGAAATTTTAAAAAAGCAGTTGACAGAAATAGAATCAAAAGATTAATAAAAGAGGCGTACAGGTTGGAGCAAAGAAAAATACTTCAAGACTATAACTTACCCTTCGTTATTATGATTACCTACTTGGGTAAGAAAGAACCAATTTTTTCCGATGTAAAAGAGAATATTAAAGAACTTTTGACATTGTTCAAAGAAACTGAAACACATTAAAAAATGCGAAATACTAAATTTAAAAATCAAGTATTAATTGTTTCTACAGCAATTGTTTTTCTTTCTTTTTCAGTTAAAACAAATTTTTTTGAAGTTGCAAAGCAAATAGAAATTTACACAACATTGTTTAAAGAATTGTCTATTTATTATATAGATGAAATTAACCCTTCTGAATTAACAAGTAAAGCTATTAAAAACACATTAGAAGAGTTAGATCCCTACACAAACTATTTTGATGAACAAGAAGTGCAAGAAGAAAGAATTAAGAGAGAGGGGATGTATTCAGGCTTTGGAATGTCAGTTTTTTATGACCAAAGAGGTATTGTGTTAAATGAAATTTACGAAGGCTATGAGGCAGACAAAAAAGGCTTAAAAGCTGGAGATGTTATTGTAAAATTTGAAAATCAATCTCTAAAAAATATGGATAGAGATGAACTTTCAGAAATATTAAAGGTGGCACCTAATACGTCTGTTAATCTATCTGTGTTAAGACAAGGAGAAATTAAATATGTTACATTGTTATCAGAAAAAATTGAGATTAACCCTGTCCCTTTTTACGATTTAATTGATCAAGAAACTGGTTATATTGTATTAACTAGATTTAATCAAAAGGCTTCTTCTGAAGTTAAGAAGGCATTCTTAAAATTAAAGGAGAAAGGGATGAAAAATCTGATTTTTGATTTAAGAGATAATCCAGGTGGTTCTTTAGGTGAGGCAATTAATATTTCAAACTTTTTTTTACCTAAAGGAAGTAACATAACAACAACTAAGGCAAAAGTTAAAAAACTTAGTAATAGTTACAAAGCTTTAAAAACTCCTTTAGATACAAAAATTCCATTAACAGTGTTAATTAATGAACGATCAGCATCTGCCTCTGAGATAGTTGCAGGAGCTTTTCAAGATTATGATAGGGCTGTGATTTTAGGGGAACGTTCTTTTGGTAAAGGTTTGGTTCAGCAGTATAGAAAATTAACATACGGCACACAGCTTAAACTCACAATTTCTAAATATTACACTCCAAGTGGAAGATGTATCCAAGAACTAGACTATTCGAGTAGAGATAGTAAAGGGAATATTTCAAAATTTTCTGATGGTATAGTAAACTCTTTTCGAACAAAAAACGGAAGAATAGTTTATGACGGAGGAGGTATATCTCCTGACATACTAGTTAATTTTCCGGAGAAAACCGATGCTACTTTAGCCTTGATTAGATCTAAAGCAATTTTTAATTTTTCAACTGATTTTTATTACAATAATCCAACAATCAGTTTAGCAGCCGACTATTCTTTTTCTCCTGCTGATTTTAAAAACTTTTTAAACTACATACAAACAACAGATACGATTTTTAAAACTACTCAAGAAAATTTATTCTTAAAAGCTTTTAACTCAATAAAAGACTCAAAGCTTTTAGACGAAAAAAATGAAGATATAAGAGAGGTCTTATTAAAAGAAAAACTAACTCAAATCACAAATGATCAAGCCTATTTATCTCAAATTATAAAGAATGAAATTCTTATAAAGTACTATTACAAAAAAGGATTATTTCAGAATAAATTAACAAAAGATAAGGTGATTCTTGAGGCGGTTAAAATTTTAAAAAACAAAAACAAATACGCGAAGATCTTGAAGGAGGTCTAATTTCTTATCTTTGAAGCCTAAAAACACCAATGTTGCAAACTAAACACCAAGAAAGAACAAGAGCGCAAGAATCAACAAATGCCATAGAAAGGTTATATATATCTATGAGACATTTATTTAGTAGAGGTTTTTACAAACCAATGGGTGTGTCTGGAGAGACCTTGCGAAAATCTTTACTGTTATTAAGGCCAGAAATTTATGGTTCTATTGCAGAAGATAGAGTAGAATTAAATGGATTAATTTATGTGATAGAACGTTTACCGGAAGGAATTGAAGAATGTCAATTTATCAATTTAACTGCAGATGAAGGTTACAATAAAACACATTTTAAAGTAATTATACCTCCAAAGAGACGAAGAAATTGTTATAGAATAGATAAAGATCAAATGAATATAGAGATTACTAGAGGAAGATCTGAGATTTATGATATTCTAACACATCTCACTTTTTTATTTATTGAGTCTCATAAAATTAAAGAGCGTATTCTTTTAAATTTAGAGGGTAATATTACTCGAGAATGGAGAAACCTAGAAGAAGTTGTTCTTCACAATAAAAATATTTCTGAGGAAGAAAGAGAAGTTACAAAAGTTCATCTTGCAAATATTTTAGGAAGAACCTACGATGAGGTAGCTGATGCCTACAATGCATTTACATCATCAGAAAATATAGATCGTTTTTTTCAGATTATATATTGGTTAGGAAAATTAGCAATAAGTGAGACTTGTCATCAACAAAAGAGAACAATTAATTTTAGTTCTGTTTTAAGAGAAGAAATAGGACACCATATTTATGGTGAGATTTGGGCAAATAATATTAAAAAAGTATTGAAAGATAATGATCTTATAAAAAGACCAATACACATCATTAGCGCAAATATGCATAGTGTTCTAAATACTATTTACGCTACAAGTTCGTTAACAGAAGAAGTGAAAGGTAAAAAAGGGTTTGAGTTGTATGAGCTTTTAAGTAATAATGATAGTAAACCATTGCAGAAGAAAGTAAAAGAGTATGCTTCAAAAAAGGGATTAACATACATAAAGGATACTTCTGGAACAAATATTAATGTTCAGGTGATAGACACCAAAAAAATAAACATCGCAGATACACAGTTTAAAAAAGTTGTTTCAGAGGAGAAAGCTCCAGTTATTATAGTGATGGATTATGCTTTTGGGGAGCAAGCATACGAAACTATGGATGAATTATTGAAGCCATATAAAGAAAAGAAAAACACCACTCACTTAAATGTAACATCTATATCTATTATGGGTAAAGCCGGAATTTTAGAGGGAGGTAAAGGAGATATTATGATTCCCTCTGCACATATTTTTGAGGGTACAGCAGATAATTATCCATTTGTAAATGAATTGTCTAAAGATGATTTAAATGGTTTTGGGGTATCTTCTTTTGATGGAGCCATGGTAACTGTTTTAGGTACATCTTTGCAAAATAAAGATTTATTAAAGTTCTTTCATGATTCTACATGGAATGTTATAGGATTAGAAATGGAAGGAGCACATTATCAAAAGGCAATTCAGGCCGCTTCTAAGATTAGAGGGAATATTTCTGAGGATGTTAAAGTAAGATATGCGTATTATGCTTCGGATAACCCGTTAGAAACTGGAGCTACTTTAGCTTCAGGTGGGTTGGGAATGTCTGGAGTAACTCCCACTTATGCCATTACTCATAAAATATTAGAACAAATTTTTAATAGTTAAAAATCAATATTAATAGTATGTCAACAGCTAAAAATAACAACGAAGAAGAGGTAGACTTAGGTTCTCTATTTGTAATTATAGGAAAAGGATTTAAAAACTTTTTTAATTTTATTGGAAGTATTTTTAAGTGGATATTTGAATTTGTTATTCAAATTTTACTATTTGTAAAAAAACATATTGTAAAAATTGGTGTAGCAACTGTATTAGGTTTAATCATAGGATTTTTTATTGAATCCTCAACTACAAAAAAATATACTTCAGACTTATTGGTTGAGCCAAATTTTAAAAGTACTTCACAACTTTATAACAATATTAAATATTACAATGATTTAGTTAAACAAAAAGATACAGCTGGTTTAGAAAAAACATTTTTTCTTAATTCAGAATATGCTGCTTCTTTAAAAGAGTTTTCAATTGAACCCGTAATAAATGAAAATGATATTATAAATTCGTATAATGATTTTATTGAAGAGGTGGACACTGCAACTGTGAGTAGTTATTCTTTTGAAGAATTTATAAAAACATTTGAAGAGTTAGATTACAAAGTTCACAAAATAAATGTTATTTCGGAGAAGAATGATGTTTTCTCAAAACTTGATGAGATAATCATAAAGTCAGTTTCTAATAATAAATACTTTAGAAAAGTAAAAGAAATTACCAATGAAAATTTAAATATAAGAGACTCTGTTTATCGTCAGAATCTTTCACAGATAGATTCTTTAAGAAAGGTCTATATGAAAGTCCTAATTGAAGAAGCAAGAAAAGAATCTACAGGAACAAGTATAGATTTAGGTGGGAATATATTAACTACAAAAGAGTTAGAGCTTTTTGAAACCAACCGTAAAATAATTTATGATTTAAATCTTTTATCAGAAGAAAAGTCAAAAAATTATGATGTGATTAATGTTATTTCTAATTTTCAACTTGTAGGATCAGAAGTAAACGGAATTACTAAGAATTATATTTCACTTTTTGGCCTTTTAGGGGCTGCTTTAATGATTGGTTTTCTATTACTATTAGAATTAAATAAATTTTTAAATAATTATAGTAATAAGAAGTAGATTTAATTTTCTGAATAAGTAATTATAAACAATGATAAAAGTAGTTGCATTATTACCAATGAAAGGTACTTCAGAGAGAGTCCCTAATAAAAATTTAAAGATTTTTAATGGTAAACCTTTATATCATGTTGTAATGAATATTCTTTTGAATTCTAAACATATTGATTTGGTTGTTGTTAATACAGATAGTGAGTTAGTCAAATCTGACATAATAAAGAATTTTGAAGAAAAAGTTATATTAATTGATAGAAATGAAGATATAAGAGGTAATTATATTTCAATGAACAAAGTATTAGAACAGGATATTGAAAAAGTTAATGCAGATTTATACATACAGACTCATAGTACAAACCCATTATTATTAACAGAAACGATTGATAAAGCTATCGATAAAATGTTACTAATAAAGGAAGATAGTGGATTGTATGATTCTATTTTTTCTGTAACAAAAACTCAAAAAAGATTTTATAATGAAGATGCAACACCAATGAATCATGACCCTAAAATGCTAGTTACTCAGCATTTGACTCCAATTTTTGAGGAGAATTCTTGTTTTTATATTTTCACAAAACAATCTTTTTTAAATAACCAAAGTAGAATAGGAATGAAACCATTAATGTTTGAAATTGATAAAATTGAATCTACTGATATAGATGAAAAAGAAGATTTTATTATTGCAGAATCATTACATCGATTATTAAGATAATTTTTATGATAAACTTTTTACATAACAAGAGTAAACTTAAAGATAACTTAAAGACTAAAAAGTTATCAATTGGGTCCTGGTTAACCATACCACACCAAGCTGTGGTAGAAATATTAGCAACTGCAAAATTCGATTGGTTAACTATAGATATGGAACACTCACCAATTAGTATTGAAACTATTATGAATTTGATAGGACATATACAAGGTAATGGAATGCAAGCTCTTGTTCGTGTAAGTAAAAATGAAGAAGTTGTTATAAAGAGAGTTTTAGATGCGGGTGCAGATGGAGTTATTATTCCTATGATTAGAAATAAAGAAGAGGCAGAAGAGGCAGTAAATTATGTAAAATATCCACCTTTAGGGAAAAGAGGAGTTGGTTTAAATAGAGCTCAAAAATATGGAACTGCTTTTGATTCCTATAAAGATTGGATTAAAAATAATGCAGTAGTAATTGCTCAAATTGAGCACATAGAAGCTGTTCATAATTTAGAAGAAATATTTTCAGTTCCTGGGATAGATGGTATTATTGTTGGGCCATATGATTTATCTGCTTCTATGGGTTATCCTGGAGAATATGATAGAGAGGATGTGAAATTAGCATTAGAAAAAATTGATGCTATTACAAAAAAACTCAATAAACCACTTGGGTTTCATATTGTTGAATCAGATCATAATAAAGTATTAGAAAAAATTAATAAAGGATATTCATTTTTAGCTTTTAGCTTAGATTTTTTCTTTTTAGGAGATAAAGCAAGAAGTGAGATGGATATGTTAAAAAAGAAGTTATAGAATGAAAAATGTTCTAGTTTTTGGTGGATTTGGTTTTTTAGGATATTATCTTCTAAAGGAGCTACTATCTAGAAATTATCAAATAACTGTTGCTGATATTCAAGACAATGATGAGTTTAAAAATATTCTTAATTACAAAAAGTGTGATATTCTAGATGAAATTGAAGTTGCATCAATATTTGAAAATCAAAGTTTTGATATTGTGTATAATTTAGCAGGTTTCGCCAATTTAGATTTAGCTATAAAAACACCTGTAAAAACGATGCAGCTAAATATTTTAGGAAACATGAATATTTTAGAAGCTTGTGTTGCGAACAATATAAAGAAATTTATCTACGCTAGTAGTGCTTATGCCATGAGTAATAAGGGTTCTTTTTATGGGATTAGTAAATTGGCTTCAGAAAAAATAATTGAAGAATATCATGAAAAATACAATTTAGATTTCACCATTTTAAGATACGGTTCTGTTTATTCAGAAAGGGAGTATGATAATAATTATATCTATAATATTGTAAAGAAGGCTGTTTTAGAAAACTTAATTGATCATAACGGAGATGGTAATGAAATCAGAGAATATATTCATGCAGCAGATGCCGCTAAATTATCTGTTGATGTTATAGAGTCAGATAATTTTAAAAACATTCATGTGATTTTAACAGGTCCAGAAAGAATTAAAAGAGCTGAGTTATTTGAAATGATTAATGAAATTTTAAATCATAAACTTGAAGTTAGGTACAAAATAAATCAATATCAAAATCATTATAAATTTACACCATATTCTTTTGAGCCTTCATTAAGTAGAAAACTTACTTTAAACCCCCATATAGATATGGGACAAGGTTTGTTAGAGTGTATTAGATCAGTATATAATAATGAAAATCAATAAAATTAATATTAAAGGAATAAGAACAGAGGATTTTATTGAGAATTCAGCTAATGAAATAAAAAACATAATAGAGGAATTACTTAAAGAATTTAAAACCATATCAATTGCACTTTCTGGAGGTAACTCTCCACTTCCAATTTATAACAGATTAAGTACATATAATTTAGACTGGAAAAGAATAAAGTTTTTTTTGGTTGACGAAAGATGTGTATCTACTAATAGTCTAGAAAATAATTTTAAAAATATTCAAACCGTTTTTTTATCCAAAATACCTTCTGAATGTTTTGCTATGGTTCATGAAGGAAAATCATTTATAGAGGATGCAAAAAACTATGAAAAATTGATTAGAGAGCATGTTAAGCAAGAGAATCAATTCCCAAAATTTGATTTAATTATCTTAGGAATGGGTTTAGATGGGCATACAGCATCTTTGTTTCCAAATACAAAAGCTTTAGATGAAAAAGATAAATATATTGTTTTAAATGAAGTTTCATTTTTAAATACTAAAAGAATTACAATGACATATCCTTTGTTACAAAATGCCAAAAAATTAATTTTGATTTGTCAGGGTAAAGAGAAAAAAAAAGTTATTCTTAATGCATTTAAAAAGGAGTTGCCAATTTCAAGACTGTTGCCAAAAATTGATTTAATACTAAATTAAGTTCATGATATATATCAAAAAAATTCAATATTATTTTGTAAAATATTTATGGTCTAAAATTGGGGCTAATTATAAAGTAAATTACAAAGAAAAAGGAATTCTTAACTTTATCGATATTGGTTCTTTTGGAGGATTACCTGAACCTTGGTTATCAAATGCGAATAAGGTTAAGTATTTGGTAAATTTTGAGCCAAATGATAAAATAAAGGAAACTAAGAATATCACAACATTTAATACTGCAGTCTGGTCAAAAGAAGAAGAAAAAGATTTTTATATTTATAAAGGATTTAGAGGTACAGGATCTTCTTTATTTCAACAGAATTATAACTATGTAAAAGATAATTTTTTAGAATTAAGTAAAAAAGGAAGTCAAAAATTAGCAAACTCTTGGTTTAAAAGATCTCAAGTGTTAAAAACTCAAAAAATACAATGTAATACATTAGATAATCTAATTTTAAATAAATTTTCAGATAAAAATTTTGACTTTATTAAAATTGATGCACAAGGAGCTGAATTAGATATATTAAAAGGGGGAGATAGAATTTTAAATAATTGTATAGGATTGCATCTAGAGCTATTTACTATTCCATTATATAAAGACATTCCATTATTGCCAGAGGTAGAGAGTTATTTATCAGAAAAGGGTTTTAAGCTAATCAAAAAAATGGGACCTCACGGAACTTTTCATTCTCAGAATGATTGTATTTTTTTAAAACTAGATGCAGATCCAATGAAATTAACTCTTATTAAGAATATTTATCAAATCAATTTTTAAACTCCCATGAATAGCTCCAATAACATAAAGAATATTTTTTTTGATTTTGATGGTGTTATAGCAGAATCTGTTTCAGCAAAAACAGAAGCTTTTAGAGAAATGTATTTACCTTACGGTATAGATATTGCTAATCAAGTGGTAGATTATCATATACAATTTGGAGGAGTTTCTAGGTTTGAAAAATTTAAGCACTGGGAAAAACATTTTTTTAATAAAACAATTTCTGAAGAGAGAGTTGCTGAATTAGCCAATCAGTTTTCCAAATTAGTTATAGATAAAGTAATCAACTCTGAAGAAGTACCAGGAGCTTTAAATTTTATAAAAAAATATTCAAATAAATTAAATTTTTGGATTATTACTGGAACACCTACAACAGAAATTAAAGTTATTGCAAAAGAAAGAGGTTTAGATAATTATTTTAAAGGCATTCATGGTTCTCCAAATAATAAATGTTACTGGACAGAATATTTAATTAATTCGTATAAATTAACAAGACAAGAAACACTTTTTCTTGGTGATACTTCTACAGATTATGATGCTGCTATTTTTTCAAAATTACATTTTGCTCTAAGAGAAACTGATGAGAATAAAGCTATTTTTCAAAAGTATAAAGGTCATAGATTTAAGGATTTCTTAGAATTTGACAAGCTTTTTAAAACAAACTTTAACTAATTATGAAGGTACTATTAACAACTACATCATTTCAAGACACACCTGGAGTTCATCAAGAATTGTTATATAGCCAAGGTTTTGATATTGAAACTTTGAGAGGCCCAATTCTTGAAGAAGAATTGTTGCCAATAATTCATAAATACGATGCTATTATCTGTGGAGATGATGAATATACTGCTTCTGTAATTAAAAAAGGAGTTTCAGGAAAATTGAAATATCTATGTAAATATGGTGTTGGTTTAGATAGGATAGATCTTGAAGCTGCCAAAATGTTTAATGTTGCTGTTACAAACTGTCCTGCAGTAAACCAAGTTTCAGTTTCTGAACACGTTTTGGCCTTATTGTTTACTTATCAAAGAAATATACATTTGCAATATAATTCTGTACAAGAGGGAAGTTGGAGAAGAATTACAGGTAACGAAATACAAGGGAAAACAATAGGTATAATAGGTTTAGGTGCAGTTGGTAAAGAACTAGCAAAAAAATCCTCTGCACTTGGCATGAGAGTATTGGGTTTTGATTTGTTTAAAGATGAAGATTTTTTATCAAAATACCCTGAGGTTAGTTTTGTTGAGTCCTTAAATATAATTTATGAGAATGCTGATATTATAAGTTTGCATTTACCTCACAATAAAGAAACAGAACACCTAATAAATAAAGAAGTTATTTTTAAGAAATTAAAAAGAAAACCAATTCTTATAAATACAGCTAGAGGTATGTTAGTAGATGTAAAAGCATTAATTAAGGGTTTAAAAACTAAACATTTGGCTGGATATTTAACGGATGTTTTAGCTCATGAGCCAATGCTAAAAGATGAGGTTTTATTAGGCTTAGATAATGTAATCATAACACCTCATATTGGGTCAAGAACTTATGAAAGTGTTCAAAGACAAGGAGTAATGGCTGTAAATAATCTTTTAAACCTATTAAAAAGTGAAAATTAAAAAAGATCACTTACAACTTTTTTTTTTAAGCTTAGTTGGTTTTTATCCACTATTAAAATTTGATTGGTCTTCAAAGATATTATTTGCTTTTTGTTTGATTGTAATCATAAAAGCAATTCGAGAAAAGACAATTGTTTTTAAAAAAAAGGATGTAAGTAAGTTTTTTTTGCTGTCCGGGTTTTTTATATGCCTTTTTCTGTCAGGATTATATTCTGAAAACACAGAAGTGTATTTCATCAAAATAATTCAAATGACACCTCTAATAGTAATACCATTTATCATATCCTTTATAGAGTTTAATTTTTTAAATAAAAAAAAACATATAATATTTAGGATTTTTGTTATGGTGAATATCCTTTATACAGGGTTCATTACATATCTGTTTTATACCAGTCCAGATAGAATGCAATATGACTTATACCACTATTTATTAGACTACGATAAATTTCAACTTATAACTAAAAACAACTTATTCAATGACTTTTATTTAGTGCATAAGCCCTATTTTTCAATGGGTTTTGTTATGTGTGCTATTTTTTCACTTCATTATTTTTTTAAAGATAAAGCCAAGAATAATGTCCTAAAAGTTATATATTTTTTAAGCTTTCTTTATTTTACAATTTGGGTCTTTTATGCTTTTTCATTTCCCAATGTTTTAGCTTATTTGATATGTATTCTTTTAACAATTAATCATCACTTTAAAATTAAGCAGTTTGTATTATTTTCTATTCTATTTATAGCTTGTTGTATATTTTTCTTTACTTTTAAATCTTACGATAATGATGTTAAAAGAGGTTATAACTTTTTGAAATCATCTATTAACAAAGAAAATTATGAGCTTAATGATTCAAGAAAGGAAGTTTATAAATCAGTAAAGAATATTTTGCAAAAATCTTCTTTAACCCAGCTCATATTTGGTTATGGATTAGGAGATATTCAAGATAAATTAAATCAAGATTATAATAGTCGATTATTAGAAAATAGAAGTAGAAATATACTTTATTATTCTGAAGAGTTTGATAATCAATTTTGGTTTAAGAATAATATTACAGTAGAATCAAATAAAGACTTAATAATTTTTGATAAACAAAACTCAGAGTTAATTAGAATCGACAATGCTGATAATAACTTATCTCATAACATATCCACTAAATTTAAACCAAATTCAGAAGAGATTTTTACTTTTTCTGTATTCGTTAAAAGTAAGCATTCTAAGCTTTTTATATTAAGGTTGGGAAATATAAATCAAAGAGCAGTTTTTGACATAAATAGTGGTGAGGTATTTCAAAAAAACAATGTTTTATCTGCTAACATTAAGCCATTTAAAGGAGATTGGTTTAGGTGTTCCATAACTGTAAAATTAAATAAAGAGGAATTGGCTTTAATTGGTTTGTCTAATAATGAAGGAGAGTATGTATTTAAAACTGATGAAAGCCAGAGTCTATTTTTATGGGGAGCACAAATTGAAACTGGAGAGTTAACTTCATATACCAAGAATAAAAACGAACTTCTTCATAATGCTCTAAACAAAGAATTAAATTCACATAATAATTACCTTTCTTTTTTATTATCAGGAGGAATTATTACATTATCTTCATTTTTATGTTTTATTATTTTCTTGTTTAAGAATTCATTGAAACCATATAATTTACTTAGATTGTCATTCTGTATTATTATCTCATTAAATTTTTTAACAGAAAATATATTGTCTAGACATTGGGGTTTAATGTTTGTAAGTTTTATGTTAATTCTATTATTTAGTAAAAAAGAAAAATACTAGTTTGGTTAAATTATTTAATACATACATAAAAAATAATTTAGGTTTAATAAACTTGTTTGGGAAAGTTTCAGGCAGAGTTTTATTCTTGCTATTAACTTCTTTTTTTGCTTATAAACTATCATTTAAAACATTTGCGGCATTTGCTATTTTTTGGACAGCCTTAAGAATGCTTACTTTTTTTTCAGCTAATAATTTATATATAATTTGTTTTAATGAAGTAAGAGAAAGTTTATTAAATAAAATGGAATGGCCAGTAATTGTTTCTGCAAATATTGTAGTTACTTTTATTATATTTGGTTTAATTTCTACTTTAATTTCTTTTTTAATTTTCAAGAATTTAACAATTACATTATTAGTTTTACCTACGTTATTTTTTTTTGTGATTATTAGAGATATATCTGAATTTTCAAAGTCGGACAATTCAGTTTACCTGTCTATTTTTATAGAAGACTTTCTATTTTATGTGCTTTTTTTTATTACAGGAATCATTAGTATTTATCTTTTTGATAGTTTAGAAGGCATTGTACTAGCACTTTTTTTATCTACTTTAATTACAGCTATAATTGCACTGATTCTTTTTAAAAGAAAATTTAAACTATCTATCAAAAAATATAGTTTTAATTTAAATGATTTTTCATTAAATTCTTTTAGGTTGGGTATAAATTATACTTTTTTAAGAGGCAATGATTTTCTTTCTAACTTTGGAGTCAGATATTTAGGACAAATTTATTTTGGAGACGTTTTTGTTTCTTATGCGCATATTATGTATCAATTCTATAATATTTTTACATTGATTACTATATCTGTAATTTCAGGATTACAATCTAAAATTACAGTAACCAAATTATCTAGTTTTAATAAAGATTTCATAAGAAAAACTTATAGAGAATTATTAAAAACGATTACACCATTTATTTTTGGAACTTTAATTATTATTATACTTTTTAATACTCAAATATTAAGTTTTATATTTCCAAAATATGTGGAATATAATGAGCTTTTAATTAAGGTTTCTTTAACGAGTTTATTATTTATGTTAATTCAGCCACTAGTTTTTATAATGATCTATAACAATAAGATGGCTAATTTAAAGACTTTAAATGTTTTACAATATATTGCCATTACAATAGTTTATGTTGTACCCTATTTCTTTTCAAATTTTAATGAAGAATATTGGTTGTTACTTGTAATGACAATATTTATTGTAATACAAGGATTGTTTTCAATACAAAATTATAAGCGAATTTAATGGAACTGTTATACGTACTTTTATTAAGAATTGTTGCTTATTTAGAAGGCCCTCCGAAAATAATTGCTTTTGTTATTGTCTTCGTTTTAATGTCTTATTCAACTTTAAAAAAAGTACCAATATTAAGTTTAAATAAAATCACAAAAAATAATTTCTTTGTACTGGTAATTTGTCTCCTAATCTTATTACATGGTTTAATTTTTGGAGATGTTTTACTAAGAGATATTGCAGTTTTATTAACGTATTGGATATGGTTTGTTTTTACATATAACTACTTTAAAGAAAAAACCATAGAGCAATGTTTAAAATATATTTTAATTGCTTTTTTTATATTTAACTGCTATAATTTTTTACATTTTAGAATATTTGATGCAGATCAAAAACATGGTATAAATAGTATATTGTCTTTATTTGGAGTTTTTGGTTATCGTATTTATTTTCCACTTTCTTCTGGAGCAAATATTTACACTTCACAATTGGCTTTGAATTCTTTAATTGTTTTGTATTTCATCAAAAAGTCAAAAACAAATATTATTTATTTAAGTCTTTATGCATTTTACTTTTATATGTTAGTGATTGCTGATTCAAGATTAATACTTTTATTCTCTATCGGATTTTCAATTATTTATTGGTTTTCTTTAAAAACAATTCTAACTTTTTTTAAGAAGTTTTGGTGGATAATAGGGATAGTGTTTTTTTTATTTTTATTTATTTTTTATGCAACAAGCTTGTTTGATGCTTTTAAAAGAGCTGGAGAATTAGATGGACAAGCTTTGTCTAGAGTTAAAATTTGGACTATAGCTAAAGATGTAATTTTTAAGGATTATCATTTTATTACAGGTTATGGTTTAAATGGATTTCAAAATAATTTACCATTAGAAGTTCAGAATGTATTTGAGAGCCAACACCTTCAAACTTCACATAATTTTCTAATTCAAAATTTCATTGATTTTGGTATTTTGGGTATTACAATTATTCTATATTTGATGTTCGAAATCTTAAAAATGTTAAGGAGTTTGAAATCACAAATAATATCAATTCTTGTTGTAATGGTATTATTTACGGGTATCACAGAGTCTATTCCTTCTTTTTATTCTTTTGAGCCAACATTATTTTTTATAGCAATCTTATCGATTATTTTAGCAAAACATGAAAGAAAAATTAGTTGAAATTTTAAAATTAATATCTTATTACCCAAGAAAGATTTTAGATTTTTTTTTATTTCATTTTTATTTAAAGCAAAGAAATGATTGGAATATTTTAAAAATTTTTTCAAACAAGCCTGTTTTAATTGTTGGGAATGGCCCTAGTTTAAATAATACACCTTTAGAAAAATTAAAAAATAATTTTGTTTCTATTGGTATGAATAAGATTAATTTAATTTATGAAAAGTCCTCTTGGAGACCAGACATTATTGCTTGTGTAAATGGTTTTGTTATTAATCAAAATAAAGAATATTTTAATAAAACAACAAGGGTATTAATATTACCAACTAGGGCTTTTTATTTAGGAATTAAACCTAGAAAAAATATTTTATTTGTTAATCTGAAAGATCAAAATAAAATTGAGAAAAATATCAAAAAGGTTTTATCAACAGGATGTACAGTTACTTTTACAGCATTACAAATTGCAGCTTATTTAAATCCAAAGAATATTGGCATTGTAGGTGTTGATCATAGTTTTGAAGTAAAAAAAGGACCACAAGTACAAAAATTTAAAGGTGATGATATTAATCATTTTAGTAAAGATTATTTTAAAAATCAATATTGGGGTTTGCCAGATTTAAAGGGTAGTGAAAAATTATATCAAATTTCAAAAGAATATTTCGATTCCATTCAAGTTCCAATTATAGATTATACAAATAATGGTAAATTAGAAGTGTTTAATAAAGGTAATATTCAGGAAATAATTAAAAATTAAGATATGCAAAAGGCAAAAAATATAGTTATCATATCGCCTTTTTTTTTCCCTGAGCCCATATCAACCGGTAAATTTAATACAGACGTTGCATTAAAACTCCAAGAAGAGGGTCATCAAGTTACTGTTTTATGTTCTCATCCTTTTTATCCAGATTGGAAAACAAGGTATTCTTCAGAAAAGTTAGAAGGAATTACTATCATTAGAGGAGGAAATAAAATTAAGTATCCAAATAAAATATCTTTAAGGAGAATTGTTCTTGAGATTTGGTATGCCTTATTTATTTTAAAAAATATCAAAAAACATCAGAACAAAATAGATGTTATTATTCCTGTTTTTCCTCCTAGTTTAGCTTTTTATACTGCTTCTTTTTTTATTAAAAAAGAAATAAAAAAAATAGGAATTATCCATGATTTACAAATTATTTATTCATCACAAAAGAAAGGATTGTTTAATAAATTAATAACGTTCTTCATAAAAAGAGTTGAGAAATCTTGTTTTAAAACTTGTGATACATTAATTTTCCTTTCAGAGGAAATGAAAAATGCAGCTTTAGATATCTATAAAATTAGTAAAATAAAGTGTCAAGTTCAATTTCCCTTTACAACTATCAAAGAGAAGTCCTTATCTAATAATCTTAAGGATATTTTACCTGACAAACAATTCAATATTGTATACTCCGGAGCTTTAGGTGAAAAACAAAACCCAAAAGAATTACTCAATGTTTATGATTACATCTCTAAAAAAATCCCCAATACTAGTTGTTATTTTTTCTCTCAAGGACCAATTTTTGAGGAACTTAAAAAGGTAAATAGTAATAAAATGATACAGTTTCATCCATTAGTAAGAAAAGAGGACGTTCAAGAATTATATGCCAGGAGTAGTATTCAAATTGTCCCACAGTCACCTAATACCTCAAAAGGGTCACTACCTTCCAAACTACCTAATATATTAGCTTCAGGCACAAAAATTTTAGTTATTACTGATAAGAACAGTGAGTTAGAAAAATTATTTAATGATTTTAATCTTCATAAGGTTCTTACAACATGGGATAAAAAAATCATTACCTCATCGATTAAAGAATTACTTGAAAAAGAATATGATTTTAACAGACATAAAAAGATTGCTCAAAAGCTTTTTAACATTAATAGCCTAATTCAAAAAATTGTAACTTAAATACTATATTTGTTTTTTTAGATTCTTTTTGTGAAACACAGATATTCATTTCTAATAATTCCACTTCAACTACTTATTGATTGTTTGTCAATCTTTATGATTCTTTATTATGTGTCAGATCTAGAATTTTATAATCTATCATTTATAATCTACATTATCTCTTTTTGGACGCTATCTTCATTTTTAACAAATTATTATAAGGTCTTAAGATTTACAAAGATTCTCAGGATATTAAGCTTGACCTTCAGACATTTTTTTATTTTTATTCTTGGGTTTTTTGCTTTTTTTGGAATTTTTAAAGAGGGATCAGTTATTAACAATCAATTTTTAATACTGTTATCAATACTTATCTCTACCTTTTGCTTAAAGGTAGTCTCTTTTATATTGTTAAAGTGGTATCGAAATCTTGGTAGAAATTACAGAAAAGTTATTGTGATAGGAATAGATGATTCCTCTAAAAAAATTATTGAACTATTTAAACAAAATAAAAGTTTAGGATACCAGTATTTAGGACTGTTCTCTAATAAGAGTTTAATAAATAAATTAGGAAATATAGAGGATAGTTTTGACTATATACTTGATAATTCTATTGATGAAGTTTACTGCTCTTTAAAGGAATTAAATTCTCAAATGGTCAATAAAATTAAAGCTTTTTCAAATTCAAATAACATTAATTTAAAATTAATACCTGATGCAGGTAAATTGTATAGCAAAGACCAAAGTATAGAATTTTACGATGATACTTTAGTGGTGTTAAATGTAAAAAAATTACCATTTGAGTTCAATGAAAATTATTTGATTAAGAGATTTTTTGATGTCATTTTCTCGTCATTAGTATGTTTTCTTGTTTTAACGTGGTTGATGCCTATTTTATGGATTTTAATAAAAATTGAATCTAAGGGCCCCGTTATTTTTTCTCAAAAAAGAGAGGGACTAGATGGTAAAAAATTTGTGTGCTATAAATTTAGGTCTATGAAAATTAATAAAATGTCTGATAAAATTCATACTTCAGCTAATGATCATAGAGTGACTAAATTAGGTGCCTTTATGAGAAAAACTAGCATAGATGAATTGCCTCAATTTTTTAATGTTTTAAAAGGGGAGATGAGTGTAGTTGGTCCAAGACCACATTTACCTTCTCTATCTGTTGAATATCAAAAAGATGTAGATGATTATCTTAGAAGGCATATTGTAAAACCGGGTATAACTGGTCTAGCTCAAGTTAGTGGCTATAGAGGTGAAATAAAAAAGAAGTCAGATATTAAAAATAGAGTACGGTTAGATATTTTTTACATTGAAAACTGGTCTTTTCTATTAGATGTCAAAATTATTTTAATGACTATTTTCAATGTTTTCAGAGGTGAAGAAAATGCTTATTAATGCTCTTAGATAAAAACATAACAGCCTCTATAGTAATATACAAGGAAAACTTCAAAGTTCTTGAGAAGGCAATGGATAGTTTTTTAGGCTCACCACTTTCAAAAAAACTTTATGTTATAGATAATTCACCTTCAAATGAATTCAAAAATAAAATTCAGGACGATTCTGTTGAATATATTTATTCTGATAAAAATATAGGTTTTGGTAAGGGTCATAATAGTATTTTACCCAAGCTTACGAGTGAGAATAAGTATCATTTGATTTTAAATCCTGATGTAAGCTTTCATCCGGAGATACTTGAAAAATTAGTGCTTAAGATGGAGAGTAGCGAGTCTCTTTCCATGATAGCTCCAAGAGTTTTAAATACGAACAATAAATTATTGTACACAGCCAGAAGATACCCAAGCTTGTTTGAACTAATTTTTAGATTTATAGGAATTTTTAAAAAATTCACTACCACTGGTGAATATAAAAATCAAAATCATAAAAAATTTTTTTCACCAGATTTTGTTCAAGGTAGCTTTATGTTATTCAAAACAGAAGATTTGTTGCGATTAAACGGTTTTGATAATCGTTTTTTTATGTACATGGAAGATGTAGATATTTGTAAGAGAATAGATCAATTAGGTAAAAAAAAATTATTCTATCCTAAAGTAGAAATTATTCATACCCACAGAAAAGGCTCCTCAAAAAGTATAAAACTTTTTATAATTCATATTTCATCTATTATAAAATATTTTATGAAATGGGGTTTTAACAGAGCTTAAATTAATTAGAGAAAACTATCTTTGTAAAAGATTATACTACAACATGAACATACTTATTTTAGGCTCTGGAGGAAGAGAGCATGCATTTACTCACAAACTTATTCAAAGTAAAAAAGTAACCCATATTTTTGTTGCTCCAGGAAATGCAGGAACTCAAGAAATAGCCACTAATATCGATGTAAATCCTACAGATTTTGAATCTGTAAAAAAAGCGGTAATAGCTCATGACATACAAATGGTTATTGTAGGCCCAGAAGCTCCGTTAGTAAATGGAGTTCATGATTTTTTTCTTGCAGACGATGAATTAAAAAATATTCCAGTAATAGGTCCAAAGAAAGATGGGGCTTTGCTAGAAGGAAGTAAAGATTTTTCTAAAGAGTTTATGTTTAAGCATGGAATTCCTACAGCAAAATATCAGTCATTCACAAAAGAAACCTTAGAACAAGGTAAATTATTTTTGGAAAGTTTAGCGCCACCTTATGTCCTAAAAGCAGATGGCTTGGCAGCAGGAAAAGGGGTGTTAATTTTAGATTCTTTAGAGGAGGCGAAATCTGAGTTAGAAGAGATGGTTTCCAACCAAAAATTTGGAGAGGCATCTTCAACTGTGGTCATTGAAGAATTTTTAAAAGGAATAGAGTTGTCTGTATTTGTCCTTACAGACGGCACAAGCTATAAGATATTGCCATCTGCCAAAGATTATAAGAGAATTGATGAGGGAGATAAAGGACTCAATACAGGAGGAATGGGAGCAATCTCACCTGTACCGTTTGCTGATCAAACTTTTTTAAATAAAGTTGAAGAGTTAGTTGTGAAGCCAACAATTTTAGGATTACAAAAAGACAGAATAGATTACAGAGGATTTATTTTCATTGGATTAATGAACGATAATGGAAGCCCCTCAGTTGTTGAGTACAACGTTAGAATGGGAGATCCAGAAACTGAAGTTGTTTTGCCAAGAATTCAATCTGATTTATTTGATCTTTTTGATGGTGTTGCCAATCAAAATTTAGGAGAGAAAGAATTTTCTGTGACTGACAAAATTGCAACTACAGTTATGTTAGTTTCGGGAGGATATCCTGAGTCATATGAAAAAGGAGCTGTTATTTCAGGTCTTGATAACCTTAAGGATTCTATTATTTTTCATGCAGGAACTAAGATGAAAGAGGAGGCTATTGTAACGAACGGCGGAAGAGTACTAGCTGTAACATCTTTAGCAGATAGCATTCAAGAAGCATTAGATCAATCATACAAAACAATAGACAGTATTCATTTTGAAAAAATGAATTATAGAAAAGATATAGGCTTTGATTTAGTAGGATAAATAGTCTTTTTATTCTAAATGAGATTAATTAAAACTCTCAAATCAAATAAAGAAAAGTAAATAAATTCGCCTTCGTCGATTATCAGAAAAAATATTTACCAAAAGTTATTTCACCTTTTTCATGGTAAATGAAAATTCAGATCCTTTTTTAAAAGTACTTTTTAAAAGTACTTTTTCATTGTGTGCTTCAACAATATGCTTAACGATAGATAATCCCAAACCAGACCCTCCTTGTTCTCTAGATCTACTTTGATCTACCCTATAAAAACGTTCAAATAAACGAGGGATATGTTCTTTTTTAATTCCTTCGCCATTATCTTTAATCTTTACTATGAACTTATTTTCATTATGAGATTCTATACCAACAGAGGTAATGCCATTTGTTTTTCCATACTTAATTGAGTTAACAATTAAATTAATGAGCACCTGTTCAATTCGCTCCTTGTCTCCTCTAACAAATATTGGAAAATCATAAACAGCATCAAATTGCAAACTAATATTTCGTTTTTTTGCTCTCATTTCCAAAAGATCAAAAACATTTTGTGTTAGGTCAATAATATTAAAAACTTCCATATTCATGCCTAATCCTTCAGTTTCTAATTTAGCAATCATATCTAAATCTTTAACTATAGCAACTAATCTTTCAACTCCTTTATTCGCTCTATCTAAATACTTATCTCTAATCAACTTGTCATTTACCCCTCCTTCAATGAGAGTAAGTATGTATCCTTGAACTGTAAAGAGAGGTGTCTTTAATTCATGAGACACATTTCCTAAAAAGTCTTTTCTAAAAGAATCTCGCTCTGTAAGATTTTTAATTTCTATCCTTTTTTCCTGAACGTATTCTTGAACACTTTTTGACAAAGCATCTATATCTGTAGTTGCATATTCTTTGCTTAATTCATCCTCATTTAAGACAGAAAACTCGTCATATATTTTTCTTATTCTTTTAAAAATATATTGTTTTGTTCTGTATTGAATAATAAAAAAAGAAATTATAAACGTTAGGAGAATAAGAAAGATTAGACCCACATATTCATTGTCTTCTTTTAAATAATAAAAAAAGATAGCAGTGGTTAATCCTATAGATATGGTTAAGTATATCGCTGACCACAATGTAAATGAATACGTTTTTTTTAGCTTCATGACTAAGAAAATTTAGTTGTCTGTTCCTTCTATTACAAACTTATACCCAACGCCTTTTACAGTTTTGAAATAATCGTCTCCAATTTTTTCTCTTAATTTTCTGATGTGAACATCAATGGTTCTTCCTCCTACAACAACTTCATTTCCCCAAACGCTGTCTAAAATGGCCTCTCTTTTAAAGACTTTACCTGGCTTTGATGTTAATAAAGAGAATAATTCAAATTCCTTTCTGGGTAAAAATATTCTTTCTTTCCCTTTAAATATTACATATTCGTCTCTATTAATGGTAATGTTTCCTACTATTACACTAGTATCTGTCTCGTTTTTTGCCTTTAATCTTCTTAGAAGTGATTTCACCTTACTAACCAAAACTTTTGGTTTAATGGGTTTAGTTATATAATCATCTGCACCTGCATCAAAACCAGCAACCTTTGAGTAGTCTTCATTTCTTGCAGTTAAAAAAGCAATAAGTGTATTTTCTAGGTTTTTAATAGTTCTTATTTTTTCACATGCTTCAATACCATCCATTTCTGGCATCATAATGTCTAATAAAATTAAATCTGGCATTATTTTTTTAGCAGATTTAACTGCTTCAATTCCATTAGTTGAGGTGTAGACCTTATATCCCTCATTTTTTAAATTGTATCCTACAATTTCTAAAATATCGGGTTCGTCATCTACTAAAAGAATTTTAATATCACTGTTGTTCATTTTATTCAAAAAAAGATTCTATCAAAAATAGCGAATCTAATCCAAATAATTAATTGCTTAACAATCATTTAACCCCTATAACATTCTGTTAACATAGCTATAACCAAACAGTAATACGGGTGTAACATTTACTTTACAAATCCGCGCCAAATTTGCATAGTTTAATTAATTAATAAAAAAATGAAAAAAATTGTATTTATCCTTTCTTTAATGATATGCCAAACAATTATGGCTCAAGAAAAAGGGATTATTATGGGGAAATTATTAGATAAAGAAATGAATAATGAACCGCTTTCCTTTGCTAGTGTTGTGATTAAAGGGACAGTAATTGGTACAGAAACTGATTTGGAAGGTAATTTCTCTTTGTCTGTTAATTCAGGATCATATGTTTTGGTGTTTAATTTTTTAGGGTATAAATCATTAGAAGTACCCATTACTGTTATTTCTGGTGAAACCTCAGTTGTTAACAGAATATTGGAGTCTGCAGAGGGTGTTGCTCTAGAAGAGGTAACATTAAAAGCGAATATTAGTAAGCAAAAAGAAACTGCGTTATTGTTAGAACAAAGAAAAGCAGCTATAATAAAAGAAAGTATTGGAGCAGAAAGATTAAGTAAGATTGGAGTTTCAAATGCTGCTTCAGCTACAACTAAGATAGCTGGAGTAGCAAAAAGTGAAGAATCGGGAGATATATACATTAGAGGTTTAGGAGATCGATATGTAGCAAGTTCAATGAACGGATTGCCAATACCCTCAGACGATGTTCAAAATAAGAACATAGATTTATCACTATTTTCAACAAACCTCATAAACAGCATAGGAATTAATAAAACCTATGCAACATCTATGTATTCAGATCAATCATCAGGAAATATAGATATCATATCTAAAAAATATTCTAAAAAAGGGTTTTCTCTTGCCATTAACGGAGGTTTAAATAGTGCAGTAAGTAGTCTAAATGGAAGATTCAAAAAAACAGTAATTAGTGATGATGTTACTTTTGGATTTCATAAGAAAAAATACATTCTTTCAGACGCAGTAACCTATCAAGGCTGGGACCCATTGAGAGCCAATCAAACAACTAATTTTAGTGGATCTTTCTCAGCAGGGTATAAATTCAAGATTTTTGACAAAGAAGTTTCCATCATAGCAATAGCCTCTCAAAGTCATTCTTATGACTACCAAGAAGGAATATTTAAAAGTTATAGAGCAAATGTTTTGGATAATGATTTTGCTACAGAATCTTATACCTCCAACACCAATACTACAGGGTATATTAAAAGTGAATTAAAATTAAATGACAACCACAAAATTTCCTACAACACGTTGTTTGTTAATAAAGGTGAAGACAATGTTTATGAGCAAGGGATCGATAGTAATGGATATGTTTTTGATCAACAACCACAAGAACAAGGAGCTTTTGTAAGAGACCAGAATTATAAACAAACAACCATGTATGTTAATCAATTGATGGGAGAGCATAAATTTTCTGATAGAATCAAATTAGTATGGGCTACAGGGTATAATTTTGTTTTAGCGGAGGAGCCAAACAGAATTAGAAATGAAGGAAATATTGTTGATGACATAGGTACTTTCACTTATGCTTATGTGGGAGATTTTCAACAAAGGAAAACAAGTCAAAAAATTCAAGACAATGAAATAAATGGATATGCTGAGAATCAATTTTTTTTAGGTGAAACAGATGAAGAAGAAAAGAACCCATATAGACTAAATGTAGGGGTAAATTTTAGACAAAAAGAAAGAGTATTTAAATCCCTTTTTGTTGGAGTTAGCGCAAGAGATTTCTCAGTTAATTCTGTAAATGAGATGTCTAATACTTTTACATTAGATAATTTTAATACTGCTTTTGGTGAGCCAGAATTAATTTTAAGAGAACAACTTCCAGATATATACAATGCAGATTTAACAATTTTTGCAGGATATGCCAATTTAGATTTTGGGATGAATAAAAGATTTTCAGGAAACCTTGGTTTTCGTTATGAATTAGACAAAGTGGATGTTATATGGGATGTTACAAATTTTGTAGGTAGAGTGGGTACCATTACCAAAGAATATCAAGAACTATATCCGAGTGTTAATTTAAAGTATGAAATAAATAATAAAAGTTTTTTTAGACTCGCATCTAGCATTACTCAAACACTTCCAGAATTTAAAGAAATAGCACCATTTGAGTATGTTTCTCCAACAGGTAGAGTTATTAAAGGAAATCCAGATTTAGAAAGATCATCTGTTTTTAACGTCGATACAAAATGGGAGTTTTACCCTTCAAGAGAAGAACTATTATCTACTACAGTATTTTATAAAAATATTCAAGACCCTATTAACCTTGCACAATCTAGAGGTTCAGCGGGTATTTTTCAATATCAAAATACAGGGGAAAAATCAACTGTTTTTGGAATTGAACTGGAGGGTAGAATTAATCTCGTAGAAAATGATGATGAAAAAAGCATTTTAAGTGCAAATATGAACCTAACTAAAATGTGGTTTAATCAAGATATTTTGGAATTGTATCAATATAACGGACAAAAAGAAACAGGCCTTCAAGGAGCCTCAGATTTTATAGTTAATAGTTCCATAAGTTTTCGAAGTAGATCAGAAAAAGAGTTTTTGGCTTCAATTACAGGAAATTATTCTTCAGACAAGATATATGCTTTGGGGAGCCCGGAAGATTTCACAAATAGCGCTACTTTATTTAATGATGACATTATTGAAAAAGGTTTTGTTTCATTAGATCTTGTAGTAAGTAAGAAAATAAATAATAAACTTTCTCTAAGAGTAGTCGGAAAAAATCTTTTGAATCCTAGAATAGAACAAAAACAACTGATTACTGTATTTGATGCAAATGATAATATTGTAAGTCTCACTAACCAAACTGTTCAATCCTACAAAAGAGGGAGTGTCATAAATATTGGGTTTAACTATAAATTTTAAGTAACTATTTCGTAACAAATGCCACTATTTTCAATTCATCTATAACGTATTTTTAATGTACAGTTAAGATAAATTAAAAGTTTGTTATGGTTCTTTACAGAGTAAAAAATAAAATAATTTAATAGTAAAAAAAATGAAAAATTTAAAAGTAAAATTAATTAGTTTCTTGATGTTAACTTTTGTTATGGTTAGTTGTGGTTCAGATGAACCCATAGCAATTACTCCTCCTTTAAATGAAGTTTTAGAAAACCTAAATAATGGAATAATGGAAGGGAAATTATCTGAAGATTATACACTAGATCCAACTATTCAATATAGTCTTAGAGGAGCATTTATCATTGAAAATAATGGGATATTAACTATTCCTGCCGGGACAATGATTACAGCAGATTCTGGCGGTACAGAAGTTTATATTGCTGTTTTACAAGGAGGTGAGATAAATATTAATGGCAACGCAGGGAATCCAGTAGTGATGTCATCTGCCACTGGCTCTCCAGGAGATTGGGGAGGTTTAACACTTTGTGGAAATGCTTCAACTACAGCTGGTGTAAATGCATCAGCAGAAGTTGGTGGTTTTATTTATGGAGGTACAGATGATGTTGATAGTTCTGGGATTATTAGATATCTTCAAATTGTAGGAACAGGTGCTCAAATAAACCCTGAATCTCAATACAATGGTATTTCTTTTTATGGTGTTGGTTCAGGCACTTTAGTAGACCATGTAGCCATCATTAACGGATCTGATGATGGAGTTGAGTTTTTTGGGGGCACAGTGGCAGTCTCTAATCTATATTTAGAAAACAATGACGATGATTCTATAGACTGGACAGAAGGTTGGAGTGGGTCTGTAACAAATGCATATATCTCTCATACTGTGGCTGGTTTTTCTACTGTTTTTGAGGGAGATAAAGACAATGCGAATCCAACTTTTACAAATATTACAGCGGTATCTTCTGTTGGGGGTACTGGATTACAATTTAAAAAAGAATCTGGTGCAACTATTACAGGGTTACATTTAGTAGGGTATGATGTAGATTTAGATATGAAAGACAATGGGGCATTGTCTAATGTTCAAATAGATGGTGCTATAGCAGATGCAACTTTGTATGCTGGAGAAACCAATAAGTATTTGTTAAATTCTGGAAAAAATTCTACACCGGTAGAGCTTAACAAATGGTCATGGATAGATGATAGTTTTTAAAATTACAATCTAATTCAATACAAATAATTAATATTTCAAAAAACAGTCTTTTTTAAGGACTGTTTTTTTTATTTAGATTATAATTAATGGTAAGAATCAAATTATTTTAAAAGATATTTTATATATTTAATGATTACAATTTTTTAAAATCAAATAGTATGAAAAAAAATTACCTTTTAACTTTAATATTAGCATTTACAGTAGTATTTGTATCAAGTGCTCAGGTTACTGAGTTATTTATTAGTAAATATGGAGAAGGAACTTCAAATAATAAATTTTTAGAAATATATAATGGAACAGATGCAACCATTAGTCTCTCAGATTATGCATTTCCTACCGTATCAAATGCACCCTCTACTCCTGGTGAATACGAATATTGGAATAAATTTGATGAAGGTGCAGAAATAGCTCCAGGTGATGTATATGTAATTGCAAATCCTAGTGCAGACGCCTCAATATTAGCTGAAGCTGATCAAACATACACATATTTAAGTAATGGTGATGACGGATTAGCCCTTGTGGGTGGCGTTACTTATGATGCTGCTGGTGAAGTAACAGGGTACACCATACTTGATTGGCTAGGAGATTGGCAAGGAGACCCTGGTTCTGGGTGGGAAGTTGCAGGTGTTTCCAATGCAACAGCAAATCATACACTTACAAGAAAAAGCACTGTATGTGGTCCTAATAATGATTGGGCAGCATCAGCAGGTACAAATGCTACAGATTCTGAATGGATAGTAGGTGAATCAAATTCAGGATGGGATACTATCGGTTCATTTGAAGGGTGTGCAAGTGGTGCTGGATTATCAATTAATTCGCCTTCTAACAATCAAGTTTTTGAGTCTACTACAACAGATGTTTCAGTATCTATAACAATTTCAAATTTTACCTTATCTGCTGATAATGGGTCAGGAGCCAGTGATGGTTCTGGAGATGGTTATATCAAATCAACATTAACTGAAACAGGTCAGACCGATCAAGAAGAATTGTTTTTTTCAGCTACTCTTGATGATATTGCTGTCATCTCCGGACGTAGTTATTCTTTAACACTTGAGTTAGTAGATAATGATGGAAACTCCCTAACGGAACAAGTATCTGCATCAACTTCATTCTCTGTTGAACTACCTTGTGCTCTAGAGCTAGGTTCAATAAATACAGTATGTGATGATTCTCCGGCCACTACTTATTCAGGATCCATCGCATTTACAGGAGGTAATACAGGTGTGGATTACGCAATAACTGCTCCCTCAGGAGTTACGATAGGAGGAGATGATCCAGATACAGTAGCGGAAGGAACAATTACTTTTTCTAACATGACTCAAGGCACTGACGTTTCAGTTAATATTTCTGGAGACAGTACAAGTGGTTGTGATTTTGATAGAACATTGTATAGCCCAGCTTGTGCTTCATTACCATTCTCAGATGCTTTTGATTATACAGTAGGTGCAAATCTTTCTGACGATAGCGGATGGACAGATATAAATTCAGGTGATAATATAGTGGTAGCTTCCGAAAGTCTAGATTATACTGGTTTAGCAGCATCAACAGGGAATTCAATTACTTTTGGTGAAACAGGTAAAGAAGCGTATACAGAATTTGCAGATATTACTTCAGGGAGTGTATATGCATCTTTCTTATTTAAAGTAACAGGTTTTCAAACAAGTTCATCCCCTGATTTAACGGATGGTGGCTATTTTGCTGCTTTAGCGGGTGGAACAACTTCATATGATGCAAGACTTTGGGCTAGACCTAACCCAGATACAGATGGAACTACATTTGATATAGGTTTTGGTCATGAATCATCGAACCCAACATTTACATCAGAGACGTACAATTTGGGAGATGTGGTCTTTGTGGTTATGTCCTATGATATTGATAATGGTCAAACTAATGTTTGGATTAATCCAGACCCTTCTACCTTTGGGGATACAGCTCCAACTGCAACGATAAATACTACTGAAACTACTAATGCAGCATCTAAAATTAATTTATTTATTCTTAGACAAGATTCAAATAACGAAACTCCATTTTTACAAATTGACGAATTAAGAATTGACTCCTCTTGGGCTTCAGTAACACCTGCCAGCGGAACAGCTTCAACGTCTAATAACACAATTAATGGATTTAATGTATATCCTAACCCAGTGAAAGGAAATAGTTTAACGGTAACCACTTCTAGTACAGAAGCAAAAACAGTAAATATATTTAATGTATTGGGTAGAAAAGTATTTAGTCAACGTTTTTCTTC
>UPTG01000408.1_pt1 | contig 35482 bp, 27 predicted proteins | sample 2160121 | NCBI WGS metagenome assembly UPTG01 (sample SAMN06266255, study PRJEB28933) | marine metagenome | isolation source: Columbia River Estuary | place: USA:Columbia River Estuary, USA | collected 2014-07-27
AATGCTCAAAATCGGCAGACGTTTGTTTGAAAGCATTTGTTGAATGTGACAAGCCGGGCAAGGTTTTTTATATTCGCAAAGGCATGCTTGAAAAAAGCAAAACAAACAAAGAAACTCCAATGAAAAAGACTATTTTAATATAATTATTCATCAATTATTTATTTTTTAAGAGTGGACTAGTAATAAAATCATTACCAATTTGCAAAGTAATATGGTATAAACCACTCGGGTAATTCAAGGATAATTGTCTAGCATTCAATCCATTATGAATTTTAATATTTTCATTATAAACTCGTTGTCCCAAATGATTGATGATTTGAACTTGGGCATCCCCCTCATAAGTTTTTACATCAAAAACAAGGTTGGTAAAATCAGTAGCAGGATTAGGAAAGACGTTGAATGAAGAAAAATGCTTTGCTATTTTACTAGTTGAAGAAGTACCATCCATCAGAGTTTTTTCTAAGGTAGTTGTCCCCGTAGAGGAACCTTCAAAGTCAATAAATTGAATCCTCCAGATGTCTTCATTGACTGTTTTAACAAAATATACACGTTCCGCCTCAATCATCCACGAACCTTGAAAACTTTTCCAGTCATGACCAATTATAGTTAAGCTATCTGAATAATCATCACTATAATCAAGGTGGTCAATCGTAGATGGGTCAATCCCATCAGATTGTACCGCTTGCACTCCTGCATTGGTCAAAACACCAGTCAAGGTATAATCAATAGTTCCTCCTGAACCATCAGCCAAAGGAGTAACGTAACGAGTAAATGTCATATCCCAATTAGTTGGTTCAAGATCAAGTGCTGTTTCATTTTCGATGGAATAATATGCAAGTGTTTTATTCGGATAATTTGCTTTATCGATAGTAGTGGTCACTTCATTACTACCATCTAAATCAGCAAAACGGAATGTGTAAACGCCATTAATAAGCGATTGGATTTCTAATTTTTTATATTCGTCATTTCTTAATTTAATGGCAAATACTCTCGTCCCAATTACTTGATTAGTTCCTGTATCATAATCTCCCCAACCATAATCAAGTTGATTACTACCATCAGCAACTGAGTTAAATGCTCCTGCTGACCATGATACTTCATCATTGTAAATTCTTGAAATTCCAATCGTGTCAACCGTTGAAAAATCAGTAGAATTAGTCTGGAATAATTGTACTGTAGGCAAAGGTGCTGCGAACGAAAGCCCTACACCTTCGTTAACTATTACGCCAACATTAAATTGAGTGACGTTAAAAGCAATATCCCAATCGGTATGTTCAACTGAAATGGTATTCCCATCTTCGAGATTGTAAAAAGTAGTATTAGCGTAACCTGCGCCAACGGAAGGTTGATCTATTTGTGCAGTCAAAAGAGAGACAGAACAGACTAGAAGTATAAAAGTGTATATTTTTTTCATAAGTAATTGAATATTGATTTTTAAATAAAATGTGATTATCGAAATCAAACTTATGAAGGAAAGTTGGTGTTTTATTTTTATTTAGATTAAATACAAATAAATACCTAAAAAAACATACTTATTTACCTAAAATTAGGTAGCGAAAAAAGAGAACTGAAAACATATAAATTATATCAAAATTGATAAATTCAGTTGAATTATAACTTATCTATTGCTTAGATTTCCAATCTACTCACTAAAGTTCTTTATTATTAAATAATTATAACTCCTAAATCTTTAACTTGACAAACTGCAATATTATGTACAAAACAGAAAAGATCTGAATCATTAAAAAAAGTTGCTTTGGTATATTTTCCTAAAACAATAAAAAATATAAACTTAGTTAGTAAAAATAGGTAGGAGGAGAAATGATAAGTAATTTTAAAAATTTCCGTTTTGTAATTGTAGTTTTTAAAAATAACAAATAAATATAATTATATCCCCAAAAAAAAGTAGAGAAAAAGTTAAAAGACAGGAAATCTGTAAACTGATGAGATGTAAACCAAAAAAAAGAGCCAACCAAATTAATGATTGACTCTTTATAAGTCGTTGTAAATCAATGACCTACGTTGTCGGGGCACCAGGATTCGAACCTGGGGCCCCCTGCTCCCAAAGCAGGTGCGCTAACCGGACTGCGCCATGCCCCGATACATTCTATAAAGAATGGTTTTATTATAAAACTGGCGGAGGAGGCGGGATTCGAACCCGCGGTACCTGTTTCCAAGTACGTCGATTTAGCAAACCGGTGGATTCAGCCACTCTCCCACTCCTCCGAGTGATTTTATTTTTAATTCAAGTGCATTTTCTTTCAAATGCGGTGCAAATATATATTTAGTTATTTCAAAAGTCAAACCTTTTTTGTCTTTTTTTAAAATAATTGTCAATTAATTTTTTGCCATCTAATTTACAAAGAAACTAGCCTACCTTTTTTAGGATAAAATCAAAAAATCGTAATATTGTGATATTCCTTTATAGACTGATATTTCAAAATATAATTTTTATGAAAAAACTGTATGCCTTTTTTTTGTTAGGTTTCTTTCCCTATTTCACTTTTGCCCAAACAATTGAGCTGGAACAATATGCCACTGGCTTTCTTTCTCCAGTTGACATAACTAATGCTGGAGATGATCGTTTATTTGTGGTAGAAAGATCTGGCAGAATAAAGATAATTGATGAAAATGCCATCGTTATATCAACTCCCTTCCTTGATATTGATAATCTCGTTACACAAACTAGTGGCCAAAACGAGCAAGGTCTACTTGGTTTAGCTTTCCATCCAGATTATATAAATAATGGATATTTTTTTGTGAATTATATCGGAAATGATGAAGACACCTATATTGTAAGATATTCAAGGGATGCCTCAGATTCAAACCTTGCAGATCCTAATTCTGCTTTAACCATATTGAAAATTGATCAGCCAACCTGGAATCATAATGGGGGTTGTATCAAATTTGGCCCAGACGGATACCTATATGTAGGAATGGGTGACGGTGGATCAGGTAATGATCCATGGGGCACTTGGGGTAATGGACAAAACACTCAAACAATGTTGGGTAAAATACTACGAATCGATATTGATAATGGTTCTCCTTATTCTATACCTTCTGATAATCCTTTTATAAATGATGCAAATGTTTTGGATGAAATATGGGCAATCGGTGTTCGAAACCCATGGAGATTCAGTTTTGACAAACAAACTGGTGATCTTTGGATTGGTGATGTTGGCCAAAATGCTTGGGAAGAGATTGATTTTCAACCTGCAAACAGTCCTGGTGGTGAAAATTATGGATGGCGATGCTACGAAGGAAACCATTTAAATGGAAATGTAAATACGAGTAACTGTGGGTCATCAGATGAATATGTATCACCTATCTATGAAGTTCAACACAGTGGGTTTAGTGGTCCATGTTCCATTACAGGAGGTTTTGTTTACAGAGGAGAGGATTATCCTGACTTGGAGGGGATTTATATCTTTGCCGATTATTGTACAGGAGAATTTTTTACCGTTGCATCTGATGGTTCAGGTGGTTGGGTTGGTCAAGAAGTAGCAGATTTTAATTATGATATTTCTACTTTTGGTGAAGATGTGGACGGAGAAATTTATTGTGCTCGAATGGGGCAAGGTCGAATTTACAAAGTCGTTTCAGGTGCTTGTGCATCTCTTACAGCTTCTGCAAATATAATTAGTGAACCTTGTGAAGGAGAAACGAATGGTGTTGTTCAAATCGCAGGTGCTGGCGGAACACCACCTTACACATATCTACCAAATTTAGATTTAAATAATCTAGCAGCGGATGATTATAATATTACAATTACGGATAATGCAGGTTGTACCTCAACCGAATCATTTACTATCAATTCATTAACTCTACCCCCAGTTCCTATAATTTCTGTAAATGACAATTTGTTAACTGCACCAAATACTTATACTGCATATCAATGGCTGTTTAATGGTCAGCCAATCATTGGAGCAACCAACGAAGTTTTTACTGCTTTCGAGTCTGGTAATTACTCTGTAATCGTAACTGGTGGGAACGGTTGCACTAATACATCATCAGTAACCTCAGTAACTACAAATATAGAAAATATTCCATCTCTAAATAAAGTTACTATTACCCCTAACCCTTTTGACAAAGATATTTTTATTGAAATATTAGTGAATAAAACAGTTGACTTACAATTAGAGATCCTAGATATAAATGGGAAATTACTCATTTCAAAAAATATTTCTATTCAGGATAAATTCTCAGGAAGTCTTAATTTAGAGCACCTTAGTGTTGGGGTATATTATCTCAACTTAAAATCAGAAAGAGGAACTGTAGCAAGAAAGATAATCAAACAATAATTTAACCATAATTTTAAAAAAATCCATCTCGATTCTTCGAGGTGGATTTTTTTATGTGTAGTATCGAGCTTTAATCTTTAATCCCTCCCTTCAATAAGAGTTTGTCCATCGTTTGAGTTGAAACAGAATGATAATTCGGTTTTGCTTTTTTATAAATATTTTGAGCGATTTCAAGTTGCCCATTTTCTTTAAATGCACGATATAAAGGAGTTATAAATTTACGTCTTCCTACTCCAATCAAGAATTCTTCAATATTTGGAAGTATGTTGTTAGAATATCCATTTTTAATTGCAACTTCAAACCAAGCAGCCAAAACCTCTGAATTTCCTGAATTAGAAAAATTAAATTTATTGTCTAACCTTTTCATCAAATCCTTTTCATCAACAATTGGTAATTGACGAATAAAGTGCAGCCATTCATGTGTTGTCCAATCCGATACCTCTAAGTCACCAAAATCGTAATTCTCTTTGATTAAGGCTACAACTTTATTAACTACTACAAACTTTTCTGTAGTAACTTTAGTAACATTTTCAGGAATTCCTGGGCCATAAATCCATTCATCAATATCCACCTCAACTTGATATTTATCAATCAAATTTTTATTTAAATAATAAATAAACTCCTCAGTGGTAAGTGTCTTAAATCTATGAGTATCAAAATAAGTCTTTAAAAATCCATCCATCTTCCCCCGTCCAACTTTATCTTCCAACATCATCAAAAAGTAAGCTCCTTTTTCATAAGCAATATCAGTCATTCCATCATCAGGGTCTCGACCTTCTAAATCTAGAAAAAGATGTGTATCCTTATCATCCAAAATTTTTACATCTGCTTCTAAATCTTGAAATCCTAGGACAGCTAACATATTTGCATATTCTTCTCCATATAAAGCCTCCATTATTCTTCGTTCAAAATAAACGGTAAAACCTTCATTCAACCAGAAATCATTCCATGTAGCATTAGTCACTAAATTCCCTGACCAGGAGTGCGCCATCTCGTGAGCGATTAAAGCAGTCAATGATCGATCACCTGCTATAATTGTTGGAGTTGCAAAAGTCAACCTTGGATTTTCCATTCCCCCAAAAGGAAAACTTGGAGGTAACACAATTACGTCATAGCGATCCCATAAATATTTTCCATATAAATCTTCTGCAGCGATTAACATTTTCTCCATATCTGCAAACTCATACAATGATGGTTTTAGCAAACTTGGTTCTGAATAGATCGCTGTTCTTTCACCAATTTCACCATACTCCAAATCTCCAATAGCCAAGGCAATTAGGTAAGGTGGAATAGATTGTCTCATCTCAAATTGATAAACTCCTGTGTTATTTTTCTCCGTCGGATTGCTTGCTGACATCACGGGTAAAAGTTCTTTAGGAACTTTAATTGTAGCATTATAAGTAATTCTAATCCCTGGGGAATCTTGACATGGAATCCAGGTTCGGGTCAAAATAGCTTGACCTTGGGTAAATAAAAATGGATGTTTTTTTCCAGCAGTTTGTTGTGGGTTCAACCAATCAACTGCAGCTGCATCAGGATTGGTTGAATAATAAATTTTCACTTTTTGTGTCTCATGAGTTATTACAACTTCAAGAGGCTTACCTAAGAATTCCTTTTCCTCTCCTATTGTAAATATCGTGGGAGTTTCATTTTCACCGAGTGTGACCTTTTCGATATTCAAATTTCGTGTATCAAAAATAATTTTATCTGCTTGGTTATTTTCTATATCAAATAAGGCAAAACCAGATAAGGTTTTTGTGTCAAAATCAGCTAATAAATTTAGTTCAAGGTGTTTGGCTTTAGCTACTTCTGGTTCCGCAAAACTGTGAATATCTTTTCTAATATTTTTGGGTGGTCCTGTATTCATTTTATCTTTTATAGAAAGTACTTTTTCCTCTCCACATTGTAATAATAAAATGGCGAGGAACAAAATAAAATTAATTGGTTAAAGCGCATTTTCATTAAGTATTTGTATAATATTTAAAACAGAAATTAATATTTTGATTGGAGCATCAAATAAAACTGACTTTCTTTAAAAAATAAAAATGTTTACCGGTTGTTTTAAAATCTTACAATAACAACATAATATTTTAACTAAGGGTAAAGAAGCTTTTGCTTTTGTTCTTGAAATTCATCCGGTGTCAACACTCCTTTTTCATATAACGCTCCTAATGATGCAATCTGATCTAGCAAATCAGTTGCTTTTTCACTCTCTATAATATCCAATTTCTCATCTTGTTCTTCTGGTAAGTACCTGGGAATTTGGTAACTATTTTTTACAAATTTTTCAAATCGATCATTCGTCCTTAAATAAGCCAATGCATCTGATCCATGGATAGTATCGAAATCAATAAATCCGAAATCAACAGCTTTGTCCAAATGAAAAAGGGATTTTTCAAATTCCTCATCAATAGAATAACAACAAGCCATCAAAAAATGAGTTTTGGAATCTTTAAAATCAGCATGCAAAGCTTTTTGGAAATCAATAATTGCACCTTGCACATCATATTCATCAAACTTTCGCATCCCAGATTCTTTAAATGAATTAACTGGCTCAACACTTACTCTTCTTCTCTTCAATTCTTTTAGACTAGTCTCTCTTGACATTCTTGAATCATATAATCTGTTCCTTCTATCATTAGTTTGAGGATAATCATTAAGATAATTAATATTGTATTTCTCATCGAACTCCTCTTTAGGTTTTACTAGAAATAAAATAAAATCTACGAATCCTAAAATTGCTGGAAGAAAAATAAAAGGTTTATTTTCTTCAACAGTTGCCACCATCATTATAAAAAATAACCCCAGGTATAAAAAACCTTTGACTCGCTCTCCTAAATAAAATCTATGAACCCCAAATACCCCAAATAAAAGTGCCAGTAATGCCGCCGTCCTCTTTTTTTTCATATTAAAATTTTTGATTTAAATGTTGAACTTTCCTAATTTTTTAATTTTTCTTTTTAAATATCAGTATAATTCATAAATACTTTCTTTTCCTTTCGCTAAACGCATGAAATTCATAGATAAGATTAACAAAAAGTCTTCAAATTGATTTGGATATAATCATTACCTATTTTCAAATGCATTGCTTACTTTTACCCCTCGCAAAATACAAACAAAAACTATGGAATTAACAGTAGGAATTTTTCGCGGATCTTTAGGGATCGTTGCACTTATAGGGATTTGTTATTTACTAAGTAATAATCGTAAAGCTATTGATTGGGGATTAGTATTAAAAGGATTATTAATTCAACTTGGACTTGCTTTAGCGTTACTAAATATTCCTTTCCTTCAATTTTTTTTTAGAATAGTTTCTGATTTTTTTGTTCAAATTCTAAAGTTTACTGAAGCTGGCGCTACTTTCCTATTTGCGGGATTAATGGATCCCTCTCAATCCTTCGGATATGTTTTCGCTTTTCAAGTTTTACCTACCATCGTGTTCTTTGCGGCATTCTCTGCTGTTTTATATTATTTAGGAATTTTACAACGAATCATTTTTGGTTTTGCTTGGCTAATGAAAAAGGTCATGGGATTATCTGGATCAGAAAGTTTAGCAGCAGCAGCAAATGTTTTTATTGGACAAACGGAAGCTCCTTTAGTTGTTAAACCCTATCTGGAAAAAATGACTCGATCTGAAATGCTTTGCTTAATGACAGGAGGAATGGCAACAATAGCAGGAGGAGTTTTTGCAGCATATGTTGGATTCTTGGGAGAATCATTTGCGGTATTACCCAACATTGCAGGAATGTCTGAAGAGGCTGGTAAATTAGCCATCGAAGCCGCGAAAGATGCTTCGAAAAACTTATTTGCGCAACACCTTCTTTTAGCATCTATAATTTCTGCACCAGCTGCAATTGTTGCTGCAAAAATACTGTATCCACAAGATGAACCTGAAAGAGTGAATCAAGACTTTATGGTTCCTAAAGATAAAATTGGTAGTAACCTTTTAGAAGCTATCGCAATTGGGACTACTGATGGTTTGAAGTTAGCTGTAAACGTTGGAGCAATGTTATTGGTATTTACTGCTCTGATTGCTATGCTAAATTATTTCCTAACTGATGTCATCGGATATTATACTCCATTGAATGGTTGGGTGGCACAATTTGCTGGTTATCTAAAAGGAAATGGATTTCAAATTCAACCCTCTGCAATGGCTGGATTGAATCTTGAATTTATCCTAGGCTGCCTATTTGCACCAATAGCTTGGCTTTTAGGAGTACCTAGCACAGATATATTTTTGGTAGGTCAATTATTAGGTCAAAAAACAGCAATCAATGAATTCTTTGCATATGCTGAATTAGGAAAATTCACCAAAGTCTTACAAATTAAATCTTTGATTATTGCAACTTATGCACTCTGTGGATTCGCTAATTTCGCTTCGATCGGAATTCAAATTGGAGGTATTGGTGCGATTGCTCCTGGGCAAAAAACAACTGTGGCAGAATTTGGAATTAAAGCATTAATTGGAGGAACTGTGGCTTGTTTTATTACAGCTGCTATTGCGGGAATGATTGTTTCTGAGAGTAGTTTCTTATTCTAATCATTATAAAAATATTAAGCTATGCCAACACTCAATGCACTGACAAGGCTTAACTTCTTTATGGATTAATTATAAGAATCAAACTGCATTCTCTCTCCTTTTTTACCTTCAAAGAATATCCCATTTTCATAGGCCAAATGTCCAGAAACTATAGTTGCCTCAATATTACCTTTGAAAGTATGATTTTCAAATGGAGACCAATTACATTTATAATGCACATTACTTTTTTCTACTATCCATTCTTTTTCCAAATCAACAATTATTAAATCCGCCCAATTTCCCTCTTCTACAAAACCTCTATCTTTGATTCGGAAACATTCCGCAGGTGCATGGCACATTTTCTCAACGATCCTTTCTAATGAAATTTTTCCATTTTGATAAAATTCTAACATTACATTCAATGTATGCTGAATCAATGGAACTCCTGAGGGTGCATTAAAATAACTATTACTTTTTTCATCCCAAGTATGCGGTGCGTGATCAGTCGCAATGATATCCAACCGATTATCCAACAAGGCTGGAAAAAGTGCTTCCTGATGTTTTGAAGCTTTTATTGCAGGATTGCATTTAATTTGAGTACCATATTTTTCATAATCCAAAGCATTAAAATAAAGATGATGCACGCATACCTCAGAGGTTATTCTTTTTTCGGTCAAAGGAATATCATTTCGGAAAAGCTCTATTTCGTCAGCTGTAGAGATATGTAAAATATGTAATCGAGAATTATGTTTTTTTGCCATTTCTATTGCCATACTTGATGACAAATAACAACCTTCAACGGAGCGAATTATTGGATGCAGTCCAACTGGGATATTTTCCCCATAGATGGCTTTGTAATGCTCCATATTCTTTCTAATCGTTGCTTCATCTTCACAATGTGTGGCCATTAGCATCGGTACCTCTGAAAATAAACCTTCTAAGGTCTTTCGATTATCCACTAACATATTACCTGTACTTGACCCCATAAAAATTTTGACACCACAAACATTCTCAGCATCTGTTTTTAAAACTTCTTCTAAATTGTCATTAGTTGCTCCCATAAAAAACGAGTAATTCGCTAATGATTTTTGTGAGGCGATATCGTATTTATGTTGCAATAATTCTTGAGTGACTGCAGCTGGTTTAGTATTTGGCATTTCCATAAACGATGTAACGCCTCCAGCAACAGCTGCTCTTGGTTCTGTATACAAGTCTGATTTATGAGTCAGACCTGGCTCCCTAAAGTGAACTTGATCATCAATAATACCGGGTAAGATATATTTACCTGTGGCATCTATTTCGCGATCTACAACTGCATCAATAATAGAATCAATCTTATCGATTCTGCCATTTTTTACTAGTATATCTGATTGGAAAATTTTACCTCGGTTGACTACCTGGGCATTTTTTATTAGGATGGTTGCCATATCTTCTATTTTGAAAACTTAAAAAAGCGAAAATAGAAAAATTATATCGTCAATTGTAACGGGATTTTATAATTCCGAGTTGATACATTAATTTTTGCTAAAAATCATTCTAATTGAATATAATATCCAGTTTTAAGCAAAAAAACAAGTCGCATTTTCAGTTGAAAATGCGACTTGTTCAATTAAATTATAATCCCATGAACATATCTATTTGACTAAAACTTATTTAGTAAATATTTTTATTGTGTAAAAACACAAATAATTATACTTTAATATGAATAAATTTATTAGATTTGTATTCTAATAGATTATATCCCCATAAACAAAAATTCTAGAAAAGTCATAATGCCTTCAGGGTCTTATGACTTTCTTTTTTAGTAACCTCTGCTCATTTTTATATTTTTATCATGAAAAAGAAGTAAATCAGAATCCTAATTAATAGGACTTTGACTAACTACAACAAATTATAATCCCATGAACATATTCTTATTTAAGTGCTGAACTTTCAGCTTTGATTGCATCATTTTGCAATTCCTTTTATTTCAATTCCTCTCCTATATTTTTTATCATGAGAAAAGAAGTAGGTCAGAATCCTAATTAATAGGACTCTGACTAACTACAACAAATTATAATCCCATGAACATATCCTTATTTGTAATCTTTTTTGGCGTTACTTTTAAGCCTTTGGCATTTCTTAAATACCTTTTCACTAATTACATCACAAATATATACTCGAGAATGGCTCTAGACAAAGACAAAATACATCTTTTGTGAACTATTTTTTTGAAACAAAAAATAAATATACACACTTAATCAACTGACAATCAACAATTTACTAATAAAAAATAGTAAAAAAAGTGAATAATAATTAATTTTTAATATTGGAGATGTGAACTATTTTCTTTGTTATCAAATTGAAAAAAATTAAAAAAGATTGTTTTATGCTAAAAAAACAATCTTAGAACTTAAAATCTTAAAACTAAAAATCCTTTAAACAAAAATTAATTACTCAATTTCTAATGATAATCTGGTACAGATTTTAATAATTGAAAAACAAAAATTCGAAAAAACTGAGTTGTCAAATAACTCCTTAAATTTGGAATGTAAGTTAAGATCAACTATGATATCACTCAAAAATAATCTTTCGAATTTTTTAATATCAATTTCCCTTATGACAATTTTTTCAAATTGTGATCTGGAAAAAGAACTGGATTTAGCGTTGCCAAATTATGAGAAACAATTAGCTATCGAATGTTACTTAAAAGTAGGCCAGCCATTTTTAGCAATTATATATAAGAGTGTAGATTTGTTTGCTGAACAAGGATTACCAATTATTGATGGAGCCTCAATGAAAATCACTCATCAAGGAGAAGTTTATACTTTAAGTAAGGGGATTTACAGCAATCCAACTAATACAAAAGTTTATAACATTGGAACTTCTTTCATTTGTTCTGAGAGTTATGAGGAAGATTTCTTAATCCTAGTTAGAGATGGGAATGGATGGATTGAATCTGCTACAACACAAATTCTAAAACCTATATTGATAGATACACTAGAAACAGTTTTGACGCCAGACAGTCCTTACAAGGCTTAGGCTTTCAATCAGTTTCAAAATCCTCAAGGAAAAAGAAATGATAAGCAAAATTTTACTATGACTGATTATTTAGCAACAACTGACAATGAAATAGTTTATGCAATTGGATTTGATTTTATTAAAGGAGATACCGTGATATCTACCTTATTCCACACAGACCAAACTTACTATAATTTTCGAGAAAGTATCCAAGCCGCTATTAATTCAAACGGAAATCCATTTAGGCAACCAAGTTTAATTAAATAAAATCTTTGGGCTGTCTTAAGGATATTAACTGGCTTATCATATGATCGCAAAACACTAATTATTCAATAACCAATTCGAAAGCCCTATCACACCTTGGTGAATCATTGGATGCCTCAATTTCTTTAAATCCCATTTTTTCATATAAATCAATAGCTTCCAATAAGACACTGGCTGTATCTAGGGTAATTTTTTGAAATCCTAATTCCTTTGCTTTACCTATTAAGAAATTAACCATCCATTTCCCCAGTCCTTTTCTCCTTGCTTTAGGCAAAAGAAACATTTTTCGAATTTCACAATTAACCTCATTAAGTTTATATAAACCAAAAGTTCCAATAATTTCATGATTTTCATTTTGCAATAACCCAAAAAAGCCACCTGAAAAAGAATTTTCAATTTTATTGAGTGAATCATCTGAATGATGGCTAAATCCTCCAAGTCCATATTCATCTAGAACTGAAAAAATAATTTCATTTGCAATCTTTCCGTGTGAATTCTTTGCTTCTATGTAAGAGTAAAACTTGGGTAAGTTCATAATATTATTGTAATCTAAATAAACCAAATTTACAATTTTTCCATAAAATATAGATTTTGCGTTTAATAAAAAAGAGTATCTTTGACCCGCAAAACATTAAACGAATAAATGCTACCTATTAAGATAATTGAAGAAAAAATGGATGATTCCAAATTAGGATTCATCGAAGAAGTCTGGGATATGCTTTCTTATCAATTAAGTATCCCCAAATTAGAATCACGCAAAATTCTTGAAGAAGTAATTTCAAAATATTCTGAACCACATCGATCCTATCACAACTTATCACACATATATAGTATGTTAATGATGGCTGAGGATTATTATGATTTCATTGGAAATCCAATTTTATTTGAGCTATCTATATGGTTTCATGATTTAATATATGACCCAAATAAAAATGATAATGAAACAAAAAGTGCAAAACGCGCTTTGGAATTATTGTCACCATTTTTAGCTGATTCCTTTTTAGAAAATCTAGAAAAAATGATTCTAAGCACGATTGACCACTCCCCTATTTTAAAGGATCATGATAACGAGCTTTTTTTAGACATTAATAAGTCTGTTTTAGCAAGTGAGCCAACCACTTACAATCAATATACTTCTGCAATTAGAAAAGAGTTTAGTGCTTTCCCAGAGGAACTTTATTTAGCTAAGAGGAAATCATTTTTGGAAAAATTCATTTCCAGAGATCAAATTTTTATTACCCCTTTCTTTAAAGAAAACTTTGAAAAACAAGCCGTTGAAAACATTCAAGCTGAATTGAATAATTACATATTGGATGAAAACAAATAGCTACTTAATAAATAATGTTTTAAATTTCATATTGATCTTGCTTCGAAATAACTTTAATGCTATTTATTTTTACAAATAAAGTTATCTATTTCTCTACCCAACAATTATTATGCTCCAAATGATTAATATTTGGTCGTGTAAAACAACAATATGGTTTCAATACCACCATCCCAATAATACCTTTTTACCAAGCTAAAAAACAGGAATTTTCATCCAGGAATAGTCCATTTAAAATATACTAGAATTTCATCCAAACAAACGACAAACCTAACGTCTTAAATAAAACAAAATTTAATCTTTGGAAATTGTATTTTGGTGTTATGTTTTTCATCTAGAAGAAACATCGATAAATCTTAATCCATCATTCGAATCACACATTTCCCATCAACCATTTCTATAATTAATTGCTTTCGTTTTCTTAGCCATAACAATAAGTCTTCTCCCAACAAATCAGCTCGCCAACCTTGAGCTAATGATTCATCAAAAAAGCTTGGCTCAGCTTTCATTAATTTAAAAGTAGTTCTACTTAAAACTAAGGTAGGGTCCACTTGGTTATTTTGACAAATATATTCCACAATAGAATACAACATTTCCAACATGGTATTTTCCATAGGATCCGGTGACTCTTTTTGAGCTGGAATAGATGCCAAAATTACCCGATCGGCTTCCTCTATTTTACGATTAAATAAATCATTAAAAGTATCCCAGTGCCTAGAAATAGTATTTGTCGGGAGCCTTCGATCTTTAAGTAACGCATTTTTTCCCGAATTCATATTTTTCACAATTGGAGTAATAAGTTTATTTGGTAAAATCATTTCCTTAGAATAATTTTTTCGATCCGCCTCTTTTTTTCGCCAATTGTATAAACGGATCATAAACATCTGTTCTCGAGTTTTCAAATTTGATATGGCATTATTCCGAAAAGCATCTCGATGTGGATTGACATAATAATATTTTTCAGTGGCTATTTTATCGCATTCTTCTTGGGACCAAGTTTGACGGTTAAGTTTCACTAATTTAGCAGTAATTGATTCCCATAAACCTTTCAAATAGATCACATCATTTAATGCATAACTTATTTGCTTGGGAGAAAATGGACGTTCCTCCCAATCAGAAACAGTGTACCCTTTTGGAACAAAAACACCTAATTCTTTTTCTACCAATTTCTGAAATGAAGTTGGGTATTTGTAACCCACAAAACCTGCAGCTAATTGAGTATCAAAAACATTGATGGGAATGATTCCAAATTGCTTGTAAAATATTCTATAATCATTCTCTCCTGCATGTGTTAGTTTTAATATTTTAGGATTTGTAAACAAATCTAAAATTCCAGGGAACGACTTTAACCTTAAAGTATCTAATAAATAATATCCATTTTCAGTAGCTAACTGGACAAGACATAATAAGGTATGGAATCTTTTTTCACCGATAAATTCAGTATCAAATCCCATCCATTCAATATTTTGGTTTTCATTTAAAAAGCTTTGCACCCCTTCATTAGTCTCTATCAAGGTGTAATTCATATCATTATTATGAGTCATTCAATTCTTATATTAAAAAAGGTTAATTAAAATTAGGCAGTTTTAATTGCTTGTGAATAGTGAACTAATAATGTTTTGACAAAAAAATCGTTTGTAACATATTATTTCAACTCACTTTTTTATCAAAAGAAAAATAAAAACATAATGACAGTCGATTTTCTTTCATTTATTATTCAAGCAAAACAACATTAAAATAGAAATTTTTCTACCCAATGAGCGCAATATAGTCATCTTTGTAAATAAAGAATAAATTGATTTTCTTAATTGAAATAAAATTACTCATATTAGTTACTTTTGCAATACAATAAAATAGAAATTACTCTTACATTTTAATTCCAACATGGATAACAGTTTAACCAATAGCATCATTACCAAAAAGATTGAAGCACTATGAAATTATCAAAACTTGTAAAGCGAATATTCTCAACGATTCTAATTTTTGTTATTTTATTTTTAGGAGCAGCTATTTCTATCCCTTATTTTTTCAAAGAAGAAATTTTAGTAAAAATTAAAGAGGAAGCTAACAATACTTTAAATGCCAAGATTAATTTTGCTGATGTAGATCTTTCTCTTCTACGAAGTTTTCCTGACTTTAGTTTTAAGATGGATCAATTAATAGTAACTGGAATTAATGATTTCGAAGGAATTAATTTAGTTAAAGCTAAAAATATAGATTTCACACTAGATTTGATTTCTGTAATTAAATCTGATCGACCAGTCGTAATTAAAATGATCACTTTTGACCAACCTGAGGTCAATATTCTGGTTTTAGATACCGGAAAAGCAAATTATGATATTGTCAAATTAAGTGAACCATCTAATGAACCACCAGCTGAATATGACTTTCTAATTCAATTAAAAAAATATGCAATTAACGACGGAAATTTCACTTATGATGATCGTGCTAATAACATGTTTTTGGAACTAAAAAATTTAAATCACCAAGGTAATGGAGACTTCACACAAGATGTATTTGATCTTACCACTAAAACTAATATTGAGCAATTATCTGCAATAAGTGGAGGGGTTCGTTATCTTAAAAAAGTCAATACATCACTAGACGCTATCTTCAATATTAACCTAAATAAAAATACATATACGTTAAAGAATAATAGTTTGCAAATCAATGCAATGAAATTACTAGCCGATGGCTATTTACAATTGCAAGAGAATGAAAACATAGAGATTAACCTCACATTTGATGCACCTAAAAATGACTTTAAGAATTTATTGTCATTAATCCCGAGTGCATACACTAGTGACTTTAAAGATGTAAAAGCTGATGGAAAAATAACATTCAATGGATACTTAAAAGGTATTTACAATGCCCGAAAAGAATTATTTCCAAGTTTTAAGATAAACCTAGATGTGAATCAAGGCAGTTTTCAATACCCTGATTTACCTTCGGGTTTCAACAATATTTTTGCAAACATAAACATAGAGAACCCTAGTTCGAATTTTGATAAAATAAAAATTGATATTCCTGATTTTAAATTTGCTCTAGGAGGAAAACCATTTGAGGGAAGATTCAAATTAACTACTCCGATCTCTGATCCAAACATCGATACTAAGATCAAGGGAACTATTGATTTAGCCGAAATATCCAAAGCATTTCCTTTGGAAGGTGTAACAGAGTTATCTGGAATTATTAATGCCGACTTTACAGCTCAAACTCAATTATCGATATTAGATAAAGGACAATATGGGGATGCTAATATAAGCGGAAACTCATCATTCAAAAACTTAATCTATAACGCTCAAGGAATCCCAAAGGTATTCATCCGAGATGCTCAAGTAACCCTTTCACCTCAAAATATTGAGATTAGTAACTTTACTGGAAAATTAGGAAAAAGTGATTTACAAATATCAGGACAATTGGATAATATTTTGGCTTATTTTTCTCCTAAGAAAACTTTAACAGGTAATATAAAATTAAGATCTACCTATTTAAATGTAGATGAATGGATGATTGAAATGGAAAAGGAGACCCCACCGCCTATTTCTTCAGAATCAGAACAGGAAATTGAAATTTTCAATAGATTTAAGTTTATCGTGGATGCAAAAATTGGAAAAATTGATTACGATGTTTACCAATTAGACAACTCCTCCGCAAAAGGAATATTCACCTCTAATGAATTGATAATCAATAACTTCAAAACTATATTAGGAGAAAGTGATATAAGCGGAAAAGGTAACTTTATTAACGTTTTTAATTATATTTTTAAAAATGAGACTCTTGGTGGTGAGTTCGTAATGAGATCAAATTTATTTGATTTAAATCCTTTTATGGAAGAACCCGAGGCACCAAAGTCAAAGAAAATTGCTAATGAGGTAGAGGAATATACACCTATTATTATACCTGATAATATCAACATTAATATTAACGCAAATATTAAAAAATTGACGTACACCAATATTAATCTAAAAGACTTTAGCGGGAACTTAGCCATAAAAGATAGTAAGATTCAAATGTCAAACTTGAACGGTAGAACTCTTGGTGGGAAGATTGAAGCAAATGGATATTACGATACCTCTAATCCTGGAAAACCAAAATATAAGTTAACTTATGATGTCAAAAGCTTTGATTTCAATTCCTCTTTTAAGCAAATAAATACTGTCAAGGCTTTAGCCCCAATTGCCAAATATATTCAAGGGAATTATTCTACTAAAATGAGTCTAGAAGGAGTTTTAGGTGAAGATTTAATGCCTGATCTGAATACATTAACAGCAGAAGGTTTTTTACAAACAGTTAATGGTGTCATACAAGATTTTACTCCTTTAAAAAAAATTGGAGAGGCTCTAAATATTAAAAAACTAACTAATCATAAAATTGACCTAAAAGGAACAAAAAACTGGTTTGAAATAGAAGACGGTAATGTTTTAATCAAAGAATTCCCTCTAAAATATCAAGGCATTGATATGATGATAGGCGGGTCACATGGTATTACCCAGGATATTGACTACGATATTAAAGCCAAAATTCCAATGAAATTAATTAACCAAAATACTGTAGGAAATACTGCTAGCAATGGAATTAAAAAACTAAAGAATCAAGCTTCTAAATTAGGTTTAAACATTAAAGAAAAAGAATTTGTTAACTTAAAAATCAAATTAACTGGTTCTATGACAAATCCCAAAGTTCAATTTAGTTTAGTTGGGAGCGGTGGAAAAACAGTGCAAGGCGCTATAACAGAAAAAGTAGAGGAAGTGAAGGATAAAGTTAAAACAGACGTAAATGAAATTATAGAGAAAAAGAAAGAGGACCTATCAAAAGTTGTAGCAGAGAGAAAGGCTAAACTGGAAAGGGAGGCAAATGATCGGATCCAAAAATTAACATCTGCTGCAATTAAAAGTGCTGAAAAAATTAGACTGGAAGGAAAAAATGCAGCAGGAAAAGTTAAAAAAGAAGGCTACAAACAAGCTGATCTAATTGTAAAAGAAGCTGGTTCCAACCCTATTAAAAAACGACTTGCCAAAGCAGGTGCAAATAAGATTAAAAAAGAAACAGATAAAAAATCGCAACAACTAGAGGACAAAGCTAACCAAAACGCAGATAAGGTAATCAAAGAGGCTGATGAAAAGGCCGCAGAAATTAGTTTAGAATATCAAAAGAAGATTGATGCGGTGACTATAGATAATATCAAAAAGTAAACTCAAAATTGAATAATTGAAAAGGGGTAAGAAAAATTGATTTTCTTACCCCTTTTCTTTTGATAAAACTTCCCCACCTTTTTCTATTTTTACAAGAATTTTAATTTTAAAAATATCAAATCAAAAATATGCTAACTGCAATTTCACCGATCGACGGTAGATACCACGAAAAGACCAAAGAACTTTCTGATTATTTTTCTGAATATGCGTTAATCAAATATCGAGTATTTGTAGAGATTCAATACTTTATTGCTTTATGCCAACACCCTTTGCCTCAATTATCAGAGTTTGATTTGGATAAAGTGGATAAATTAAATGATATTTTCGAAAATTTCAATTTACAAGATGCACTTAATATCAAAAATATTGAAAAAATAACCAATCATGATGTCAAGGCAGTTGAATATTTTTTAAAAGAAAAATTTGACGAAATCGGAATTTCTGAATTTAAAGAATTCATCCATTTTGGATTAACTTCTCAAGATATTAATAATACCGCTACTCCTCTTCTACTAATGCACTCTATGCAGAAAGTTTACTTTCCTTTTTTTAAAAAAATCAGAAACTACATTAATGACCTAGCAATGGATTGGGCAGGTATTCCAATGTTGGCAAAGACTCATGGACAACCTGCATCACCTACTCGACTAGGAAAAGAAATAAAAGTATTTGTTGAGCGATTAGATAATCAGTTAAGATTACTACAACAAATTCCTTTTACTGCTAAATTTGGAGGAGCAACTGGTAATTTCAACGCACATCATGTAGCATACGCTTCTATCAATTGGCAAAAATTTGGGAATCACTTTGTGACTGAATACCTTGGCTTAGAAAGATTACAATATACAACCCAAATTGCACATTACGATAATTTGTCTGCCACTTTTCAAGGCATCAAAAGAATTAATACGATCCTTTTAGATTTCTGCAAAGATATTTGGAGTTATATTTCAATGGAATATTTTAAACAAAAAACGATAAAAGGGGAAATAGGTTCCTCGGCTATGCCTCATAAAGTAAACCCAATCGATTTCGAAAATGCAGAAGGAAATCTAGGAATTGCCAATGCCATATTTACTCACTTGAGTGATAAGTTACCTATCTCTAGATTGCAGCGTGATTTAACAGACAGTACCGTATTAAGAAATGTTGGAGTTCCAATGGGACACACTTTAATTGCCTTTCGATCTATTGAAAAGGGAATTGGCAAGTTACTTTTAAATGAAGCTAAATTAAATGAAGATCTTGAAAAAAACTGGATGGTTGTTGCAGAAGCTATCCAAAATATTTTACGAAGAGAGGGGTTTGATAAACCTTATGAAGCTCTATTAAATCTTACCCGTGGAAAAGCAAGTGTAACTAAAGATGATATTCATGAATTCATTGAAACCCTCGATATTACTCCAATCGTCAAAGAAGAGTTGAAAGTAATTACACCTCAAAATTATGTAGGAATTTAATATTTAAAATCAGAGTTGAAATGTTATTTAACAGAAAATAAACCAATGATCTCAACTACTAATATTCCTAAAATCATTTATATCCTAATGATTTTTAGTTGTGTTCTTTCTTGTAAAACTCAAGACAAATTTACTGCTGAAGAATCTTTCATTATTTCGAAAAATAAAATGAACCTAAAGCAAAGTACTATTGATTCTTTTCAAATAATGGAAGATGTAGAATATCTTGCTTCAGACCAATTAGAGGGAAGAAGAAGTGGAGAAAAAGGAAATGAATTAGCTCGTGAATATATTGTTTCAAGATTCAAAGAATTAGGTTTAGAAAAACTGAATTCTAGTTTCCTGCAAGCCTTTAGCTTCTATAAAAGAATCTATAAGAATACTTATAATTGCAATAATATTATTGGAAAAATTCCAGGTACAATACAACCTGAAAAATATATTGTGTTAAGTGCTCATTATGATCATTTGGGAAAACGAGGTGAAAAAATATTTAATGGTGCAGACGATAATGCCTCAGGAATTTCAGCCATGCTAGAATCTGCTGCTTATTTCAAGAAAAATCCACCAATGAATTCCATTTTATTCGTTGCATTCGATGCAGAGGAATTAGGTCTAGAAGGAGCAAAGTATTTTGTAGAAAATCCACCGATTTCGATTGATAAAATTTTAATGAATATAAACTTAGATATGATAAGTCGAAATAAAAATAATGAAATTTATATTTGTGGAACTCATCATTATCCAACCTTAAAAAAAAGTCTAAATAACATTAATTCACTATCTTCAATTAATGTTTTATTTGGTCATGATACTCCTGATCTAGGATATAATGATTGGACGAATGCCTCAGATCATAAACCATTTCATAAAAAGAAAATTCCGTTTATTTACTTGGGCGTAGAAGACCATAAAGATTATCATCAAGTAACTGATACTTTTGAAAATATTGATCCCTCTTTTTTATATCAATCAACTAAATTAGTGATAGAAATCTTAAAAGCTTTTGATCAATAGTTATCATTGACATAATTTTAACAAAATGTCTCAGATAAATAAACGTTTTTATTCTTCCAAATAAAGTACATGTATTACTCAATACAAAAATAGTCGTACTAGAGTTTAGCACGACCATTTTATTATATTGTAGTATTTTAAAAAGTGTAATCCTATTGATTTACATCATTTTTAAGGCTTTCACCAAATAAGTCAGTGAGAAGGGCATAGCTAACCAAAACCATTCATTTACCCAAACTAACATCACAATCATTACAACTGTAGATATTAAAAATAAAAGCCAATCTGTCTTCGATGAAGATGTTTCTTCTTGATTCATAATAAAGTAATTTTGTTGGTGCAAATCTATAAAAGGTTTTTCAAAAAAGCTAATTCAACTAGGCAAATTAACCGTACTATTTTTATTTTTTTCCACAAAAATAAATCTGTTCCAATAAGCTGAAACAAGTTCATTCACAGAAATATAATAATCAAAGATAATTAAAATTAAAATTCACTTCAGAAAATCAGATAACACAAGGTTTTAATTATATAAATGATTTCCTCAACTTAATTTTAAAGAAGTATATAACAATTCATTTTCTTTTGAATCTACTAGCATTTAGATTCAATTAAATCATTTATTGAGTTTTAAAAACCAATTTTAGAGTTTAATTAAATTATATAATAAAGTAAATCAAAAATAATTTATTCATTATTACTGTTTTAGTAAAACTTATATCTTTTGAAAAAACAAATTTTAAGATTTAAAAATCATTTAAGATATATTGAAACAGAATGAGTTCACAAAAAAAGATGTCACATAAAATATCGTTTATTCTTACCCGACTACTTATATTGCAAAAAAATTAAATATCATGCTGGATTGTCAAAAAGATAAATTCAATCTTTCGGAGGAAATAAGTTACATCAATTGTGCCTACATGTCTCCTAACCTTAGAACAGTAGAACAAGCAGGAGTTCAAGCCATTCTTCAAAAAAGTCAACCTTGGAAAGTAACAAGGTCTGATTTTTTTGCCCCAGTAGAAAAACTAAAAAGCACTTTTGCCAAATTGATCAATTGCCCTGATTCTCAAAGAATCGCAATAATTCCCTCCGCATCCTATGGAATAGCCAGTATAGTTAAAAACGTCCACGCTACCGACAAAGACAATATTATCCTAGTAGGAGAAGGGTTTCCATCTAATTATTATTCTTGGAAAAAATTATCCGACAGTACTGGTGCAGAAATTAAAATCATAACTGCACCTCAAATAAGTTCATCCAAAGGAAAAATCTGGAATAAAAATATTTTAGATGCCATAGACGAAAATACTATCGCCATAGCTTTAGGAAATATTCATTGGGCAGATGGAACTCTCTTTGATTTAGAAAAAATAAGAGAAAAAACTAATAAAAATAAAGCATTAATGATTATAGATGGTACTCAATCAATAGGTGCTTATCCATTTGATATTCAAAGCGTAAAGCCTGATGCATTAGTTTGTGCAGGTTATAAATGGTTATTGGGACCATACGTTTCTGGAGTTGGATACTTTGGAGAAAAATTTGACTCAGGTGAGCCAATTGAAGAAAACTGGATCAATAGATTGGATAGCCAGCAATTTGAAAATTTGGTCAATTATCAACCTGATTATAAAACCCAAGCGAACAGATACTCTATGGGTGAGCAAAGCAATTTTATTGGTGTACCTATGCTTCAAAAATCACTCGATCAACTCTTGGAATGGGGAATAGAAAACATTCAAAATTATTGTAAAAATATTACTCAGAAACCCATAGAAAAACTTCTAGATATGGGTTGCCAAATAGAGGAAGAAAACTATAGAGTAGCACATTTATTTGGCGTTAAACTATCGTCTAATATGGATATGAAAAAATTAAAATTCAATTTTGAAAAAAATAAACTAAAAGTTTCACAGCGTGGAGATGCGATTCGAGTTGCTCCACACGTTTACAATAATTCGGAAGATTTCGAAAAATTAATTTATTGCTTTAAACGTTCTACTTCCCAAAAAACTATTTTTTAAAAATATAATTAATGAAAATTTCGAAAATATTAGCTACTACATTATTTGCCCTTTTATTGGGTGTAGGTTTGTACATCTTTAACCAAGCATCCAATTTAAAGTATCCAGAATTCGTTCGGTTAGATAATATAAAATTTAAAAATGCAACGCTTCCACCTGACTTAAAAATAACCTTTACATCTGATGCCGTAATTAATAATCCTAACCCCTATGAACTAACTATTTCCAAAGTTGATTTTGACGTAATTGTTGATGGAAAAAAAACTACTCATTTCACCCAAGACTTAGAAATTGAAATGGGAGCTAACAGCGATTTTTCATTACCACTAAGTTTTGAAGTTCCGATCTCACAAAAAGAATTTTTTAAAAATTTCAAAAATGTATTGAATGGCGCGTGGAAAAAACAATCTATCAAAATTCGCTCACTAGGAACTATAACTATTCGACAATCAAGAGTTAAATTTGAAATACCTTTTGACTTTGATGATGAATATAGATTGCAAGATTATTTGTAATAAATCCTTGGAAAAAACGAGACATACTTTGTCTCTTGTGAAAAAATTTCTAAATTTTTTATATTTGTAATTCGGACCTAGTTCACTCCTAACTAATTTCATTGAATTGCTATTTTTCCAAACGAATATTAATGTTCCTTGTATATAACATAATACTACGATCAACACTACTTTTACTATGAAAAATTGCCTTTATCTTTTTTTACTTCTTATCTGTTTTTCTTCTTTAAAAGCTGCGGATGACAAACCAACTTTTCACGATGTTCCGGCCATACCTGGTGACAATATTCTCACACTTCTTTCTCGATACCAATTGAATAATCATCGTTGTAATTTTGAACAGTTTCATCATTTGAACAAAACCAATCAAAGTACCAAGCTAAGAGCAGGCAAAAACTATAGGATCCCGGTATTGATTTATAAATACAACGGCAAAAGTATACGTACAACCGTAGGGTTATCAGAGTGGGCTCAAGCAATAAGAATTAAAAAATATAATGAATTCTTATTAGAAAATAAATTGAGACGTCAAAGTGTGGTTAACAGCCAAATTCTCTGGGTTCCATTTCATGAATTAAATTGCTTGGATAAAATAGTAAACCCAAATGAAATCATTGCTCATCAAGCAGCAGTAAAAACGGAAAAAAAATATAAGGAGGCTCGTAAGTTTGGTATTTTTGGGAAAAAATATGCTCATGTTCCTATTGCAAGTAATCGACTTAAAGGAAAAGTATTTTATATCGTAAGTGGACACGGTGGACCTGATCCAGGAGCTATTGGAAAAAGGGGAAAAATAAATATGTGTGAAGACGAATATGCTTATGATATTTCACTTAGACTAACTCGTAACTTAATTGCTCATGGAGCAGTTGCTTATATGATTACTCGCGATCCAAATGACGGAATAAGAGATGATGATTTACTGAAATGTGATGAAGATGAATATTGTTATGGGGATTATGCTATTCCTCTTTCTCAAAAAAAGCGATTGTTTCAGCGATCAAACGCTATTAATATATTATATGAGAAATATAAAAACCTAGGTGTAAAAGATAAAGATCAAACAACTATAGTTCTTCATATCGATTCCCGAGGAAAAGGACAACGAGCAGATGTATTTTTCTACTATTACCCAGGAAGTCTTAGTAGCCTAGCCTTAGCAAAAAAAATCAAAAAAAAGTTAGCTTCCAAATATAAAAAATATCGAAGAAATGGCCAGTATCATGGAACAATAAGAGAAAGAGATTTGCACATGCTTCGAGAGACAAAAGGAAAGTCAGTTTACATTGAACTTGGAAATATTAGAAATCGTGATGATCAACAACGATTTTTAAAAGACAATCGACAAGCATTGGCTAATTGGATGTACGAGGCTTTAGCTTTCTGAATTAAAAGACTATTTTGGTTTACTAAGCACCTATGTCTTTAGGGTAATGAAAATTTACAGTTCATCACTAAAAATCAACAACTTATCAGAAAGAAATATAAACTATCATAAAAAACTATCATTTTGAAGAATGGATAGTTGTATAATAATAACTATCGTTTTACAATAAATAGTTTAGATAAAGGATGAACCAATTTTTTTAAAGATTGATTCATCCTTTTTTTTAAACCTTTATTAGGCTGAAACATCAACTAATCTTTATAAATTTATTCTATGGCTTATGTAAAAAACACACTAGGATTCAATGACAAATGGTTAATGCTAGTGGGCATACCAATCATTGCATTCGTTATTAATTTTATCATGTTTCCTGAGCTATTTTTAGAAAATAAATTATCATTTTTCAGACGTTGTTACACTATTGGAATAATTTATACTTTTACTTATTGGATTATCTTTCGTTACGTTATTGCTTTTTTACTAAACCAATTACCTGAAGAAAATCAAATATGGAAACGGTTAATATCCCAAATCGGCTTGATGATCATAGGATATTTTGTTATAAAAATTGTTATCGGAAACCTTGTAGATATATACATTCCTAATGATTGGCAAAGAGAACCTAAAAGAGGATTATCAGAAGTTGTAGGAAGTTTTATGTCAATACTTTTAATTTGGACAATCTATGAAGGAATAATTTTTTACACAAAACTACAAAAATCAACACAAGAAAAAGAACAGCTTCAAAGAGAAAATATCCAAAGCCAATTGGAAGGATTAAGGAATCAAGTTAATCCTCATTTTCTTTTTAATAGTTTAAATACCTTGACTTATTTAATTCCCGAAGCACCAAACAAAGCTGTCAATTTTGTACAAAAATTATCAAAAGTTTATCGGTATATTTTAGAAATTAGAGACCAAAAAATAGTTTCAATAAGTGATGAATTAGAATTCCTCAATGCCTACATCTTTTTGCTAAAAGAAAGATTCGGAGAGAATCTAAATACCAATATTGACATCCCTTTAAAATACTACCAAACAAAAATAGTACCTCTCTCTCTTCAAATTCTATTTGAAAATGTCATTAAGCATAACATCATCTCTACAAAAAAACCATTAACCATAAATGTATTTATTGAAAGAGATAAACTAATTATTAAAAATAATTTACAGAAAAAAAACCAAGTAATCTCATCGACAAGCATGGGATTACAAAACATAAAAAATCGATATCAATTTTTCACAAAAAAAGAAGTTGATGTTATTGTTACTGTAGATTCATTCTTGGTTGCTCTACCTCTTTTTGATTGTATTGCCTCTGAAAAAGAAACTTCAATTAAAACAGCAATTATATGAAAACTCTTATTATCGAAGATGAGCGCCCTGCTGCACTTCGTCTAAAAAAATTAATACAAAAGTGCGCTCCAAAGGCAGAAATTTTAGAAGTTATTGATAGTGTTGAGGATGCAGTTAAATGGCTCAACACATTTGATCAACCTGACTTAATTTTTATGGACATACAATTGGCAGATGGTTTAAGTTTTGATATTTTTCAACAAACTACTATCAAATCTCCAGTTATCTTCACAACTGCTTACGACCAATATTCTTTAAAAGCTTTCAAAGTAAATAGCGTAGATTATTTACTTAAACCAATTGATCCTTTGGAACTTAAAAAAGCAATGGAGAAATTTAATGAATTATATCAACAACCACAAATATATGATTCTTCTGCCATCGAAGCATTGCTAAATAATATTCACAGCAAAAAATTCAAAGAGCGTTTTCTGGTAAAATCAGGACAAGAATTTTCCTACATCCCAATAGACGATATTGCTTACTTTTACTCTGAAGACAAAATAGTTTGCGCAAAAAATATCAATGGTAAAAGACATATTTTGGATTACACGCTGGATCAACTAGAAGACTGTTTGGACCCTGACTTTCATTTTAGAGTTAACCGGAAATATATTACTAAACTTTCTTCCATCAACAAGATCAATACTTATTTTAATAGTCGATTAAAATTAGAGTTACTTCCAAGTCCAAATGATGATGTTGTTGTCAGTAGAGAACGAGTAGTTAATTTTAAAGGTTGGCTAGATAAATAATAAAGAAAAAATAATCTAATTATTCAAAAAATCCAATATCGAAATTAAGTTAACCGAAGTTTGCGAAATTCTTGATGGAAAAAGAATGAAGAATTTTTTAAAGCTTATTCACCGAGTAAAAGTAAATCTTATTCTAAATTTAATCCGAAGAAAATAACTATATAAAAAAAAAGGACATCATCAATTTTTGCTTTCAGATAATATAATAATAGATTGCAATATTCTCTAATTGATAACCAACCAAAAAAATAAAATGTACAATTTTTCAACTCGTCTAAGCCTCAGTATTTTACTATTACTCCTTTTTTCCTGTGGCAAAAAAGAAACTAAAATCCCAAGAATTGCAATTGCTGGAATTGCGATTGAATCAAGTACCTTTTCTCCTGCCAAAACAGAAGAAGAAGCATTTCATGCTAGATACAAAAATGGAATTTTTTTTTTATATCCTTTCTTAGCAGAGTCAGCAGACCTTCGAAAAAGAGCAAAATGGTTTCCTACTGTAAAGGGACATGCATTACCTGGGGGAACAGTTACTCGGGAAGCATACGAATCGTTACTGAGTAAAACGTTAAAATTATTAGAACAAGACTTGCCTTATGATGGGCTTTTTTTGGACATTCATGGAGCAATGAGTGTAGAAGGATTAGACGATCCTGAAGGAGATTTTATTATTCGGATAAGAAAAGTAATTGGCAATGAAACCTTGATTTCTACCTCGATGGATTTACATGGGAATGTATCCAACCGATTGGCAAAGAATTCAGACTTAATTACCTGTTATAGAATGGCACCTCACGAAGATGCAATGGATTCTAAAAAACGAGCGGCTGAAAATTTAGTTCAAAGATTGGAGGATAATAAAGGTAAACCTAAATATAAAGCTCGAATTAAAGTTCCCATTCTTTTGCCTGGAGAGAAAACAAGTACTCGAGTCGAACCTGGAAAAAGTGTCTATGCAAACATTCAACCTTTAACCGAAGATGAGGGAGTCATTGATGCAGCCATATGGATGGGATATCCATGGGCTGATGAACCTAGAAATCATGGAGTAGTAATGGCTGTAGGGGACGATCGAGAAAAAGTATCATCTGCAGCAGAGAAGTTAGCAAATGCTTTTTGGGACGCAAGGGACAAATTTGAATTTGTAGCTCCCACTACTACATTGGACGATGCAATTCAGAAAGCGGTTGAAAGTGAAACACGACCTTTTTTCATTAGTGATATGGGAGACAACCCCACTGCTGGAGGAGCAGGTGATGTGACTTGGACGTTGAATGAAATTTTAAACCATAAGGATCTAAACACCAGCACCTCACCAACTATAATTTACGCTTCTATCCCTGGCCCGAAATTAATTGAAAAAGCAATTAAGGTTGGAAAAGGAGGAATGGTTTCTGCATTTGTAGGAGCTGAAGTAGACGACCGTTATTTCCCACCTTTGAAATTGACTGGAATTGTTGAAGCCATTAAAGAGGGAGATGAAAATGCCGAAGTGGAAGTCGTAGTGAAAATTAATAATTGTAAAATCATTGTTACAAAAAAAAGAAAACCTTATCATTATGAAAAAGATTTCACAGAATTGGGACTAGACATTAAAAATACTGATATCGTATTTGTCAAAATTGGGTATCTTGTACCTGAGTTATTTGCCATCCAAAAAGATTGGTTAATGGCATTAACACCAGGTGGAGTTGATCAAGATTTAGAACGCTTAGACTACAAAAGAATCCACCGGCCTATGTTTCCTATAGATGAATTCACAGAAATGCCAGACCTAAAAACGAAATTTATTCCAGTTTTAGAATAATTATCACTAATCAATGAAATAGAGTGTCAAAATATATGAAATGACTATTATTGCCTCAGAGGTACTTTAAGATAAATTAATATTAAATCACGAAAATTTATTAATCAACCGAAACATGAATTCGACTCCTTGATCTAATTGATCTTTTTCAATGAATTCATCGGCTCGATGTGCCTGAGCAATGTCACCAGGACCACAAATTACAGTTTCAAAACCTGCATTTGAAAATTGTCCTGCCTCTGCAGCATAAGATACTGTTGTTAGTTCATCTACACCGGTCAATTCCCTAATTAATGGAACAATTGACAAATGCTCAGGAGTATCCAAGGGAGGAACATCTGAATGATCTAATTCTGTAACTATTTTAAAATCCGGAAATTTCGACTGATTACATTTTTCTAACTCTCTACAATAAGCCTCAAACTGAGCCAAAATCTCTGTGCTTTTATCCATAGGAATTACTCGACAATCCCAATTAAAACTAGCTTTATCTGAAACTATATTTGGTGCAATTCCACTTTTTTCAAAAATACCACAATGAATTGAGGTATGTGGTGGTATAAACCTTTCATCTGTCCTACCATCTGCAACCAATTGATTCATTTTATTTTCTAACCATAAAATTAGACGAGCTGCCTCATTAATTGCACTCACCTCCGTTCTAATTCGACTACTATGCCCTGCAGATCCATTTACATGAGTTTTGTAAACTACGATCCCCTTCTGCCCTACTACAGGTTGCATCATTGATGGTTCACCTATTATTGCATACTTTGGTTTTTCCGTGTAGGTTGATTTAATATGCTCAGCAAGTTCTGGTGCAGCCAAACATCCAATTTCTTCATCATAAGAAAAAGCAAAATAAATAGGTTTTTTAAGATCTGCTTTTAGCATTTCAGGAAGCGCAGCCAAGCAACAAGCTAAAAACCCTTTCATGTCGCAAGAACCCCGAGCATATAACTTCCCATCATTTTTATCAATCAAAACGAAAGGATCAGTTGTCCAAGTTTGTCCTTCAACAGGAACAACATCTTGGTGCCCTGATAAAATAATTCCACCATCAACTGCGGGTCCAATCCTACAATGAATGGACCTTTTGTTACCTTCCTCGTTAGGCACATTGGTAAATTCTACACCATGTTCTTTTAAGTAACTCTCAATCCATTCTGCTATTGAAATGTTACTTTCACCACCAAGAACTGGAAATGAAACTAATTTGGAAAGAAGTTCAACAGCCTTTTCCTGACTACTTTTCAAAACCAATTCAACTGATTCTATCATAATATCGTATTTAAATAAAATGTAATTGTATTGTTATAAAAACAATATTAGTTAAAAAATTTTTAATCCTTAAGCTGGACCCCATCCTATCACCACAGCAAACATAAGGAATCCCCAAGCAATTACAAGTATCCATCCACACAAAGGAAGAACAAATCTCAACCATCGATCAAAGGGAACTCGACACATACTTAACATTGCAATTAAACCTCCAAGCGTAGGATTTACAATATTGGTCACACCATCTCCGATTTGAAAAGCCAAGATTGTAGTTTGTCTTGTTAGTCCAACTAAATCTCCAACTGGAATCATGATAGGTAGTGTAGCAAGTGCTTGTCCACTTCCTGAGGGAATAAATAAGTTCATGATACTTTGTGCAATAGACATCAAAAATGCTGACGCATAGATTGGTAATTCTACTAAAATATTTGATAATTCAAAAGCTATTGTATCACTTATATTTCCTGATTCCAAAATCACTCGAATTGAAGTTGCATACCCAACCATAAATGCACCAGGGGCGACTATCGCAATAGATTTTAAAGTTGTCTCGCTAATTTCTCTACTTGACATTCTTGCGGCAATCCCAACCACTATTGCTATCATGATAAATATTGATGAAATCTCAATCAAATACCAATGATAATTAAAAATGCCAAACAACATCATTCCTAAACCAGTCAAAAATATCCCCAACACAACCCAATTATTGGAAGTCATGGAATAGGCTTGAATATCTTTGGTAAGGCCTAATCCTGATGCATCTAATCCATGACCTAAACTTTTATTTGGATGATTTAACGCCTTTTTGAAATAACGAACATTGTAAAACGATAACATCGCTAACCCCATAAAACATAAAATAGAACGCAATAATGCACCTGAAAATATTGGCATTTCTGCGATCTGATGACCTATTCCTACGGTATAAGGATTGAATGGGGATAGTCCAAATCCAACGGTAATTCCTCCAACTGAAATTCCTGCAGCCAATATTAAATCTCCTCCTAAGGCTAAGGATAAAACTGCTGCAATTGGAACAAGGGCGATATTATTTTCATACCCAACAAATACTCCCAATGCACCAAAAACAAATGTCATTACCACTACAATCAAATACTTTCTTTCTAGACCCATGTTTTTTATTATGGAACCAACCGTATTTTCGATCATTTTGGATTTTTCCAACATCCCAAACATAATTCCACCTGCAAAAACAACAAATATAATATCAGAAGCCAACTTAAATCCTTTGGAAAGAGCATTGAACATACCCATTATTCCGATCGGAGTCGCATCTATCAGACTATAAGAATTGGGGATTACTCGTTGACGACCATCAATTAATTCTCTCTCGTAAAGTCCTGCTGGAAGCAAGTAACTCATCAAGGTGGCTAAAATGATAATACCAAAAAGCATGGCAACGGGGTGAGGAATTTTTTCATACCATCTCATATAGTTAAGGTTAGTTTATTTTAATATATATTTTAGCAAGGTGAAAATAGAAAAGTTTTCGTGGGCATTACAATTTATTTACAATCCATTAATTAATTTTAATAAAAAATCAAAATAAATAGGAAACCTAAATTAATTGTCAAGTAGTTGCATAGAATATCCCCAGTAAATATTGGGAAGCACATTGAAATGATATTAAAAATTAATATTTATCAAATATTATAACAAGAAAATAAATGCTGTAAAATTGCCCTAGTTGGATGTCAATATTGTAGAGGAGGATCCTACCTTTGATACAGGGTTTGGAGCATTTTTAATTAAAATTGGAATAATAGTGGAATTAGATGCTGTTACTGTAGATGGTTAAACCTTAAAATTTGGTGTAGTGACCGCAATGCATAACATTTTAAACCTAGTAAGTAACGGCAAAAAAATAATGAAAAAAAAAGAAAATACAATTTTGGTAAGAACTGACGCTTTAGATTTTGCAAATAATAAGAGCTTTGTTTACAATACCACTGAAATAGTATGGCTTATGCAAATGACCATGGAAAAACCAATAAATTACTTAATCAAAACTTAAATATTCAAAAAAACAAGATATGAAAAATATTATTTGTCTATCTTTAATTACTATATTTTTAATGAGTTGTAATAATCCGAATCCTCGAATAGAGAAGGAATTATCAGAAATTAAAACTCGCTTAATTGTAGCCTTAGCTGCTCTAGAAGGCAAAAATCCACCAAAAAATTTGATCGTGCACGAAGTATATTTTAACTTAAAAGATGATCTTACCTCTTTTCAGAAAGAAAATTCTTTCAAGATATTTTAACATTAAAAGACATTCCTGTTATCCAAAACTTAATTATTGGAGATTTTAAAGACCTAGATGATCCCTGTGCACTATCAGAGTATGAAATTAAGATGTCGATGGAATTTCAAAGTAAAAAAGAATATATCGAATACCAAGAACATCCTATACACTTAAGTTTAAAAAGATAGCAAGTAATATAATAGTTGCACCTCCAGCGACTTACGATTTCATTAGAAAATAATTTTCATTGGGTTAAAAATTTCTAGTTTATTCCTTTGTTAGTTCGTTTTCAATTAATACATTTGTGTTTCTATTGGGGAAATTTTATGTTCTGCAATAAAATGGCTTCGTAGTTCAACTGGATAGAATTTCGGATTTCGGCTCCGAAGGTTGCAGGTTCGAACCCTGCCGAGGTCACAACACTAGACCCTAACTCATTGATTATCAATTAGTTAGGGTCTTTTTAATTTAGCTACTAAAACATAACTAAAACATTTTATAATTATCTTCACTTTTCTTTCAATTTCTTTATGATAATGTGTGGTTTTAATTACTGAGGGGTTGCAATGGTAATTGAACTAAAGGTACTAGATATTGTATTGGCAAATTTTTTTATGAGGGATTCAGAGAAAAAGAATGTTGAAAATGGGCTATAATCCTTACAACTTTACAAAATGCTTTGCACAACAGAATCGTAATTTCATGCTTCAACCAAAAGAATCATGAATCAAAATCCGCTCCTAACAATAAACTTACAACAACAAAAAACACTACTCCAATCCACCGCTTCTAAAAAATACCAAGTCCTCATCCTACTGATGCTTGATTGTGGCTTACGTGTTTCTGAAGTCATCCAACTACAATGCAAAAATGTTTTATTTGCTGAAAATAAAATCAAAATTATTGCAGCCAAAAAACCAAGAGAGATTCCACTCACTCAAAGGTTGTTAAAAGCATTAGCTGACTACTGGCAAAACTTGAAAAATTCCAATCCCAACGATTACATTTTCCCTGCAGGAAAAAATTCTAAAATCGCTCACATCGGTAGAAAGCAAATTTGGAAAATTGTCAATCAACTTTCCAAAGGAACAATTAATCCTACCATGCTAAGAAATACTTTTGCAAATCGAATTGTCCAGGAGAATGAACTATCAGTAGCCAAAGAATTATTAGGAAATCCATCATTGGAAGCTACTCAAAGACATGTAAAGATAACCGAATCACAAAGAGAAACTGCTATCGAGTCCATCGAGCAAAATGATTTTATTACTAAACTCTATCACAAGTTTTTTCCAACTCAAACCATTCACATCATCCCTACTGAAATCGGTATCACTAATTTCCACATTGGCAGAAAAGAGGAAATGCAAAAACTCCATGATTGTGGTAAAAAGAAAATTAACCTACTCATCACAGGTGAACAAGGAATTGGCAAATCACACCTACTTGACAATTACAACTATGGAAATCTCATCCGTATCGGCGACCTCTCCACTACCAAGAAAATGATTGGAGGACTCTTGTTACATCTCTTTGAAACGGATAAAGAATCTATCGCTAAAACACTCTATGAAAAACAACTCAATAAAAATGAAATCGATACTTTGGTTTATCGAGAAACTATTAAGCGGATGACTGAACTCTTAATTCAAATCACCGAACAGGATGAATACACTTTGCTCATTGATGATGTTACTCGAATTCCACCAACAGGAGTTTTGGCTTTGGAAAAATTGAAAAATCATTTCCACATCATTTGTGCAGCACGAAGAATTCCGATGACTAAATCATCATTTCTAACCAACTTCGAACGTATCGAAATCAAACCGCTTTCACGACCTGAAAGCATTGAACTAATCAACCGAGTTTCACAGCCTATTCTCAAAAAGATAGAAGACTATGAAACTTATAAAAATCACATCTTCGAAAATACAAATGGCAACCCACTTTTCATGATTGAAATGATAGAACGATATTCCAAAGAACCTGAAATCACATTGGAAGTCATAAGAGATTATCGCCATACATCAGCCCTAAAAGAATTCGATTTTTCCCTAGTTCTAGTCATCATTCTTTCAAGTTTGATGGTGCTTCGATATATTAGTGGTGAGTTGGGTGATGATTCTGGAGCAATGCGATTATTTGGAGGAATCTTTTTGATGTTCGCTTTGTTCGCTAGAAATATCTTTAGAGCTGGAGTAAGAAAATACGTTTAAACTATGACTGCACCTAATCATATTATCGGAGGAATTGTCATCACAGGTTTGTTCGGTTCATTCTTGAATCTCAACATTTTAGCCAGTCCAATTTTTATTGCTTCAACAATTTTTGGCTCATTGATTCCTGATATCGATTATACTAAATCCATGATTGGAAAAGTATTTCGTCCAATCTCAAAATATTTGAATCGCAGATATGGACATCGAACTATCACTCATTCACTTATAGCTATGTTCGGAAGTTTCTTGTTATTCGCAATTATCGAATCTACTTTTTTTGGTAAAACAACTACTTCTAAAATTTATTTATTGGGATTCTTCAGTCATTTAGTTTTGGACATGATGACTGTTCAAGGTGTTCCATTATTTTATCCTTTCCTCCGAAATCCTTGCGTCCTTCCTGGGAATCCCAATGCTCGATTCAAAACTGGAAACCTCCATTCTGAAACTATGATTTTCTGTTTCTTTCTATTGTCTCTGGTTTTCCTCCAACCACTTTTCGCAAATGGATTTTGGACTCAATACAATCGCTACTTTGGAACACCCAAACATTTAGCTAGTGAATTTCATAAAAGTCCTGATGCGCTCAATGTAAAATATACCGTCAAAAGAGGAACTGAAATTATCAAGGGAGAAGGTATTTGTATTTCAGCAAGTGATGCTGGGATTGTATTGTTAGAGGAAAATGGCTTTCATATTTTGAACCAGTAGTGTTGCGTTAATAAAATAATTAAGATTACAAATTATTGATAATCAATAGTTTACAAAGGTTTTCCGATTTC
>UPTG01000412.1_pt1 | contig 35332 bp, 27 predicted proteins | sample 2160121 | NCBI WGS metagenome assembly UPTG01 (sample SAMN06266255, study PRJEB28933) | marine metagenome | isolation source: Columbia River Estuary | place: USA:Columbia River Estuary, USA | collected 2014-07-27
TCGTTGCTAATCATTTTGAAAAACACTAAACCAACTTTGGTACTCATTATAACGACCTTTATGCCACTATCTGGGGTGCAATAAGCGACAGTTAACAGTGCAATAAGTGACAATCTATTGTCATTTTTCAGCGACTGGGACGCTGCCTTATCGGTGACGAACGTCAGCAAGGGCTGATCAGACAGTCTCAACTGAGACGGCAAAGAAAGCACACGACAACTGAATAAAAGGCTGTTTAATTGCTTCAGCCCTGAGTTCCCTCAGCGCAATCAGATCAGCTCGATACGAAGGCTCAGTGCTTATCCGGGTAGGACCACGACCACGTCCCATCGATACTTTGTCAGACTGCACCGAAGCGCGATAAGTTAGCGTGTCGCCCAATAAGGAATCTCTCCCAATGCCTTTACCCTGTAATTGCCGAATGGCCGCCCTCGATGACCTCGACTCGCTGGTCAACTTGTTTGACCAATATCGACAGTTTTATGAATGCGCTCCTGACCCGGTCGCGGCAAGAGCTTGGCTTGACACGAATCTGAGGCTGGGCCGTTCGGTCATTTTTGTGGCCGAAACGAATGCTGGTATACAGGGCTTTACGCAACTCTACCCGGCGCTTTGCTCTGTGGATTTGGTCAACTACTACGTGCTTTATGATTTATACGTCTGTGACCGTGCGCGGCGCGGCGGCATTGGTCGCGCCCTGATGGAAGCCGCGCGTCACTGGGCGACCGCAGAGGGCGCTGCAAGAATCGATCTTGAAACAGCAAACAGCAATACCGCTGGCCAACAACTTTACAAAGAACTCGGCTACCAGCTTGACGAGGTCTTTTTAAAATTCAGCCTGGAAATAAACAACTGACAACCGGTTTTGCTTTACAGCGTAATGGCGCGGTTACGACCAGAATTTTTGGCCGCGTACAATGCTTCATCTGCACGCTTCAACATTTGCTCAGTGCCCCGCCCCACATTACTGTGCACCACACCAATACTGATGGTTGTCGACAATACTTCTTGCGTACCGAGTTCCACCAAACTTCTTAAAGATTCAGCAATGATGGCTGCCTCATCGCGCGTCACACTCTCTGCGATCACCAGAAACTCCTCGCCGCCCCACCTAGCCACGGTATCCTGAGGCCTCATGCGGGCAGTCAAAATCTCAGCCACTCTTTGAAGAATGCGGTCACCCATATCATGCCCATGATGATCATTAACTAATTTAAAGTGATCAATATCGATCATCATGATGGCGTAGCGACGATGCCCCGCTGCAAATACCTGTAACCTGCGCTCTGCAACGCGACGATTAGCGATCCCCGTCAAGGTATCGGTATTCGCCGCTTCATGGAGACGCTCAACGCGCTCCGTAGTGCGCCGTAACTCAGCACGCTCACCAGCCCAAATCCTCAGTAGCCAAGCGAATAAACAATAAGTAGCAGCGATCATAAGCCCCAATCGCCAATCGCTGAGGTAGGCGTCAGACAGCGCGTCCCGGCGACTCCCAACGAGCGCGATCACGCCCATAACAATGCCGATAGTCGCGCCAATAGCAAGACTGTAATGCGCCCACAATAGGGACGTCACCATCACCAATATCGGTATGTAAAGCAGACCGAGCAAAATCCCGATCATGGCGTCAGCGGGGGGCGCTACGACCCAAGATAAAGACCACTGTAGGATTAACAGGGTCAGTATTGTCAGCGCAACACAGCGGTGCCAAAAAAGGGTCATCTTTGGCCATAACAGTAAAAAAAACGATGAGACCACGAACCACAATGACGCTAGCGCATTTGACAGTGGGGACCCCGATCCGAGTAGAGCAGAAGCCAGGGTTGCACCGGCTGACATCCAAGTGAAGCCGATCAATATGCGTAACATACGTGAGGCAGATTGCTGGTCGAACTGCGCGAGACCCGCCTCAGCGGGCGCCGTATTGGCGGGGTCGCGCTCTATCACTGTGTGAGACCCTTCGGTGGCCGCGTCTTTACTCACCCTGTCTGCGCCAAAAAAGGTTCTCAGATTTGCGGGCGATCTGCCTTAACCCGTCGGCACGTCAGTAAAAGGAATGCCTTTATCCAATCGGGGCTCCTGAGGTAAGCCCAGTACCCGTTCGGCAATGATATTGGCCATGATCTCGTCGGTACCCCCGGCAATACGCATGCCCGGTGCTCCCATGTAGGCACGCTGAATAATGCCCGCTTTAACGGCCAGTGCCTCATCACTAATAGCACCACTGGCCCCTAACAAATCCATCAGGAACGAGGCCATTGCTTGCATTTTAGGTGCGCCCACCAACTTACCAATCGAATTTTCAGGGCCGGGAAGGGCGCCTCGAGACAATGCGGTCAAAGACCGATAGCCCGTGTATTTCAAACCAGCTTCCTGAACATACCAATCGGCTATCCGCGTCCGCACCGCGGCATTATCAATGGCGGGCTGCCCATCAAGCTCAACGTCTTGCGCGATGGCAATGGCTAAATCAACATCCATCTTGCCAATCCCGCCGCCGATCGCTGCGCGCTCATTCATCAGGGTGGTTAAAGCGACCTGCCAACCCTGCCCGACTTCACCGAGCCGCTGCCGATCGGATACCCGGACATCAGTGAAGTACACTTCATTAAAGTCCGCATCGCCCGTCAACTGTTTAATCGGTTTGATCTCTACACCAGGCGCTCTCATATCGATATAAAAGTAACTGAGGCCTTTGTGCTTGGGCAGCGTTGGGTCGGTGCGAACAACAATGACCCCATAGTCGGCGTAATGCGCACCCGACGTCCAAATTTTCTGGCCATTGATTATCCAATCATCACCGTCGGGCTCAGCGCGCGTTCGCAGTGCTGCTAAATCGGAACCCCCGGCAGGCTCAGAAAATAATTGGCACCACACCTCCTCGCCGCTGGCTAGTGGCGGTAAATAACGCGCCTTATCGTCTGCGGTCGCCCAAGCCATGAGCGTCGGCCCAATCATGCCCTGCCCGATCAGAAAAAAATTGGTGGGCAGTTCATAGCGTGCCTCTTCTTGTCGCCAGATCACCTCTTCAATGGGGGACGCACCGCGGCCTCCAAATTCAGGAGCCCATCCCAGACAGGCCCAGCCATCGTCATATTTGCGCTTTTGCCACACCTTTGCCTGTTCTAACGGCGTCAGTGCCCAAAATGCCTCATCAGTGGGCACGTTATGGCTTAACCAGGTCACCGCTTCTTCACGAAAACGGGCCTCTGCTGGGGTGTCGTTGAAATCCATGCTCCCTACCTCACATTGCAACAGTGGGTTGATGCGTCAAGCCAGAAACCAGCCTGTCTTGCCATACCGCTTCGCTGCCGATGACCAAACTTAACAACTTGGCGCGGCGGTAATAAAAGTGACAATCAAACTCCCAGGTAAAACCCATCCCACCATGCGTTTGTATGTTCTCTTCTGCCGCGAAGGCCGCCGCTTGAATGCCAGCTACGCGTGCGGTCGCGGCGGCCAAAGGAAGGTCAGCACTGTTCTCGGCCAGCGCCCAGGCACCATAATAAGCATTGCTGCGCGCCAGAGTATTTTTGACGTACATTGCCGCTAATTTGTGCTTGATGGCCTGATACGAACCAATCGCCCTGCCAAAGGCGAATCGCTGCAGCGCATAGTCTCGCGCTTGTGTCAGCGCCGATTCGGCAACACCCAGTTGCTCCCAAGCAAACATCACCGCAGCGCCATCGATCAAACGTTGCCAAGCACTGGGTTCAATCGTGTTGTGACCCAGTATCTCTGCCTGCGCATTATCCAATGTCAGGGTGCTGTGGCCTCGACTGCCATCGAGCGTCATGACACTTTGCTGCTGCACACCGGCTTGATCCATTGGCACAAGGCAGGCCTCTAAACCCGCGTCTGAATGCGCCAGTACCACCGCCACGTCGGCCACGCCAGCATCTGGCACCGGAGACTTAACCCCACTGATCGTATCGCCCAACCGGCGCGTGGCTAACTGCTCTAATGCCAATGCACCGGGCCGCTCCCACATCGCCACCGTGCCGACACATTCACCACTGGCCAGTTTCGGGAGCCACTCCGATTTCTGGCCTTCAGAACCAAACGTCAAAATCGCTTCGCTGGCGAGATAAACAGAACTACTGAAAGGCAATGGCGCGACCGAACGGCCCATTTCCTCCGCAAGAATCGCCAATTCGTAATGACTGAGACCTAATCCGCCATAAGCCTCAGGAATGACCGTGGCGGTCCAGCCCATCTCCGCCACACGCCCCCACAGGGATTGATCCCACTCGTTATCACTGTCTAACACCGCTCTGACAGTGTCGGTAGAACAAAACTCCGCAAGAAATGCTCGCGCTTGATCGCGCAGCAGATGCTGTTCCTCTGAAAACTCGAAATTCATTGCACCGGCGCCAAAAGAAATATTGCCGTCAAGAGTAGCAGAACTCGCGCTGATCCCTTAGCCCACCGGCAGTGCGTTGGCTCGAGCCCAGCCAAGCTACTTTTGCAGTATTACGCCGCGAGCAGCAACTGTGGCGCCTGGTCGCGCAACCGTTGATACCCAATGGGGGGCTGGAACCCCAGTTCGGCTCTGACAGCACTCAGCGGCTGCGGGAGTTTCTCTTCCCAATCAATTGCCGGCATCCACTGCGCCTGCCGCGCGATCGCTGCACCCTCGCGAATCAATGTTCGGATATCAAACTGCGGGACTTGCCGCAGATACTGTAAGGTCGCGATCCACACAATAAAGCGGATGCCCCGATTGGGGTTTTGGGTGGTCATAAACGATAACAAGCTCACCTCACCCACTGGATCTCTGCCGTAGCCGGTCATCACGTGCTGCAGGTCATGAATATCCCGCAGACGATCAGCCAGCCAAACCTCGTCGTCGGACAGTCCGCGGTAAGCCTCAGAGCGAGAAACCGCCTCGCTGGATGAAATCAGTCCGTCCGCTGATAAATTTTCACCGTGGACAAAATCATAATAGGTTCGGCCCACACTGCCCTCAGGCAGACTCAACAGCCAAGCACGGTCATTCAGTTTGCTGACAATATCCGGCTTGGCTTGCAACAGTCTACGACCGCCTTCACTCGCGCGGAGGCGCCGGGTTGCCTTACTCAGACTATCGCCCTTTAGCGCTTCGATAATACTAAACACCTGCGTTGTATCATCGGGGTCCGCCAATAATCTGCGTATCGCACGCCAGGCGACAAAGGGCTTCACTCGGCGGCTCAGCAAGGCTGTTGTCCACTGTGTCATCACCACTCCTATGGCTGGCGGTATGGCTGGCTGTCGCACTGATGGCTGTTTGTCGCACCAATTTGCCGCACTAAAACAGTGTCGCACTAAAACGCGACTCACCGGTGAAACAAGGCTTAAAGGGCCTCCAACCGACGCGCGACAAGCGTGACGAAACTCCACCCTGTCCCATTGAGGGTCTCGCAAGGCAGTCTCTGGTAGTCCTCATGATGAATTAACCGAGACACTCGAGCAATCCAGTCTGTTGGTCATCCACATTAACACCGTCGCGCCCCGGCAAGGCCAATTAGCTCATTTTGACGTAGCACGACTGTCTTGGCGTCAAGATGGCGGCCGCAGTTTTTGCGTTTTTTACGTTTGGTGCTGTGAGCGGCCACGGTGTAGAGTCTAAGACGTATACGGCCGTTCAAGGCGCGAAGGCAGGCACCCAGTGGCGATTGTAAAGCTATTGCAGAATATTGCTGATTCTGACGACGGTCCACAGATCTGTGCGCTGTTCGATTTTGATGGCACCATTATTTCAGGCTATTCGGCCAGCGCTTTTCTCAAAGACCAGATTGCACGAGGAGAACTCTCTCCCGCAGACGTCGCGCAGTTGACCCAAGCGGCGACGCGCTTTGGTCTGGGGTCACTGGGTTTTTCCGCCTTCATGGCGGTCCATGCTCAATACCTAGCGGGCCGACCCGAGGCGGACTACATTGCCAACAGTGAACGCCTATTTCGCAGGGCAATCGCGAGATTAATTTATCCCGAAGCGCGCCAACTGATTGAAGCGCACCGCGCCAAGGGTCACAGTATCGCCATTGTGAGCTCTGCCACTCCCTACCAGGTACGCCCCGCCGCCAAAGATTTAGGCATAGACGATGTCTACTCCTCAGAGCTTGAGGTCATCGACGGCCAGTTCACGGGTAGGGTGGTCCAACCGACCTGCTTTGGCGATGGCAAAGTGCTGGCTGCCGAGACATTTACCGAGGCCAAAGAGAGCACCTTGGCCGACTGTTTTTTTTACAGCGACAGCACCGATGACATCGAACTGCTAGAAGCAGTCGGACATCCTGTGGTTCTTAACGGCAGTCGCCAACTTCGCGTCATTGCGAGAGAACGGAGCTGGGCAACCGCTCATTTCACCAGCCGAGGCAACGCCTCTGGCAGTCAAATTTTCCGATCACTCGCCGCAACTGGCTCATTAGTGGGGAGCTTTTTACTGGGACTCCCGCTCTACGCGCTGAGCGGTTCACGCCGGGACTCGATCAATTTTTCCATCTCCCTCTTCGCCGAGACAGCCAGCGCATTGATCGGCCTGGATCTCGATGTTCGCGGAAGAGAGCATCTATGGAATCACCGGCCGGCCATTTTCATGTTCAACCACCAAAGTAATGCCGATATGTTGATCATGGCGAGCTTAGTCCGCCGAGATATTGTGGGCGTCGGTAAACGGGAGCTGAAAAACATGCCCTTTATTGGTCCGTTAATGGGTGCCGCGGGGGTGGTTTTTATTGACCGAAGTGATCGAACCGCCGCCATTGAGACCATGAGGCCGTTAGTCCACGCCTTGCAGGAAGAGCGAAAAAGTCTGGTGATCGCACCAGAGGGAACGCGCGCACCGACGAGAAAACTAGGCGCCTTTAAAAAAGGTGGCTTTCACATGGCGATGCAGTCTGGCGTCCCCATTGTGCCGGTGGTGATTCACAACTCTCACGACATTTCGCCCAAGGGTGATCGCATCTTTCGCAGTGGCACGGTGCATGTCGACGTACTACCCCCTATCGACACCAGCGACTGGACCACCGAGACATTGCAGACGCACGTAACAGACGTTCGCAATACGTTTCTGCGCGCGCTGGCACAACCCGAATTGTCGGTTGAGGAAACCCTCGCGCTTGAAGAGCACACGCCCGACGACTTAAAACCGGAGGTCCGTGGTCAAACAAATCGGCAACGCCCTGGCCAAAAGACGAACGTCAGCGACGATGATCCCGAGCAAATGCTCCAAGCGCCCGTCATTAAAAAAAATCAGCCTGCCCGGGAGCAAAACAATGGTGCCCCCGAGGCGACGAGACACTGAGTGTCACAAGCGACGCGGTTGCAAACACAGCTTGAGCGAAGCCCTTGGCCCACCCCCCACTCGCCTATTATTTTTCTCCTCGATACATCGCGCGGTTACGAGCAGCAGTTGCTCACGCGATGGATTACAGCGAACGAGGCACCATCACGATCATCGGTTACTTTATGTCTGAACCTTAGGAATGATCGGAAAGCGCTCATCGTTCAAGCGCTTGCTGAGGCATTAGCAGCGCATCCCGATGCCTATGTCGCTCCCCTCAGGGTCTCCTGGCTCAATCCAAAACGGGAAACGCGAAGCGGCCCTCAACTGGCAGATTTAATCAGTGGCGGTGAGCGACGACCCCCTAACTGGCTGGCGCGCTATGTCGCCCATCGACATCCCGAACGCATCCATCTCACATCAGGAGAACCAGGATCTTCACAAGACCTTGGCGACCGCTTTCATCGGAAAACGGGTGTGTTGGCGGCACATCAGCCGAAGGATTTTGCAATTTTTGTGGCTCGCCAAGCGGCGGTGGTACTCGACATCGCAGAGCGCCAACTGATCGGTGGACGATACAAAGTGCCGCGCTATGTGCGACAGAGCCTCCGTCATAACCTGTCATTCAAAGCAGGACTCCGCACCATCGCAGATGAGTCAGAGAGATCCACCAAAGCGGTTCGTGCAGAAGCGAATCAGTACCTCAAAGAAATGATTTCTATTCCGACGCGTTTTTGGCTCGATGTCTGGGCAAAAGTTTGTGGAATCTGTTTAGGGTTGGGCTACGACAGAGCTCTCCAGTACGACCCAAAAGATGTCGAGCGAGTGCGACACATTGTCCGGCAGTATCCATCGGCACTACTTTGGACACACAAAACCTATATCGACGGATTCGTTGTACCCAAAATATTATTTGATAATAACTTCCCCATGCCGCATTTTTTTGGCGGCGCTAACTTAAATGTCCCAATACTTGGTTTCTTATTGCGGCGCGCAGGGGGCATCTTCATCCGTCGCAGTTTTCAAGACAACGAAATCTACAAGCTCAGCCTCAAGCAATATATTGGGTATTTAATGGAGAAACGCTTTCCGATGACGTGGTCATTTGAGGGCACGCGGTCTCGCTTAGGCAAGCTCATGCCCCCAAAGTACGGACTCCTCAAATATGTGCTGGAAGGCGCGCATCATGCGGGTTCTCAGGATATCCACATTATTCCTGTCTCAGTATCTTATGATTTAATTCGCGACGCGGAAGAGTACGCAAGAGAGCAATCTGGTACGCCAAAGGCACCTGAATCAATTGGCTGGCTAATCCGTTATTTGCGCAGTCTCGCTCGCCCAATGGGACGTATCCATGTCGACTTTGGGCAACCCGTCTGCTTACCGATAGCGCCAGACCCGAGTGACCAACTCGCTATTTCAAAAATTGCGTTTCAGGTGGCCGTAGAGGCCAATCGCGTGACACCAGCTACCTTTCCGGCAGTCGTATCCACGTCTCTGTTAGGTGCGTTTCCTCGTGCGTTGACAGAGGCTGAAATTATTCGTGATGTCACCGTCATGACCCAGTGGGCAACCAGCAGAGGCGTTAGGTTATCCCCCGACTTTAACTTACATTTTGCCGATGACATGCAAAGCCTACTGAGCAATATGATCAAAGAGGGGATCATTACGGCTTTTGATGGCGGACCAGAAACGGTCTACGGTATTGCCGATGGCCAAGCACCGATTGCCAGCTTTTACCGCAATACCATTGTTCATTTTTTCCTGAGTCGGGCCGTCGCAGAAGTCGCCTTACTCGCCGTCAGCGAAAAGTCAAAAGAAGAAACCGCGCTCGCTTGTTTTTGGAGTGAAGTGCGAGCACTCCGCGATCTGTTCAAATTCGAATTTTTCTACCCTGATAGCCAAGCTTTCGAAACTCAGATTAATGAGGAGCTCTGTCTCGAGGTGCCGGATTGGCAGAATCAACTGTGCGAAAACGCAGAAAATAGCCGGAAGATACTCAATGCACTGGCACCTAAACTCGGTCACGTTGCGCTGACAGTTTTTGCCGAGGCTTATAGCATTGGGGCTGACGTCTTGATGAGAGAGGCTAACACCATCAACGGGGATCAAGCGGCTTTCGTAGACCTGTGCATGAGCTTTGGCAAGCAGGCATACTTACAGCGGCGCATCAGTAGTGAAGCGTCTATCGGAAAGCTGTTATTCGCCAATTCGTGGAAAGCATTAATGAACCGCGGTGGAGCCGATTCGGACGAGGGCCTGGCCCAATATGCGAACGATCTGAATCATTTAATCAGGCGCCTTGAGGTCATCAGGGCTCTGAGTATCGCCGAGCGGGGTGGAAATACCTTAAGGGATGTCGCACGTGAAACCATCTAAAATCGCCGTGCTTGGCGGTGGCTCGTGGGGAACCACCACCGCCTCAGTAATCAGTCGTAACTGCCAGACCGTGCTGTGGGCGCGCGATCCGACGATCGTAGATCAAGTCAATCATGAGCATCGCAATCACCGGTATTTAGAGGATGCCGCGTTGCATCCAAAGCTGACCGCGACCGAGAATATCCAGTCAGCGGTTTCTGAAGCAGATGCCGTACTGATTGCAGTGCCCAGCAGTCATTTTCGGGAAGTTCTGGCCAGCGCACTTGCTCAACTACCCAAGCACATCCCGGTCATCAGCCTCAGCAAAGGGCTAGAAAAAGGCAGCCGCATGCGCATGACTCAAATCATCGCAGAAATGGCGCCCACTAATATCCCGGGGGTATTGACGGGGCCCAATCTCGCGAAAGAAATCGTCACTGGTCAAGCGGCAGCGAGTGTACTGGCGCTGGCACAACACGAGGCCGCTCTCCGATTGCAACCGGTGCTGAATGCTGGGCTGTTCCGGGTGTATACCAATCGCGACGTGATCGGATGTGAGTTGGGCGGCGTGCTCAAAAATATCATCGCTATTGCGGTGGGAATGGGCGACGGGCTTGGCGCGGGTGATAATACGCGTGCGGCTTTGATCACGCGTGGCCTGGCGGAGATGAGCAGACTCGGCAGGGCACTTGGCGGCGACGCCAACACGTTTTCAGGCCTCGCCGGCATGGGCGATATGATCGCCACGTGCACCAGCCCACAAAGCAGAAACCGCCATGTGGGTATGGAATTAGCGAGAGGGCGACCCATTGACGAGATCATCAGCAGCATGCATATGGTGGCAGAGGGCGTCAAAAGCGCGCCAACCGTCATTGAGTTAGCGCGCGAAAAGGATATTAGCTTACCCATCAGCGAAGACGTTTACCGCGTTATCATCGGCGAATCCAACGCGCGCAGGGTCTATAAAGGCCTTTTACGGGTGATCGCAGGCGAGGAATCCGAACCGGGGTAGTCCTTGGGCATCGCTTGGTTAAGTTGTGAGAAATGCCATAGTCACCCCAGCGGGTTTTGGCTAGGCTTCAGGGGTCTACAGCCGCTGTGAGAATAATGCTCATGACAAACGCGTCTCGATGCTTTCTTTACCAATGCCTATGGCTTGTCAGCTGCCTTGTGCTGCTGGTCAGCTGTAGCACGAGCCCAACCGGCCGCAATCAGTTTATCTTGATTTCACCGGATGCCGCGATCATCGAATCAGAAACCGCGTACCTCAGTACCGTGCGTCAACTTGATGATGAAGACAAGCTTGTCGACGACCCCTTAATCGTGGCGCGAGTGGCCCGTATCACTGGCCGATTGGTGTCTATCGCGGTGTCTGAATTCCCTGAAAGCGCAAACTGGAAATGGAGCGTTGCGATTGTTGATGACCCCGATACGGTCAATGCTTGGTGCATGGCAGGCGGCCGCATGGCCGCTTACACCGGGCTATTCGACAAGCTTGAGTTAACCGATGATGAATTTGCTCAAATAATGGGCCACGAAATATCCCATGCGCTAGCGAATCACACGGCCGAGCGCATGTCGCGCGCGATGGCAACGACGCTGGGGGTCGCGATCATTGGCGTTGCCTCGGACAACAGCGGTGCCGCGATGGCTGGCGCCGCAATGGCAGCTAATGTGGCACTTACCCTGCCTAATAGCCGCACAGCAGAGAGTGAAGCAGACGTGATGGGCATGTCCTTAGCCACCAAAGCGGGTTTTGATCCCGAGGCTGCGGTGACGCTATGGCAAAAGATGGGGGACCTCGATGACAAGCGCCCTGCCGAGTTTTTGAGTACGCACCCAGCACCTGAGAATCGGCAGGCAGCACTCAATACCATGATTCCAGAGATGCTCCGCGTGAACCCCAACCGCAAGAAAGCGGCCATTCATCCTGTCACGATCGTGCAGTGACCGGATTCAGGATCGTACCGTGTGCAGAAAGTGCAAATGATCCTCGTACTGATTCAGGATATCGACAATGATCTGTTCCTCCGACCAGCCCATCACATCGTAATCCTGTCCCCCTTCCGCAAGATGCACTTCTGCGCGGGAAAAACTGCCATCGACAATGGCGTCAACTTGATCTTTGGCTGCAATAGAGGCGTCTGGTAACGAGTGACTGCGCTCCTGTACGGCATAGACAAAATCCACTTCGTTACCGTGATAGACCTCGAGTCGAGCGCCTTGATCTGCCTCATTGACCACGACTGCCTCCACGCCATGACCCGCCAGCTCAGCGGTAAAGGCCTGCATGGCTGGCACAACCGTATTCTTTTGAAATGCCCGGACCGCTGAGTCAGCGGGGTATTCGAAGAGATTGTTCAACCGCTCGCGCCATTGTTGCGCCTGTGCCGGCGGTGGTGCCGGTGTCGACACTGCCTGGCGCTTGGCGCCATCGACCCTAATCGACTTGGCAAAACCCCAAAAAGCGCCCAGCAATGCGATCGCAAAGGGCAATGCACTCGCAATGGTGGCAGCCTGTAGCGCTTGCAGCCCGCCACCCAGTAGGAGCACCGACGCCGTAATGGCAATTACTAGTGTCCAAATTGATCGCTGCAGCGCGGGGGTATCGTCCCGGCCTCGCGCGCTGAGCATATTAAGTACCATCGCCCCGCTGTCGGCCGAGGTAACAAAGAAAATGACGATCATGCCAAGGCAAATCATGCTCAGCAGCTCGGTCGCCGGCAAAAACTCAAGGAACCGGAATAGCCCCACCGCAGGGTTATCGATAATCGCATCACCGAGTTCCGTCACGCCCTGATTTAAAATCAGCTCAATGCCGCTACCACCCAGCACGCCTAACCACAAACACACAAACAATGTCGGTACTACGGTCACGCCAATCAGAAACTCCCGAATGGTCCTTCCTCTGGAGATACGCGCTACAAAAATGCCGACAAAGGGGGTCCAACTAATCCACCACCCCCAGTAGAAAATAGTCCAGTCTCCCAACCAGTTAGTGGGGGCGTACACATAGAGATCAAAGGTTCTCGGCACCACACTGGCGATGTAGCCACCAAAGTTTTGCAGTGTTCCGGACAAAAGCAGTGCGGTAGGACCAGCGAATAAAATCAGTAGCAGCAGCGAGACGGCCAAGACGGTATTAATCTCGGAAAGGCGCTTGATACCTGAATCCAGACCCATGATCACTGAAACCGTCGCCAAAGCCATGGTGGCGAAAATCAGTAACACCTGAATCCAGGCGTCTATTGCGACACCAAAGAGATAATTGAGCCCCGTGTTGATCTGTAACACGCCTAAACCCAGGCTCACCGAGAGACCACAAGTGGTACAAATCACCGCGAAAACATCGACCGAGGCACCTATTGGCCCATAGATCCGGTCACCGATCAGGGGATAAAAGGCCGATCGGAGTGTTAACGGCAAATTATGCCGATAAGAAAAGTACGCGAGCACCATGGCGACTGCTGCATAAGTAGCCCACGCATTAAAGCCCCAGTGCAAATAGGTGAGCTGCATACCCCCCGCGGCGGCGGCCTCAGTGCCTCCCTCGCCAACCGGAGGCGATAAAAAGTGCAATACCGGCTCAGCGACCCCGTAAAACAACAGCCCGACGCCGACACCGGCGGCGAATAACATAGAGAACCAAGATAAAAACCCATAATCGGGTTCGGCATGATCCGGGCCCAGCTTGATATCGCCGTAGCGAGAAACCGATAACACCAGCACCATCACAGCCATGAGGGCAATCACCAGCACATAAAACCAGCTTGCCGCTTTAACGATCGCGGCCTGCAAATCCGCGAACACCGCGGCACCGTCTCCCGGCATCGTCACCACAGCCACCACGCCGATGGCTAACAGCACCAGCGCGGGGTAAAAAACGGCAGGATCAATCGAAAATTCGGAGCGAGCTGAACGCGTCATAAGTCAATTTCTGGAGTCACCAGCCGTAGTGTAACCGATGATCGATAATCCGCGGCCAGATCAGTCCAACAGCGCACCCACATCAGTTGATCCTGATAATGACCAGACCGGCCTCACAGGCTCGCCGATGAGCCAAGTCCGTCCCCGTGAGCCCATTGGAGCCGTAATCCGCTCTACTCAGCTTGGGCGATGGCAAACGCCCCAAAATTACTTGTTGCAAACAAGGATCCGCATTTGCAGGCCGCGGCGATAAAAGGTAGGCTTTTCCAGCGATTATAAAAGCAATATAGCAATTCTCCTGTCACTTTAAAAAGGGAACCAGTATGTCTCATCCCCAACGTTTTCAACGCACACCTCTCGCCGCTGCGCTTGGTTTTGCGCTCCTACCATTAGTTTCTAGCCCCGTTCACGCGCAACTCGAAGAAGTTGTTGTGACGGCGACCAAGCAGGCTGAGAGCCTGCAAGATGTGCCAATCTCCGTGAACGCCCTGTCGGGTGATTCCATGCGCGAGCAAGGCATCATGACCTTCGACGAATACGTCAACTTTCTACCCAACGTAGTCGATGCAGGTAATGCACCCGGCATGCGTGAAATCTACATTCGAGGCTCGGCAACGGAGCAGGGATCCGTCACCGTCTCCTCCGCCCAGGGCTCTGCACCAGGTGTGGCACTTTATCTCGACGAGACACCGGTCTCTTTCGGTGGAAGAAACCTTGACGTCTACGCAGCCGACTTGGAGCGCATCGAGGTACTGGCGGGGCCACAGGGCACCCTATTTGGTGCCAGCTCGCAGGCCGGCAACATGCGTATGATCACTAATAAGCCGGTTATCGGCGAGATGCAGGGCCGAGTCGACGTAGGCATGTCATCGACTCATGGCGGCGATACCAGCAGCAATGTAGAAGGCATGATCAACATGCCTATCGGCGACAGCTTGGCCATTCGCGCAGTGGGCTACAACAACCGCCAAGGTGGCTGGATCGACAACACCGCTTCAACGTTTACACCATCAGGTCCTGTCATTGATCGGAACTCGCTGGGTTACGGTCCTTACTTTAGAAACTTCCCCGACACCGTTGTGAATAGTGTTAGCAACCAGGAGGAAGTCAAAGACGATTGGAACGAAGCGACCTATACGGGCTTCCGCGTCGGCGTTAAGTGGGACGTATCGGATGACTGGAGCGCCCTCGTTCAGCACTCTTCACAAAAGCTCGACGTAGAAGGGTCATTTCTCATCGATCCCAGCCTGGGCGACGACAAGTCAGCCAAGTTTGAGCCAGAAAGCAATGTGGATGAATTTGATCTGACCACATTGACCATTGAGGGACGCATTGCGGGCCTCGATATTGTTTATGCCGGTGGCTACCTAGACAGAGAGATCGATTCGGTCGTCGACTATACTCACTATAACAATGGTGGCGGCTACATTACTTACTACCTGTGTAGCGGCAACATTTACGCGGCTCCCGGCCCTTCGAACCAGAACACCTGCTTCGATCCTCGAAAAAGGTACTCGGATACCACGACCAACGAACGCACCACTCACGAGCTGAGAATCAGCACGGATCCTGATCGTCGCTGGAGAGTGATGGCCGGGGTGTACTTCAGCGATGTGGAAACGAAAACGCTGGGTGAATTCCAATATTATTCTAGCGGTGACGCCTTCAGTGACTTTCAGGTTCAGTACTATGGCGCTGGCGCTCAGTCGCCCTATCAGCTGGCAAATGAAACGATGCCAGGTGTAGCGGGAACCAACCAGGTCGGTCCCACTGGGCCACTGACCACCTTCTATAACGATTACACCCGAACCGAAGAGGAGCTGGCTTTTTTCGGTCAGATCGCCTTCGATATCACCGACAACCTAACTGCCACTTTTGGCGCTCGAAAATATGATCTCGAGACGCAATTGCAGGGCGCATCGAACTTCTCGTTCGGGTGCCGCTATGGCGGTAATGGCGGCGGCGGCGCAGCAGACGGGTTCTGTAACAGCCACCGCTTCAGCAACAGCCCAACGGACCGATTCTTGGCGTTAGGCGGCTACAACGCTGGCTCTATTTCTGATGAGCAGTTCTTAGGCTTACTCAACTACCCCGGTGCAGCAGAAACATATGGCGGCAGTGCGAAGGAAATGTTCCGCGGTGGCGGTAGTAATGCGGCCACGCTCCAAGCAATTAAAGACGGTCGGCTTGATATCTCTAGCATCAGCACCAGTGGTGTCACTGAAGAAGACGACACCATTGTTCGATTTTCTCTCGACTGGAGAATCAATGACGACATCATGCTTTACGGTGTGTATTCAGAGGGCTATCGACCCGCAGCGCAAAATCGAAATGCGGGGCAGCTAAGTACGAACCAAACTGGTATCTATGAGGGCTACCTTGTACCCGCCGTCGCAAGCACTGACGAGCTAGAGAATATGGAGTTAGGGATCAAGTCAGAGCTTTTTGATAACACCCTGCGACTCAATGCCAGTATCTATAGCACCGAGATCACTGATCTGCAGGTGGCCCGATTCGATCCGTCTAACGTTGCGTTCTTGGTGTTCTTAGAGAACGTTGGTGACGCTGAGACACGCGGTTTGGATGTTGACTTCATGTGGGCAGTGACGGGCCGTTTGACCCTGTCGGGTGCCGCTAGCATTCTCGATACCGAGCTGACAAAGATTAATAAGCAGCTTCAAGGTGTAGCGGTTCCCAAAGGATCTGAGTTGCCGTTAGCACCCAGCTTCTCCGGCAATATCCGCGCGCGTTACGACTTCGACATCATGAACGGTAATGCCTGGGTAAACGCCGCACTGGTTTACCGTGGTGAGACCGTCACCGGTATCGTAGGAAGCGCCGAGTTTATGACCGACACACACAACCTCGCGTATGGCAATGACCCCGGTGTGAGCATTCAGGACGAGGGCGGCACTTTTGGTACGGTGGCCACATCAAATGGCAATATTCCTTCCAACTCGCGCTATGTCAATGATGCGGCAACTACATTGAACTTAGGCTTGGGCTACGCACGAGAGAATTGGACGGCAGAAGTCTTTGTCAATAACGTCACTTCCGAAGAGGGATACATTGTGCAGACCGCTGGTAAATTTACCCCTGAATCCAGCATGATGCGTCCACGCACTTTGGGCTTACGTTTCGGGTATTCTTTCTAAGAAAGCCTGCAGCAATAATCAAAGGGCGATCACCTGATCGCCCTTTTTTTTGGAACACAATTTGATGACTGACCCTCGCGCCCCGTCGCCTGCCCTCGAAACAATTCAAACGAAGCTAGCCAATGGTGCGCTGGACGAGGCGGGCACCCTAATTGATGAGCTGCTGGTGGCCTTTGCAAGCGACCCTAACCTCGCCTACTTAAGTGCACTGCGTTATCGGCTCAGTGGTAACGCTGCCAAGGCGCTTCAAACACTCTCTGACCTCACTGCGCGCTTCCCCGATATGGCCCGGGCGCATCAAGAAATAGCAGTCAATTGTCTGAGTATCAATTTACCTCAAAAAGCCCTGGAAGCGGCCGAAACAGCGGTAGCGCTAGACGGGTCTCTGCTCGCGTGCTGGGAGCTGCTCGCGCCACTTCAACAACGTTTCGCTCCCGAAAAGCAAGCCATCACAGAGCAACAAATCGCCTTTCTCAAGTCATTACCACAGGAGCTGAGAACGGTGATGAGTTACTTATCGCAAAATCAGCTCAACGATGCGGAGCGTCTGTGTAAATACTTTTTACGAGACAACAAGACTCACGCGGAAGGCATGAGATTGCTCTCGGAGGTGCTGACACGAAAAAACATATTGGACGAGGCGCAGTTCTTATTAGAGACACTCCATCAGTTAGAACCTGACAATGTGGCTGCTGCCATTCAGCTCTTCCACGTCATGATGCGGCGTCAGCGCTTTCATTCTGCCTATGACTTGGCAGCCGCGTTATGGCAACAGCAACCCCAAGACGATGATCAAATTAAAAAGGCTTACGCTGCGGCTTGCTTTGCGGTCGGGCAAACAGAAGAGGCTGAGCACCTGTATCAAGCGCTTCGGCAAACCCATCCCAGCGATCATCACATCCCTATCAATCAAGGCCATATCTATAACGCCAATGGGGACAAAGCCGCCGCCATTTCTGCATTTAAAGAGAGCTCGACCATCAAACCAGATCACGGCGACGCCTATTGGAGCCTAGCCAACACCAAATCCTATCGATTTGACGACCCACAAATAGCCCAAATGAAAGCACTTGAGCAATCTGGGTCAATTGGTTCGGTTGACCGCATTCAAATTTGCTTTGCACTGGGGAAAGCACTAGAAGACGGGGAGCAATATGATGCGGCGTTTGAGTATTATGCTCGCGGTAATGCCCTGAAATTGCCCACTACGCACTTTAATCCAACGCAGTTGTCGAAGCGCATCACGGCGCAGATTGACGTCTGCACACAGGCATTGTTTAAGCGCCTCGGAGCCACCGGAACGGATTCGCCAGACCCTATCTTTATCGTTGGTCTACCCAGAGCCGGATCCACGCTGCTCGAGCAAATTCTGGCATCCCATTCTCAGGTAGATGGCACAATGGAGCTCCATAACATTTTGGATCTCGCTAAGCGACTGCGAGGTCGAGACGAGGCGGGCGCAACCGAGCCTCGCTATCCCAAAATACTGGGAGAGCTGGACACGCCACTCTTCGCTCAGTTCGGAGAGCAATTCATAGAGCAAACACGTGTTTATCGCGGCGATGCACCGTTCTTCATCGACAAGATGCCCAATAACTTTTTCCATATCGGTTTAATCAAACTCATTCTCCCCAATGCCAAAGTTATCGACGCGCGGCGTCACCCCATGTCCTGCTGCTTCAGTGGCTACAAGCAACTGTGGGGTGAAGGACAAGAGTTTTCTTACGGATTGACCGAGATCGGCAGCTATTACAAGCAATACACTCAGCTGATGGCGCATTGGGATACGGTACTGCCGGGTTTCGTTTTGCGGGTTCACCACGAGGACGTGGTAGATGATCTTGAGGGTCAAGTAAAACGGATTCTGGCGTTCTGCGGACTGCCATTTGAAGACGCCTGTTTGAATTTTCATAAGACGGAACGAACAATCAGAACACCGAGCGCGGAGCAAGTCAGGCAGCCCATCTATCGCTCTGGACTAGATCAGTGGCGACACTTTGAGCATCATCTCGAGCCACTTAAATCTGCATTGGGCGATGAGATACTGTCAACGTACGATGTGACCTAAGCCGTATGATTTTTTCCCAGTCACAGCAATTCGTGTTCTTTGCCATTCCGAAAACAGGCACTCACGCGATACGGGAGGTATTTCGGCCCCATCTGAGTACCGAGGACTGGGAACAACAACTGCGGTACGGCCAACAATTGTCGCCGCTCCCCGAAATCGCTGCCATTAACCATGGGCATGTGGCCTATCGGCAACTGGCGAGGGTGATCCCCGAAGAGACGCTAGCGCAGTACTTTACCTTTGCCTTCGTGCGGCATCCCTTCGATCGATTTGTCTCTGTTTGTGCCTTTTTAGCGCGCACTGACCCCAGTTATCAAGACGACCCCACTGCATGGATGAAGCGAGCACTGACCCGCGCACCCTTTCGTAAACGCGTGTTGGTCGCCACCCAAAGCGACTTGCTCACCTGTGAACACTCGGGCTCGATAAAGTTGGACTTTGTCGGTCGCTATGAGTCGTTACAAAGCGACTGTGATCATGTCTGTCGGACTTTATCGCTACCCGCCGTGCCGCTGTCGCGTAAAAACAGCTCAGAGCACCGGCAACCTCATGAGGTCCTTGATGGGGAGTTACGAGAAGCACTGACCGAGAGGTACGCCGACGACTTTGAGGCGTTCAGCTACGACCCGTAGCAAACTCTGCAGCACGTCGTGGCTGCAAAGCGGCCCCTAAAATACGCTGTAAAATAATGGGGTTAATCCCGACGCTGTTCGACTGCGTCACCAATGCCCTTGGATTTTCTTTTAGCGCTGACCGCGTCCGTTGCAAAAGACCCTGGTAACCCGCGATGCCCTCGGGTGTCAGCCCATACAGAGACCATTGCCTGCGCCAGTCGTGTACCAAATCGAACAATACGTCGTGGTAATAATTGAGCAGGTGCGGGTCATTGGCTGGATTTGCGCGACAATCATCGAGCAGCTCAGCCACGATGGCAGACATCTCACCCGGCGCCATAATCGGTGCAAACGGAAACCGCTCGGTGATCAGTTCAGGTCTCAGGTCAGGCTCGAAGGCTTTTGTTTGTGGCGTGATTGGGGCGTCTGCTCGTTGCACTAGGCGCACCATTTGCCAAAATGCGGCAGAGCCCGCGATATCAATGACCAGATGAATGCGCTCATTAGCGCTCCCATTGATGACGCGATGTCGCCGCCATGAGTCAAATAACCAAGCCTCACCGGCTGCCATATGGACCTCTTCTGCCCCGCAAAAAAAGCGGACAGTGGGCTCGGTAATAATCGGCACATGAATGCGCACGCGGCTGTACCAGTGATAGTTAAAATCGACGTGCTCTTGAACCACCGCACCGGGTGCCAGCCGCATGAGTCGACTGCGTGCCACCACTTCATTAAAGCCTGCGACCACCTGAAGCAGGTAGGGCGCATCAAGTAGGTAGGGGGTTGGCGCCATCTGGCCATCAAAGCCGTCTTTTAACTCGCCATTAATCGAAACCAGCGGCACCGCAGTGTTGCCCTCGAGTCCGGACGGGTGAGGCAACCACGCCGCCTCCGATAGGGCTTGCGCCTCCTCACCGAGGCGACCGGCGTCAAAGGAGTAGGGTAACCGTAAGAAAGGCCGATCTAACTCCAAATTACCCTCCTCAGTGCTGAGCTTTTACCCACTCTACTATGGATGAGAAATCTCGATCACCATTGCCTTGGGCCTGATGCGAAGAAAAGGTCGCCATTGCTTGCTTTCCCATTTGATTGTCTAAGTCGCAGCTCTCCGCGACTTCGCAGGCCAAACCGAGATCTTTCACCATGAGGTCAACCATAAATCCCGGCCGGTATTGGTTACTTGAGGGGACACCTTCCATGACATCTGGCCATGGATTGTAAACCTGTAGTGACCAATTGTTGCCGGAACTGGCCTTCATGATGTTGGACAGCACTGCGGGGTCTAGTCCATGCGCCTCGCCCATAGCGAGCGCCTCACAGGTGCCGATCATATGGATCGCCAACAGCATATTGTTTGCCGCCTTTGCGACCTGCCCAGCACCCGCAGGCCCGGCATGAAAAATCTTTTCGGCACTCCCCATCCCAGCCAGTATGACCCTCGCTCGCTCGAATGCGGGCTCACTGCCGCCACACATAAAGGCCAGCGTGCCAGCAGTGGCTGCAGCCACACCGCCAGAAACCGGGGTATCCATAAAGTCGATCCCAAGTTTAGCGGCAGCTTCGCCGACTTCTCGCGCTGTGGTGGCATCGATCGTGCTCGCGTCCAATATCAACGTATCGGTTGGCACCTGCGCCAGCAAACCGCTCTCACCCAAAAACGTACTCGCGACATGCTTACCTGCGGGCAACATACTGATGATCACGTCGGCCTCCGACACGGCATCCAGCGCTGATGTGGCGACTGAAGCACCCTCGGCGGCGAGCGCCGCACACGCCTCTGGAACCAAATCGAAGACGGCGAGTGTGTGCCCTGCCGCAATCAGGTTTTTAGCCATAGGGCCACCCATATTGCCGAGCCCTAAAAATGCGATTTGCGCCATGATTTACTCCGGTAATCCCAGCGCTGGCATATCTGCAGGCGCCACAAAAAAAGTATCGACCACGTCATCAGGCACTGACAGTAGGTTGGGGTAGGTCCAAACGGGGTTGCGATCTTTGTCCACCAATAGTGCACGGACGCCCTCAGCAAACTCTGGGTGGCGCATGATATTGCAGCCCAAAACTAATTCTGATTCAAACACCTCACGCAAGCTGGCGTCTCGGCTCTGATTGAGCTGCTTAAAGATCCAGGCGGCGGCCAGCGGCGAGCCTTGCAACAACCCGTTTTGGGCCTTCGATAACCACGTGTCGTCACCTGCCCAAGCCGCTACTCGTTCATGAATCTCGATCAGATCGCTACCCGACATCCACGCATTAATGGTCTCCAGATGCGGTTCTATCTGCGCCTCCGGTAGCGCGCCACTCGACGTCATGTCGCTCAAGAGTGCTGCAACGAGATCCTGATTGTGCTCGTCACTCGCACTCCAATCTTGCTCAGTCAGGCGACTTAACAACGCTGGCTTCTGCTCGTTAGATAGAAAGTGACTGCCCAAACCGCAAAAGAGCGCGTCCGCCGCATTAATGTGAGACGACGTGAGTGCGAGAAATCGACCGATATGCCCTTGCATCTGGTTAAGGAACCAACTGCCTCCCACATCGGGGAACAACGCAATGGTGATTTCCGGCATACCGATGCGCGTGCGCTCACTCACAATGCGGTAACGACACCCAGCGAGAATCCCGAGGCCCCCGCCCATGACCACACCATGCCCCCAACAAATGAGAGGCTTGGCATAAGTGTGGAGCAGATAATTCATGCGGTACTCGCGAGCAAAGAAATGCTCAGCATAATCACAGGGGCCGCCCGGCGTTTCCAAAGAGGAATTACGGAGCGCCTGAACATCTCCACCTGCGCAAAAAGCCTTCTCTCCCGCGCCATCAATTAGCACTGCCACAACCTGCTCATTGGCGGCCCAATGCGCTAATTGATCACTAATGATATCGACCATTTCACGGGTCAACGAGTTCAGCGTTTTCTCTACATTGAGCGTCAGCTGGCCAATCACCCATTCGCCAGACGAATGCTCCGTGACAATGACACTGTCTGTCATTGGTTTTTCCATTCAGGCTCACGCTTCTCAAGAAACGCGTTGGTGCCCTCACGCTGATCTTCAGTTGAGAACAGGGCCACAAATTCGTCACGCTCAGCCGCCAGTCCGTCGGCAATCGCCACATTGCGTGCAGAGTGGATCAGCCGTTTACACGCGGCGACTGAGGTGGGCGATTGATTCCCGACTTTTGACGCCAATGCAGTTGCCGCAGCCAGGGACTCACCTGACGCAACCACCTCTTCAACCAAACCCAAGGTGCGTGCCTGCTCAGCGCCAATCCGCTCACCACACAAAATCATGCGCTTCGCCCAGCCCTCACCGACTAACTGAGTCAGTCGTTGTGTCCCACCCGCACAGGGCAACAAACCCACTCGTGCCTCCGGTAGCGCTAACGCTGCCTGCTCCTCTGCAATGCGAATATCACAGGCCAATGCGACCTCAAGCCCGCCCCCCATCGCAAAGCCATTGATTGCTGCAATCGAAACCCCTCGGAAGTCTGCAAGCGTCTCAAACGCTTCGCCAAAGGCCTCACCAACGGCGCGCGCCACATCGGCATCACCAGACGCAAACTGATTCAAGTCCGCCCCGGCAGAAAAGAACTTCTGGCCCGCTCCGGTCAGCACTAACGCGTAGACGGTGGGCTCGCCATTGAGTGTTTCTATGACTTGGCGCAAGGCAGGCAAGCTCTCACGGTCCCAAGTATTAGCGCCGGGGTTATCAATGACGATCGTTGCGATATTGCCTTCGATCGACACTTTGATTTTTTCTGATGGACTGATGCTCATTGAATAACCTCCAGTGCGCCGTCCATCAGTAACTTTCGACCGACAATCACGCGCATAATTTCATTGGTACCTTCGAGTATTTGATGCACCCTCGTATCGCGCACATAGCGCTCAAGTGGGTACTCCTTGATGTAACCATAACCACCCAACAACTGCAGGGCATTGTTGCAGATCGAGAACCCCGCGTCGGTAGCAAAGCGTTTGGCCATGGCACAGTAAGTGGTTGCTTGGGGATCTTTATTATCCAGCTTACTGGCGGCCAATCGAATCATCTGTCGGCTCGCCACCAGATCCGTCAGCATATCTGCCAGCTGAAATTGCGTATGCTGAAATTCGGCAATAGCCGTGTCGAACTGCTTACGCTCTTTGACATACGCCGTCGCATCCGCAATAGCGCGCTGCGCAGTGCCGACCGAACACGTTGCAATGTTTATGCGGCCGCCGTCTAGCCCCTCCATCGCGATAGCAAACCCCTGACCCTCTTCGCCAAGACGATGGCTCATTGGCACCCGCACGTTATCAAAAGTCACCATTCTGGTGGGTTGCGCATTCCAACCCATCTTGTGCTCTTTTTTGCCGTACTGAACCCCTTCGGCATCCGCAGGAATCAATAAGGCGGTAACGCCTTTTGGCCCCGCGTCGCCTGTCCGGGTCATCACGACGAGTACATCCGTTTCACCGGCACCAGAAATAAAGACCTTGCTGCCGTTTACCACATAACCGTCGCCGTCTTGCTGCGCGCTGGTACGCAGACTTCCTGCATCTGAACCCGCACCCGGCTCCGTAAGGCAGTAAGACGCCAGTTGTTCCCCCATCACCAAGCCGGGACACCAAGCCTCTACCGCAGATTCCTGACAATACTTACCAATCATGGCAGTGGCCATATTGTGAATGGTCAAAAAAGCTGCTGTCGTGGTACAGCCTTTTGCGAGCTCTTCGACAATGAGGCTGGCATCGAGTCTCCCCATGCCCAAACCGCCTGCAGATTCTGGGGTATACATGCCCATAAACCCCAGCTCACCCGCAGCCCGCAAGGTATCCTTGGGGAATATGGATTCAGCATCCCATTGCGCTGCATGCGGCGAAAGCGCTTTATCTGAGAACGCCTTAGCACTGGCGATATAAGCCTGTTGCTCATCGTTCAGTTCAAAATTCACTGCAGACTCTCCACTTATTGTCTCAATTCGACGAATGGGCCCGGGTCACCCAGTCATCAGATCACACACGCACTAAAATCCACCCAGAACGCCGTAGTATAAACCCTTCATTCGCAAACCCTATGCCGCGATAGCGTGTAAATCGCCCTCTTGGCGCGCCCCAAGACCGACTTTTCCACATCATGCCTGCTGGCGTGCAACGGCGGTGCAGTTTACCCTATCGCTTCTATTTTTTAGCGATTAAAGGCAGGAACAACCATGTCTCAGGACAGCGATAACCCGCAGGCTTTCATTGCAGATTTAGTGGCGCGCTCGCGGGCAGCGCAAAAACAGATCGAGCACTACTCTCAGGAGCAAGTTGATGCCTTAATTCGCGCCATGGTGTGGTCTGTTGCCAGGCCGGGGGTCGCCGAGGAGATTGCTCAATTTGCAATCGACGAAACCCAGCTAGGAAATTACGACGGTAAGTTTCTCAAAATTCAGCGCAAAACCCGCGCCACACTGCTCGATATCATTGATGACAAGTCGGTTGGCGTCATTGAGGAATATCCAGAACGCAATATCAGAGTACTGGCGAAGCCACTCGGTGTCATTGGCGCGCTCGCGCCCTCCACCAATCCTGAGGCGACGCCTGTCATCAAGGGCATTCACGCCGTTAAAGGGCGCAATTCAATCATTGTTGCACCACACCCAAGAGCCAAACTTACCAATAAAAAGATCTGTGATCTGATGCGTGCAGCGATCAAAAAGATGGGGGCACCTGAGGATTTAGTTATTGGTATCGAAACACCCAGCCTCGAAACGACCAATGAGTTGATGCGACAGTGTGATCTGGTGCTGGCAACGGGCGGCGGCGCCATGGTTAACGCTGCGTACTCCAGCGGCACGCCAGCACTCGGTGTCGGCGTCGGTAACGCCGTGATTACTGTTGATGACACGGCCGACCTAGATGCCGCGGCAGAAAAAATCCGAATCTCAAAAACCCTCGACCTCGCTGCCTCCTGCTCCTCAGACAACTCAGTGGTTCTCCTCGATGGTATTTACGACGCCATGCTGGATAAGCTGAGGGCAGAGGGGGGGTATGTTTGTAATGTGGAAGAGAAAACAGCACTTCGCAATACACTTTGGGACGATGAGCTGCATATTAATACGGCGATGGTCGCGCAGCCCCCAGAAAAAATAGCGCAAATGGCGGGTCTGACTATCCCAGAGGGGGTCCAGTTTTTTATTGTGCTGGAGGACGGCTACGGACCAGAGCATCCCTTTTCTGGAGAGAAATTATCGGTGATTATGGCGCTGTATCGCGCGCGCGATATCGACCATGCGATCGAGTTAACGCGTCATATTCAGGCCTATCAGGGGCAGGGTCACTCATGCGGTATTTATTCGAATAACGATCACAATATTATGAAAGTGGCCGAGAATACCTACACGTCACGCGTAATGGTCAATCAGCCCCAATCGGCCTCCAATAGCGGAAACGTATGGAATGGCATGCGACAAACGTTTTCGCTCGGTTGCGGGTCTTGGGGTGGCAATGGCACCAACAACAATATTTCTTGGCGTGATCTCATTAACGAGACCTGGGTATCCTTGCCGCTCGCAGAACCCAAGGTGATCCCATCGGATGAGGAGCTGTTCGGCGACGTCATTGGCCAACTGGGTTAACCAACTCCACAACAGACGATCGCTGGGGCAAGAGGTATGAGTGACGAGAGTGACTTTGACATCATGGACCCAGCGGTGCAGCAATGCCCCTATGAGGGGTACAAGCAGCTCCGTCGCACCGCGCCACTCTACCAGTTGCCCTCGACGGGTTTCCATTTAGTCACTCAGTACGACCTAGCGAGAGAGATCATCAGGGCGCCCGATGCGTTTCCCAGCAGCGTTAGCCCGATGGCGCTATCAGACGACGGTATTGCCCCCGAGATCCTCTCTATCTATGAGTCTGAGGGCTGGTTACCGCTCGCCTCATGCTCAACGTCGGATCCGCCTTATCACAGCCGTGTTCGAGGCTTTTTAGAAAAGCTCTTTACGGCCGAGCGGGTTCGGGCAGCCACTCCCATGATCGATAAGATTGCTGAGACCTTGCTCGATGAACTCGAAGGGCAGACCGAGGTCGAATTTGTTCGTGCGTTTGCCCACCCATTACCGATGATGGTAATTGCCGACTTATTGGGTGTCCCTCAATCTGATATCGGTCAGTTTAAAATCTGGTCTGATGCCATTGTCGAACCATTCAGCATGATGGCCTCACGAGAGCGCCGCATTGAGTGCGCGCAGCTCGTGGTGCAAATGCAGGCGTACTTTGCCGATATGGTGGCAGAACGAAAACGACAGCCCAGAGACGACCTCATCAGCGACGCCATCGCTTATCGAGATAGCGATGACGTCGCTTTTACGATGCAAGAGTTGATGACCATCATCACGATCGATCTATTGGCATCGGGCAACGAAACCACGACCGCTGCGATTGGCTCAGGTATGAAGCTATTGATTGAAGATTCGTCAGCACTGGCCGAGATCGTTGCCGAACCTGCGTTAATCCCTCGTCTAGCAGAGGAAATTTTAAGGCTCGAGTCGCCCGCGCAAGGGATGTTTCGGCGATGTGCGAAGGACAGCATGCTCCAGGGCGTGTCCCTCGCCGAGGGCGAACTACTGAATATTCGCTTTGGAGCAGCGAATCGAGATGAACAGCAGTTTGCTAACCCAGACCAAATTGATCTTCATCGACCCAAACCCGGCGGCCATCTTGCCTTTGGTATGGGTCGACATGTCTGCGTAGGGGCGGCACTCGCTCGACAAGAAATTATCAGTGCCTTTCGAGCAATCACACAGCGCTATGACCAGTTTTGGCTGACGCCGGGTTGCGATGAACCGTGTTATCAACCGAGCTTATTTGGCCGCAACTTACTCACGCTGCCGATCAGATGGTCGCCTCGAAAATAAAAGCCCTCATGACAGCAAGTCGCCGGGAAAATGCTCGTCGACGAAACGTTGGGACCAAATTCACACACGATATCGGGCGTAAACACCCCTCTCAGACGCTCGCAATACCTATGGTGTAGGTAGTGGGAATAGCACAACGTTAGGTTACGGATCGCGTCCTCGTCTAACAGCTGACGAAGCCGCCGATACTCATCAGTGGTGAAAGCATTATCGAATCCGTTCTGCTCAACCATATGGTGTTGCTCCATGATTTTGTTGGCCTCTTAAGTTCTGCAAGTTATTCAGGGTCATCCCGGCGAAAGTCACTTAGAATACGAGCCTACCCATTCAGCAAAATACTTGAGGAATGACGATGAGCCGAATCAGTTTTGTTCCCGTTGCAGATTGGCCAGAAGCGCTGCGAAATTTTAGCGGCGCCGAGGATGCTCGTGACATCGAGCTCGGCATCACGAGAATGCTGGCACACGCGCCCGCCGCCGCCATGGGCCCCCTTCAGTTTGGCGCCGCATTAGTCAGTAACCGCACACTACCGGAACGCCTGATAGAACTGTTACGACTGCGTATCGCTTTCCACAATCAGTGCCGCAGCTGCATGGCGATTCGCTATCAACGTGCTGCGGCAGACGTCTCTGAGGCAGACGTGTGTAGCCTAGAGAGGCCATCCGAAGCTGATCAGCTCAATGATCAAGAGCGACTCGCGATCGAATTGGGCGACCGATTCGCTTGTGACCACCTCTCCATTGATGATGCTTTCTTTACCGAGCTCAAGGTTGAATTCACAGAGGCTGAGGTCATGGAACTACTCATGCATTGTGCGCTCTATGTCGGGGTAGGCCGATTGGCCGCCGTACTGGATATGACGGAAGAGCTGCCCGCTGGATTCGCACAGCCTTTTGGATCGGACCATATTGTCAGTCCTTCGTCTGATGCACCCGTGCTGGTTCGATAGGAACCTCCGCACCGCCGTAATACAAAAACAAGGCGCTAATCATGCACGCAGAAATTAAATCGAGACGAGCCCTACCATTCTGGCTGTCAGTATTACTCACCGCTTACTTTGCCCAGCACGCCCTGTCGGAGCCCTCGGCCGGCTGGGCACTACCCGGGGGAGGACAGGGAGGCGGTCACTTCAGTACCGCAACCCAAATCACACCCGATAACGTCTCCGATTTGACCATTGCTTGGGTACATCGGTCGGGCGATTATAGCGAGGGCGACAATTTCATCGATGGTTTATCGGGCACGAAACCCTTGCAATCTTCATGGCAAGCCACGCCTATCCTGATTGAAGATCAATTGGTGATCTGCACCCCCTTTAATCGCATTATCGCGGTCGATGCTTCGACCGGTGAAGAGCGTTGGTCCTTCACGCCTGATATTGATGTCGCGAGCTTTGGTATGCCTCGCTGTCGTGGTGTGACCCAGTGGCAAGACCCCCGCAAGACTGAGGACGAGATGTGCCACACCGTGGTCATCGCCCCTCTCATGGACGCTCGGATTGTCGGCCTAGATGCCGAGACAGGTGAGCGCTGCATGTTTGGTAGCAAGCAAAATCTCGATCTCAGCGTGGGATTAGGCCCCTATGAAGTCGGGTTCTACATGCTCAACACCCCCCCCGTCATCGTCAACAACACCCTGATCACGGGCGGGTCAGTTGCTGACAACATCACCACCAAGGTGCCCAGTGGGGTGATTCGATCTTACGACCTCCTCAGCGGGGCGTTACTCTGGGCTTGGGAGCCACTCGGTGATCCCACGGCAAAACCCACCACGCCAGATGACCAGATTAACGCCGCCGTTGAACCGGTACCGACCTCGATCGATCAGAGTCCGACCGATTCCCCGGATCCAGCATTCCAGCGAGGGACGACCAATTCTTGGTCCTTTCTCTCTGTCGACCCAGACTTAGGCTTGGTTTACGTGCCCACTGGCAACACCTCACCCGATTATTACGGCGGACAACGAGACGGGCTCGATTTTTACTCCAGCTCCGTGGTGGCATTGCACATCGACAGCGGCGATGTCGCCTGGCATTTTCAGACTGTGCATCACGACATTTGGGATTTTGACGTTCCCTCTCAACCCACGTTTTTCGATTGGGAGCGAGATGGCGAACCGGTTCTTGGGCTCGCTCAAACGACCAAGCAAGGCTATGTCTTTTTACTCGACCGGAAGACAGGAGAACCCCTCTTTCCTGTCGTGGAAACAGCAGTCCCACAAGGCGCTGTTGCGGGAGACTTCACGGCGCCCACGCAGCCGATCCCGAGCAAGCCCCGTTCCCTGTTTGAGTTGCCGGGCGAAAACAAACTCCTCTGGGGGCTGACGCCTTGGGATAAAGGCGCTTGCGCAAACACACTCGAAGACATCCGTTACGAAGGCCCTTTCACGCCACCGACAACCGAGGGTGCTTTGCACATGCCCAGCGCGTTTGGCGGCCAAAACTGGGGGGGACCCGCCATCGATTCGGTGAGAGGCAAACTGATCGTCAATACGCTGCACATGGGGACGATCTTGCAGTTATTACCTCGAGAGGAATGCGGACCCGACACGGGGCCAGACCCGGTCGCACCCGGGCCCTTTATCTTGGAGCCAGGTGAAGGCACTCCCTACTGCAACCGCCGCTGGCTCGGATTCGTCTCTCCCCTTGGTGTGCCCTGCACCCCTCCACCTTGGGGTACCCTCGCCTCCATCGACCTTCAAACTGGCGATGTTGATTGGCAGGTCCCCCTCGGCACCACACGAGACATGGCACCGTTCCCGTTTTGGTTCATCAAAGGATCACCGAATCTGGGCGGGCCGGTCGTGACAGCGAGCGGCCTCACTTTTATTGGTGCCACCTCAGATCACTACTTGCGAGCATTCGACACCCAAACCGGTGACGAATTATGGAAAGGTCGCCTGCCTACTTCAGGCCATGGATTGCCCATTACTTACCAGCTACACCAAGACAGCGCACAATATGTCGTGATCGCAGCGGGCGGCCATGCAGCATTGGGAACGCCTCCCGGGGATCATTTGATCGCTTTTAAATTGCCCAACAAAAAATAGAGGACAGGCTATGAGTGCGGGGATCACCACCACACCAGAGGGCGATCTGCTGGCCAATATCCATGAACTTGAGTGGTTAGATGTCGGCGGTGGTACACAGTTTAAAATTCTTAGGCTGTGTGAAAAAACAGGGCAGTGGGCATTGTATGTCCACATGGAACCTGGCGCTCGCTTTCAGGCTCATCGCCATGAGGGCACCGGCCAGTTTTTCATTATGAAAGGCGAGTTAATTTACGACGTGGGCACCGCTGCGCAGGGTACCTATGGCTTTGAGCCTCTCTTTGCAGAACATCGAGACGCGCACTGCGTTGTCGAGACCGAAATGCTTTTTCTAGGAGAAGGCGCGGTGACCTATTTCACCCCAGAGGGTGAAATCGACTATGTTTTCAACGCCATGACGCTCAAGGCCGCGCAAGCGGGCGACGGGCAACTCGATATCGGCCCCGAGGATTAAGCGCGCTTTACGGTGGCACTTGCTGCAGCCACTTGGCAATAGCGCCTAAAAAGGTCGCCGCCTGAGCGCCATTGATCACGCGGTGGTCGCTACCCAATGTCAGCGTCATGATCGACTGCGCGACCACGGCCCCTTGGGCGTCAAAAGCCGGTACTCGACGGATCGCGCCGACTGATAGCACCATCACTTGAGGGGGCGTCACCATCGCAGTGAACGCACTGACGCCATACATGCCCAGATTGCTGATTGTTATCGCAGCGGGAGCGGCATCCTCTGCTCGTATCTGGCCGGCCCGTGTGCGCCCAATCAGATCGCGAGTCTGAGCCACCAATTCGGAAAAAGGCGTTTCAACCGTTGTCTGCACTACCGGTGCGAACACCACGTGATTCTCAGTAGCGACGGCCAAGCCCACCGGCTGACCAGTTATCGAGGTAATCCGTTCGCCGTCAAAGGTTTTGTTGAGCTCAGGCTGACCTAACAGCGCATGCTGCACTGCCACAATAATCAGATCGTTGATCGTACCCGCCGCGTCTTGGGGATCATTGGCAAGCGACGACATGGCAGCGCCCACATCCACATCAAGTGAAACATGGTAGAGGGGCACTGTGGATTGCGCGTTAGAGAGCTTTCGCGCGACAGTCGCTTGTTGCGCAGACAGCGGCTTACTCGGCACCGCTTCTGATGTCGCGCTGGAATCTGAGAGTGCCCGGTCGACATCTTCTTTGACAATCCGACCACCAGGTCCGGTCCCAGCCACTTGCTCCGCACTGAGGCCCGCGCTCTCGAGCTTTCGACGCAATGCCGGGGAGATTTTCACAGTGGAACCGGACGACGCCACCGAGGTCGCGGGGACAGCCGCCGCATCAGGCTCTCCAACAGCTGTTTCAGCAACGGCGGCACCTTGTGCAGCCACGAAGGCATCTACTGCCGCCTCAGGCACTAACTCTGGCGCAATAACACCAATCAGTTGTCCTACCGGCAATTCCGCGCCGATCTCAGCCAAGATCCGTACCAGAGTGCCGGAAGTTCGAGCCTCAAAGCTGTTGACGATTTTGTCCGTTTCGATATCGACAATTTCCTCACCCGCCGCGACGGTATCACCCACCTTTTTATGCCAGGCAACGATCGTACCGTGAGTCATCTCAATGCCCCACTTGGGTATCGTCACGGCGTCCAAGCGCTCACTCATTGTGTGACCCTTTTGCTAACGCGGGGGCAGGCGGTATGGAAAAGACCATTAAGGCATTGCCCGGCATGCGTGCCCCAAACTGATAGCCTGAATTCACCAGCACGTGCCCTTCATAAAGCACCGGCCCATCAGATTCGATAGAGCCACCGAGGGCCATATCGCCTGACACCGACTCAAAATCACCAAAGGTATCAAAAGACCAAATGATCTCCCCCGAGACGCTATCGTAAACGTTGAGGTTCCCGTCTAGGCTTCCCGCAAAAACCAAATCGTCTGTACTGGTGATAGCAGCAGACATGCCTTGGTCGCAGATGGGAACCGGTGACTTGCCCTCGCAGTCAACTACGCTTGGCGTGTACCACTTTCGATCACCCGAGGTCGGATCGAGGGCATGGATCCCCGGAGAGACCTCTCCCGTGAACCGTCCTGTGATGGTGGTGTCTGCAATGGGCACGAAGAGTGACTCTGTATCAGCGGACATACCCCAATGAACACCCCCGAGAAAGCCGCCTCGACCCACCTTGTTGTGCCATAACACGGCACCGTCCTTATCAGGATCCAGCGCGTAAACGTCACCGCTTTTCTGGCCCACCAGTAAATAATCGCGATTGCCGTCCGACCACAAAATAGTGGACGCGCCGATATCGAGATCAGGGCCATCTTCCTCAGGGCAGTTGGCCGCCTCTCCGATGAAGCACGCCATATTCCAGGCATCCCCGCCCAAAAGCTGCTTCGCCCACTGCCGCTCACCGGTCTCCAAAGAAAATGCCACGACGGCGTCGCTCGTATCCGCCGCAGGCGAGGTATAACCCTCTCCAGTACCGACGTAGAGGACCCCGCGGTCGGCATCAATCGTTGGGCTATTCCAGACCGGCGCGCCGGCAGGGCCTTTGCGAGGCGCGCCAAAAGGATTCTTCTCACTCGTTTCTGCGGCAGGTTCGTCAATAACATGATTGCGCCACTGAAGTTCACCCGAAGCCGCATCTACGGCCACCACGCCCCCCTGAAAAGTGCAGCAGGCGTATCCCGGATCAGCGGCGGTGGCCCATTCCGAGGAAGAAATCGGCACGTAGAGCTTTTCCTCGTGCAATTTTGGGGAGCCTGTGATGGTGGCATCAGGGTGATCGCCCACCGCCGTGCGCCAGATCAGCGACCCATCCAGCGCGTCTACCGCATGAACGGTCGCGCTAAAATCACCCATGTAGAGCACAGGATTCGCTCCGCCGGGTACATGACCCAACGACAGGCTGCTTCTGACCTCGGCACCAGCCGAGTAAGTCCAGTGGGCACAACCCGTCTCGAGATCAAGGGCATAAATGTCGCCCGACTGGGAGCCGACAAAGACCACGCCATCGTGAACCAGAGGCTGCGAGCGAGCGCGGAGCGCCCCGGGATAAGCAAAGACCCATTTCAGGGCAAGCTGGCCCACATTATCGCGAGTGAGTCCAACCGAATTGGCAGAGGCGTGACGCTGATTCCGGGCATCGCCGCCCCAACCTTTCATGGCTGATTTGTCATCCCGCGCAAGCGGCGCCATGGGCTGGGTGCACGCCATTATCGGCTTCGGGGGCGCCATCGCTTCTCCGGCAAGAAAACCGGCCAGCACTTCGCGCTCAGTCGCAGACAGTGCTGACGCCTGAGATCGCATCACGCCTTCGTTCATAGCGGTCAAAACCGCCTCAGCACCAATGGTAGAAAAGGTGATCATATGCGGTGCCCGCGGGACCTTGCCGTCGTGGCACGCCGCGCAGTGCTGCTGATAAAGCGCCATACCGTCGATCGGTGCTTCAGTTGCAGCAGGACTCTGTTGCGCTAATAGGCAGGCCAACATGCCCAACCACGCCCAACGACTCGTTTTTTGAAATGCCATCATGCTCCCCCAGTTACATGAATCTGTAGATACATAGTGCGCTACATCAGTAGGCCAATGTCTCCTCCACCGCTGCGATGACTTTAGCCGCATTGGGTACGTATTCTATTTCCAGGCAAGGCGTGGCCGGCACCGGAGTATGAGGCGCCGTCACCCGTCTGACCGGCGCGTCCAGCGTATCGAATCCACGCTCAACGGCAAGCCCTGCAATTTCCGACGCCATACTGCAGTAGGGGTTCGATTCATCGACCACCACTAGACGTCCGGTTTTTGCAAGGCTCTCTAGCACCGCGCCCTCATCGAGGGGGGACAGCGTCCGCAAGTCGATGACTTCGGCACTGATGCCTCTTTCTTTTAGCTGCGCCGCTGCTTGCTCTGCAATCACGACCATGCGTGACATTGCGACGATCGTGATATCAGATCCAGCCACCACAGTTCGCGCCTGCCCAAAGGGAATCAAGTACTCCCCTTCAGGTACTTCACATTCATCCATGTAGAGCGCTTTATGTTCACAGAAAATAACGGGGTCATCGTCACGAATCGCCGTCGTCAGCAATCCTTTTGCATCAGCGGCATTTGCCGGCGTCACGACCTTGATACCGGGAATTGCAGCGAGCAAAGGATAGAGAATTTGGGAATGCTGTGGGCCAGTGCCAGTACCCGCCCCGATCATTGTTCTGATCACCACAGGTGTCCTAGCCTGACCGCCAAACATATATCGAAACTTCGCAATTTGGTTCAGGATCTGGTCAAGGCAGACACCCAGAAAATCGACAAACATGAGCTCTGCTACCGGACGTAAACCCGTCAGCGCCGCGCCGCCGGCGGCACCCACAATCGCCGACTCCGTTATGGGGGTGTCGATAACACGCCGCACCCCATATTTTTGCGTCAGCCCCTCGGTAATCCCATAAACACCGCCTTGGTCACTGGCGACGTCCTCTCCCATCACAACGACGCGATCGTCTCGAGCCATTTCCTCGTGCAAGGTTTGATTAATGGCCTCACGAATAGACATCTTCATTAGCGGAGCCTCCCTGCGTAGTCGATATACACATTGGTAAAAAGCTTATCGGGTGTCGGATCCGCCGCCGCCAAAGCGACCTCGAAGCCACGGTCTATCTCTGCGAGAATGGCGCCATCGATAGCGGTGATCATCTCTGATGTCAGCGCTGCCGATCGCTCGTCAGCAAGGAAACGTGCCAGCGGGTCGCTGTCGGCTCGCTCCTGCTTGAGTTCATCTTGATCACGATAAGCTTGCGGATCGCCCTCGAAGTGCCCGTAAAAACGATTGCAGACAGCCTCGATCGCTGTGGGTCCGCCACCTTCGCGACCTCGATTAATGGCACGCTGGCAGGCATCGTACATTGCATAAAAATCGCTGCCGTCGATCACCTCGGCAGGCATCCCGTAGGCTCCGGCGCGCTCGGCTATGCGGCCGTCTGGTTTTGGGTTGCGCGTAAACTCGGCGTAGCGATTGTTCTCGTACATAAAAATCATG
>UPTG01000416.1_pt1 | contig 35103 bp, 21 predicted proteins | sample 2160121 | NCBI WGS metagenome assembly UPTG01 (sample SAMN06266255, study PRJEB28933) | marine metagenome | isolation source: Columbia River Estuary | place: USA:Columbia River Estuary, USA | collected 2014-07-27
TTTGTTTTGACGACTTTCTGCCAACGCTCCTGAGATTTCATTTCGTGTGCCAGTTGTCTTGTCCAACTTGGCGCCTGTCCTGCTTTTTCGAGCAAGTCATCACGTATGCCTTGATTTTTCTTTTCTATGTTAAGTACACGAGTGAATGAATTGTTTACTACTGTTGTGTAGTAAGCAAAGGGATTATCACTCTTGTCTTCGTTAAATTGTAATCCAATTTGTGCTAATTGTAATAATGCTTGTCCACGCATTTCATCAATATATGTATATCCACGCCAGTTAGACCTTTGAGAATAGCGTTCTACTAACTTAATATACATTGTCGCCAAAATAGCAGTAATCTTACCAGCACTCAAATCAAATTCTTTATTTTTGTTGAAGTGTGAAATACCAACTTCGTTAAGTTTTCCATCTACATATGTGTAATGGGTGAATGCTGGAAATGGTAATTTTACTTTGTGGTCCGCAACAGTTTTAGGATTGGCTTTACGTCCGGGTTCGTCAGGTATATGGTCAAAACCCATTATACGAAACACAATTTCGTCTTCAGTGAAAGAATTAGGGTCGATTTCAAAGTCAACTTGTTTTTTCTTTTTATCTGTATTTGCGTCCCAAGCCAATTTTTGTAGGCGTTTTGCTTTGTTTTGTCTTGCCTGTTCTACTGCATCTGGTATTTCTTTAGTTTCATAAAGAATAATGTCATGTTGGTGGTGCATATCTCTGTCTTCAAACCAACAATAGTTTGACTTAGAAATATGTATCTGTTTCAACATATCCTTGTTATTTAAGTAGTTTTGTCGTCTTGCCATAGTCTATTCTCCTAATGTTAGACCTATTATAACACATAAAAGTTGCACTTGTCAAGTGGTATAATGCTATATATAGCAAAATTGTATATCTGGCGTAATATACGCATATAATACAACGATAAATACTGTTATAATGATTTAGGAGTAATGTTATGGCAACCCCATATTATACAAAACAACCAGTGTTCTTAGAAGACCCTAGTGGTCGATTTGATAATATTTTGAATCGAAACCACCAGAGAACAGGATATGCTGATTCTACATCGACAAGATTAAACTTTCCGTTTACTCCTACGATTTCAGTGATTCAAAGTACAAACTACAATCAGTATGACTTATCGCATACTAATTTTCAACAACGTGCGTTTGATAGTCATACAAATATGGAACTTAATATTACAGCCCCAATGATTGTAAGAAGTACTGAAGAAGCAGAATATGTATATAAAGCGGCATTATGGATTAGAAGTACAATGAAAATGTCATGGGCATCAGATGATAAACCTGGAATGCCACCTCCAATTTTAAGATTTAGTTCTTACAATCTATATAAGAATGTTCCATGTGTGATTCGAGACTTTACTTGGAATTTAGATTCAGATATAGACTACGTTGAGGCAAATATTGATGGTGACCCTATTCGAGTGCCAGTGGCAAACAACTTTGTATTGTCATTATCTACTACATATTCTCCAAAAGATGTTAGAGATAATTTTAGTGTTAAAGAATATCTTAAGGGAAACTTAAAGGACAAAGGCTATGTATAAGAAAACTTCACCATGGAATAGAACTACAATTATCAAAGATACAGTCTTAGATATAATGAAAAAGAGATTTATATTCAAAGACCCGTATGATGAGGATTATACGATACCACAAGAATTCGATGAAAGACCAGACCTTTGTAGTTACAATATGTATGGCAGTTCTAAGTATTGGTGGATATTCGCACATAGAAATCCTGATATCATGGCTGACCCAATTAGAGACTTTTCTGCTGGAAAAGTTATTAAACTTCCGAGTCTTGAAAATATTAATAGAATGGTATAAACAATGGATAATACAAAAGCGAGTACTCTACAAGATATCGTAGATGCGACAGAATTTATCTCAAATCCTTTAGACCAATATACGTCATATACTTACAACCTAGAGTGGTTTGTAGTTGACCGTGAAACTGATAGAAGATTTCAACAATTCGAAGGCTTTAATATTGAAGGGATTTCTAATAACGAATGGCCGTCGGTAGATGATAATTATATCACTATAGCAAAGACTGGTGCCTCAACAGAATTTAACATAACAGACTTATCTGTAGAATCAACACATGCCGGTAATGCGACAAATAGCAAAATAGCAGGCACCGCCGTATCTTTAAGTTTTAGTATTACACAGGTCGGTGAAACTAGTCTAGTTGATAATTTACATAATGCAATCGCTTTATCTGGATTCTATTCAATACCACAAACAACATTTTATATTAAAATTAATTTTGTTGGCTATGATGAATCTGGAAAAGAATTTCAAATAGAAAACTCAACAAAAGTTATACCCTTTGTTATTTCACAATATACTGGACTATCTACATCAACCGATGCAAGAGGAACATCTACAGTAATTGAAGGTATTATTCCTCCAGATAAAACAGTGATGGACTTAGACGTTAGTATGACTGAAGATAATTTCTCATATGAAATAAGACCGACATTACAAGAAACTGTAGAACACTTTGTAGATAGATTGAATGAATCTGTTAAGAAGGCACATCCAACTTTACCAGAAAGACTTCAACATACTTATTCAGTTTCGTTTTCAGATGAGTTTAAAGATTTCGCTTCGGGTTCATCAATTGATGGAGATATTGCCCATGGTTCTCAAAATATGGAAACAGGAACAACGACAAACACCGGCAAAAATATAGGACAGGTATTGCCCGGCAAAGACATATATTCAATTTTATTAGAAATATGTTTTAACTCAAAAATTATTAAAGAAGAATTAACAAAATCATCTGAGAGTTGGAGTAAATTATTTAAAATTACTCCATGGATTGTCACAAAAGAAAATGGATATAATCCGATAAAAGGAACAGACGCATACGAGATTGAGTATCATTTTCATTGGGAGAAAGAACCAATTGTTCAAAATGGAATAGACCAAGTTAATAAGATAAAAAATGTTAGAGCGGTGATACAAGAGTATTTTGATGACCTACATGTGGGCAAAAAGTATGATTACCAATTTACTGGAAAGAACGACCAAGTGATAGATTTTAATGTTTCATTAGATGCTGACCTTGCCAAAACATATAGTGTGCCATCTGATTATTATGCATTTGAAAATTTTCTGTTACCAGACGGAGTTGAAGGCAGTATAATCTTAGACGAATACAAAAAAATTATCGATGAAGAAGAAGCAAATCTAGTAGAACTATTAAAACTTAAAGATGAATCCCAAGACCAACTAACAAACTTAAGAAACAAGAAATTAAAAACACAAGATGGTTATAGAGCAGAAATCATACAGGCTTTAGTTGCACGTGATGGTGGATCCACGCCGGCGGATGTTGCTGATATGTATGCTGGAAGAAGTTTAGTAGAGTTGATGGTGGCAACTGGTGAGATTGGAGCAGATGGCAACTTTACCTCTGATATTTCTAAAGAATTAAACTATTCTCATATGAAAGAAAATATATCAAAACTTGATAAGAGTATAGCAACAGTCCGTGGTTCTAATCAACTCAATACGAATCAAGCGAGATTGTCACAAGAAAATGTAGATAATCTTATACAAGATGCTCTTGCTGATAAGGTAAGTAGTGCCTTTAATCATCAGTGGAAGGCTAATCAAAATGTATATGACGATATAATCTTTAAAGATAACACAGATGTTAATGCAATTAATAATGCTAATAGAATTATATTAATAGAAGATTTGGATAACGATATTGTAAGCAGAATGTCAAATGAACAATTTGAAATTATGTTAAAAGCACAGGCAAGTAATCCTATTGTGTTTAAAAGACTAGTGAGAACATTAGGTGACGAAGAATTATACACAATTAAGCCAACGGATCCAGAACATTTGTATCTTGCAAGAGAGAAATATTATGAATCAAAACAGTTTAATATAAGTATGGTTCGAGCAAATATGACTATCAAGGGAGACCCCTATTGGTTAGAAGGTTATATGCCACCACAAATGAAACTAAAAGAGTTTGGAATCACAGGTGGCCGACCAGGACTAAATGCAATGACTACTATAAATGGTGGAAATGGACTTGTTTTAATATCAAATGTAGCAGACGGAGTAGATGCATATGAAAATGTTATTACTAGAAATCTTATAACAAGTCTGTACTTAGTAAGAACTATTACTAGTAATTTTCAAAGTGGTATTTTCACTCAAACATTGAGTATGATAAAGAAGACAGAAGCAGAATATCTTAATCCAGAAACTGGAGTTGTAGGAGATGTAGAAAACTTAATCGCATTAGATGAACCTACGGCGACTAATCCAGACTTATCACCAATTCCACCTGGATTAGATGAAATTGAACCACGACCTATCTTCGCTAAGCCACCCGATACACGTTCTTGGATAGAAAGAGTATTCAACAAAACACTTGATGAAAAAATGCAATGGACTATCGATAGTGCAGAGACAAAAACAGATGATTGGAATGACGTGCTTTCTGTAAATCCTAATAACCTAACTGGTGTTTTAGGACAACATGTAGCACCTGGACTGGATAATGCGGCTAGAAGAAACCAGGCGTTATTCTGGTTAGAAGATACAAAAGATTTGCGTATCGCATGTAAAGAGGGCTCTTCTGATAGTTGTAAAGCAGTGGTTGAACAAGAAAAAGCATTACTCGGTCACCTTGGTCTTACATTAGATGATAAAGGAAAACCGGCAACCATAACAGCAGTAAACACATACTTCAATGATATTATTGCAGACCCATCTACAAATACAGATTTTATCTTATCACCACAAGAAGTAGCGGCATATCAAATTGCTGTAGGTGGTGAACTATCTATCACTGGACATGACCCCGATGATATACAAGAACTAGTTGTAGATGCGACAGGAGAAAGAACACCAACAATCATTATACAAGAAGTGAATAATGGAACATACGGAGAATCTACATTTAGAAATGCAGACAATCAAATACTAGATGGCTCTAACACAGATGCACTTTTTAACGCAGGAATTCCCGATACAATAATTAATCTTCCAACTTATACATGGAACGAAAAATTGTATAGAGACCAAATATATTATCCAAATGCTAATAATGACTGGAAGAACACTCATTGGTTTGAAGAAAGTGTTGATGCCGTTGTTACTGAAGAAAAGGTATTTAATCCTAATACAAGAAGACTTGAAGTTAAAAAGATTGAAGCAGATACATTGACAATTTCAGAAACAAGTGATGTGAATATGTTAGGTGAACAAATAAACAATATACTAACAGGTGAGAACCTATCAGCAGAAGACTTGGCTAGAGAAGAGGCTTGGTATGACAGTACAGTTAAAGCGATAGATGAAAATATTAAAAACGAAGAAATTGTAGTATCAGATGACGTGAGAAGAGCAATGAATTTCAGAGCGGCGGCAAAAATCAGACAGTCAGTAATACTAGATTCTCTTTCAGAAGAAGACTATGAAACAGTTGCGGCTGCCGCAGGAGCAATTAATAGTATAAATGAAAATTCACAAACAGGACATAGAGGAGATATTACAAACTCTGTAAATGTTAAAAAAACTGAAACAAAATTAAAGAAACTATCTACTGAATCTACAGAATTAAATGCGAATCTTGACGGTTATTACTTTGATGGTGTATTAAGAGAAGCACATAAAAAAGAACTAGAAAGGGTTGAAACAGAAACAGCAATAAATGAACTTTCGTTACCAGGAGAAAAACTTACCAGTGTAGCAGTTGTAAATGGTGAGGTTATACAAATAAAAAATCCAGTCGTACCGATAGACACCGAAGAAGTGCCCATACTAGTAAAAACAGCAACTAACACCCGTGATATTATATTACCTGGAAGTTTAAAAGACAAACTTGAAGGTGCAGGCGTAGGTTGGGAATACGCAATGGCTAATCCGGATAAAGTTGCACAATATGATGAAGCACGAAAAATTTATAAATCAGTGGTAGATTGGGAAAATGGACCTAAAGTTGAGGTAGAAGATGATGATGGAATTATGCACACGGTTATAGATTATAATAATATAGCACCAATAATATACACAGACGCAAATGGAGTACAACAGACGATTAGTGACCCTAGTACCTTCTTTGGTGTATATACAATGACATATAATGATATGAACCCAATGTATCTAGGAGACTACGATACTATAAAAGGAAAAATTGCAGATTTATTTCCAGATATTAAATCTGGTCAAAAAAGTCAAAACGTAGACGGCAAACTAAACACAACTAGTGGCGCACTTGAGATAAGTATTACTGCCGATAAATTTTATATAGACGCAACAACGCCATAAGGAGAATAATATGCTTAATAGAGGCAACGCATTTGCAAATACAATTAATAAAGAACGTAAAACGATTGGTTCTCCTATATCTAAGACAGTTGGAAGAGGAGTATTCAAAGCAAAGACTGTTTTTAATAATCCAAAGACTGGTGAAAAATATATTGACCCACAGGGAAGAGGTAGATTAGCCGCATATATTCCATCATTAAATGGCGACCCATTTGACCCATATTTCTTTGAATATGCTAGTCCATTTGGTGGCGCTGGAGCAGGCGGTAGTTATGGATTTTTTGGAGCACCCGTTGATGAGGGTGTAACTATTCTTGTCACTTTTGCTGATAATGGCAAAGAAGGTTATTGGTTTGCAGTAGCACAAGAGATTCCAGATGTAGTTAGTGGTGGTTCATCGGGCAAAGCGAAAGTTACAGGCGACGGACAAGGCGAAGGACTATATAAAGATATTCATGCAAGTAAAGATACACCAGTCACCAGAGGAGATGCATCTGTTCTTTCGGTTAACGAAAGAGATAACAGTGTAAGAAACAAAGTATTAGCAAATCAAGGAACTTATTCTGACCCTCTAAGAGGACCATCTACTGCATCGCCAACACGAGATGCTGGATATTCTATTCCACAACAAAATAAAGTTACTGGATTTAAAACTCCAAGTGGTTGTGCAATATCAATGGATGATGGAAGTGTTGCCGATGATGGTACACTTCATCCTGAACAAATAAGAATTACAACAGCATCTGGTTCTGGTATTATTTTAGATGGCAGTAACGACTTTATTTACGCAGTGAATAGTGATGGTTCTGGCTGGATAGAAATAGGCGCAAATGGCGAAGTAATGGTCTATGCAAAGGGCTCTATGAGTGTGAGAACTGAAAAAGATTTCAATGTTCGTGCAGCCAAAAATATTAATTTAGAAGCCGCAGAAAATATCAATATACATAGTATTGGAAATACAAAACTCAACTCAGACAATGAATTGCATATAAGAAGTAAAGGCACTCAATTTATTCAAACTGAAGCCCAAATGAATATATCAGTTGGTGTAAACTGTGTCGTGTCTACTGGAGGATTATTGCATTTGAATGGTCCTATTGCGGCAGAATCAGAACTAATTCAAGTAGATTCAAAACCAGACATGCAAAATGCAGAGAATACGGAAGTGAAAGGTACAATAGTTTCTGAGATGCCGACCCACGAACCATTTATTCGTCCACATGCAAAAGATTTGTCTACAAGCGATTACGCAAAAGCATATGCCAGTGAAGATGGCAAGAAAAACATGGGATAAATTATGATATACGATAAAAGAAAAGGCTCATTGTTAAATTATATACAGTTACCACTTAATGTGATAACACCCAATGGTACGTTCTTAGGAACGGGATATGACGTAAATAATAAGCCAACTTATATTCTTTCTCATATTAAGGTAGTAATGAGTGATATTAACACCCTAACTTTTTCTTCAAACAGTAAGGATGCTATTTTGCTTGATAATATACCAACACTCACAATAAAAGATAACATAGTAGGATATAATTATAAGATATCAGACACAGAAATAGATTACAACTACATAACAGTTGCATCTACAAGAATAGACATTTTTTCTAACAAGATATCAAATGGTGCCGCTGATTTTATTTTAGAAAAACAATTAAGAAATATAGGAAATGTTTTAGAAAGATTCGTTAAAGTGCAACTAGCACAACCACAGTATGATGCGTTGATATTTCACTTCTTTAATGAAGGTGTTGATACTATAGAAAACAGTTCTATTATTAAACTTATAAATGATGGAAACTGGTATTCAGTAACAGATGAAATTCAAAGTAATATAAAAAAGAATGGCAAAGTAAATGATAAACTAGCACAAAGAAAGATGAAAACTGCTAAAATGTTTAGTTATGTGCCTGGGTTTTCTTAACGTTTATCTATAACTTTATCTGCAAGACCAAACGCAACAGTTTCTTCAGCAGACATAAAGTTGTCTCGTTCCATCGCTTCAGTCAACTCTTCAAATGTCTTTCCAGCAGTATTGTGTGATACATAAATCCCAGTCAATCTTTCTTTCATCTTAAGAATTTCTTTAACTTGAATTTCCATATCAGTTGCTTGTCCACCTGCACCACCGCTCGGTTGATGAATCATCGTGCGACTATTTGGTAACACATATCTTTTGCCTTCAGCACCTGCTTGAGCAAGTAGTGAACCCATAGAACATGCTTGACCCATCACAGTAGTTGATACTGGAGATGAAATAAACTGCATAGTATCATATATTGCCATGCCAGAAGTCACTGCTCCACCTGGAGAATTGATATAAAAATGTATATCTTTCTCTGAATTCTCTGCTTCTAAGAACAATAACTGGGCACAAATCAAGTCTGCTTGGTAGTCATTCACTTCGCTAGTCAAAAATATTACTCTTTCTTTTAATAAACGAGAGAAAATATCGTAACTACGCTCTCCATTTGCTGATTGGTCAACGACCATTGGTACTAAATTTGGCATAAAATGTTATCCTTGTTGTGATATACTAGTATTTATGTGTCTATAATAACATTATTAAACAAAAATGTCAATACTAAAACTACGAATATTATGTGGAGATAAATACATGTAACATAAACTACAGAGAAAATAAAAGTTATGCCATTATTCACAGGTTTTAGTACCAAAAACAAAAATGCAATAAATCACCTGTTATTCGACAAGGATTTGGTGATTGAAGACCTTATGAATCACATTATGACACGTAAGGGTGAACGAGTAATGTTGCCTACTTATGGGTCAATTATACATGAGATGTTGTTTGAGCCACTAACTGATGAAACTACTGAGTTAATTGAAGAAGATTTAACTGGAATTATAAATGATGACCCGAGATGTAAATTTGTTAGCATTGATATTAAAGACTCGGACCATACAATAACCGCTATTTTGAAACTTGAGATACTACCAACAAATGAACCCGTTGAGTTGAGTATTGATTTAGACAGAGAATAACAGAGAGAATAATATGAGCCAAGAACGTACAGACAGTCTATTTGCAAGTGAGAGTTGGACAACAGTATATACTGCATTCACCAACGTCAGTCTCAAAGCATACGATTTCGACACTATAAGAGAAGCCCTACTAGCATATATAGGACAAACTTATCCTGATAAATTTAACGACTTCATAGCAAGTTCGGAATTCATTGCGATTCTCGATTTAGTCGCATATCTAGGACACAGTTTATCATATCGACTAGATATGAATACCCGTGAAAACTTTATGGATACTGCTGAACGTAGAGCAAGTATTCTACAGATGGCAAAGACTCTAGGTTATAACAAGACACGCCCAATCAATGCAAAGGGTTTTATGAAGATATCTAGTGTCGTAACTACTGAAGATGTTTATGATAATATGGGTGTTTCATTAGCAGGAAAAACTGTAAACTGGAATGACAGCAATAACATAGATTGGTACGAGAATTTTATCAGCATCATAAATGCTACACTTACAAGCAATACTAAAATTCAGAATCCAGCATCTACATTAACAATTGCAGATGTTGAGCATTCTCTTTATGAAATAAATGAAGATAGTTCTACTAAGAATATTAACTATCCATTTACATCTACGATTGGTGGCAAAAGCAGAAACTTTGAAGCGGTTAGAACAATACTAGACACGTCAACTACTAGAATATACGAAGACGAACCAAACTTAAGCAAAAAATTTACGATTGTTAATCGAAACGATAATCTAGGTTCAGCCAGTGATAGAACTGGTTTCTTTGTTTATGCAGTTGCAGGAACATTAAGTTACAAAGACCACGTCTATAATACTAAAGTTTCAAATAGAGTACAATTAATTGATGATATCAATATATCTAACTCTGATGTTTGGGTTCAGAAAACAGATGCAAATAAACAATATGTATCAAGTGTAACAAAAGTAGATAATGACACAAGAGAAACAGCAATATTCAATAGTTTACGAACGGGCTCTGGCGACTTAGTAAGTATAAATTCTAACGAAAACAATACAATTGAACTGCATTATCCAGATGGTGTATTTGGAAATGCCGCATTTGGCAATTACCGAACATGGTTTAGAAAAACAGACAATGCTAACTTCTCAGTGAAGTCAAATGATATCACAAATAAAACAATAACAATTCCTTATACAGGAAGTGACAACAGAACATATAGAATTACACTAACAATCACAAGTACTAAAGATTTCTCAGAAAACTTTGAAGGAGAAACTTACACAAGTGTAAGAAGAATAGCACCAAGAAGTTACTATTCACAAGACAGAATGGTCAACGCACAAGATTATAATGTATATCCATTAACTCTAGGAAACAATGTTGTTAATAAAGTTAAAGCAGTCAATACTTCTTTCGCTGGTAATTCTCGTTTCTTTGAAACGGATGATGTTTTAGGACACCACTCTAACTTGAGTGTTACGGGTTCTGATGGAAGTATCTTTATAGAAAATGAATCTATAACTATGCCACTAAGTTATAATAAGGCTAAAGGCAACAGTGACAACTTCATTAGAAATGAACTTGTAAAAGCAATCAAACATCCTGTTCTTTTAAATAAATTTTTACATACAAATAAATCAAACACGACAGAAGTTGTATTGTCACAATCAGGAAAGACATACACTGTAGATACTACAGATTCAATGATGATAGTTTCACCTACTATATCTGGCGTAAATGTAGGAGATATACTTAAATTAGAAACAAACTCAGGCAAAATAATTTGGGCAGATGTAGACAAAGTAGATGGCACAAATTTCACATTAAATAAAAAGATTCCAGAGAACGGTGATGTTGGAAGTGCTGGCATTTTAACACTAGTAAAAGGTTTCAGAACTAAGTTCACAGATGCAGAAAAAGCCTTAATTAAAACTAAGGTATCACCTGATGCGGAAACATTTACATTATATTATACATATGTTTCAAATGCATGGGGATGGAGTCTAACACCTAATACCACTACAGCAGGCGCATTTGTAGTTGGCACAGAATACAAAATTATAACAGCGGGCAGTACAGACTTTACATTAATCGGTGCAACTGATAGTGAGGTTGGAACAGTATTCACAGCAACTGGTGTTGGTGCAGGCTCAGGAACTGCAACTACAGATATCTCAGTTACATTTAATTATAATTATGGCATTAGAGAAACAGAGGCTGAATATAGAGCAACTTTCACTGGCAAAAGAATAGCATTTGAAAGCAGAGAACAAGTTAAATTCTTCTATGGCAATACAACAGATGTTATTGATAACGAAACAAATTTATCACAACGTGATACTATATACTTGAATTACTTAGCACCTGGGGAGACAACTTCAACAGGAACGACTTATTCGGCAACTGATGAAACAGTAACGCTAGGACAAGCCCCATTATCAACAGTTGTAACCGATGGAAGTACTGGCGCAACATTTGACGCAGTGTATCAATACACTGGCGCAAGAGATAATTTAGACTTTGTAGATACAGATGCGACAGCAGGTGTAACTTTCTCACATCATCTAATATCGCCAAACGGCGTAGAGACAGCACAATCAATTTTTTCTACATCTAATATAACTAGTCCATCATCTCCAGATGATATTATAGGTACATCACCAGTTGATACCTTAAGTTTCGCAGTATCAGACCTAGCAGATTTAACAGACTTGTCTACCTCTATTCAACAAGATGTTCCGACAAGCGCCTCATCAGATACAAACTTATCAGTTAACGCAGTTGCATTTACCGGCGGATATACTGGTAATGTGGCAGACAATGTTGATGCACATACTGTAAAATCTACACAGAATATAGAAGATTTGGGCTTCAAAGGAAAAGTATCGTTGGCTTATTTTAACTCTGCGGCAACTACAAGTAATTTTGTTTGGAGAGATGAATCTGATAACTTTGAAAGTAACAATTACATAACAACATATTCTGGACCATCGCCGGCTACAGATGAATATACATTCACTATATCTACTACAGATTCAGGAACAATAAATTACCTAGATAATGATATAAAATTTAAACAATATGCTTATGGTGAGTTTACAATAACAAATGCTACTGGAACTGACCCACTTACTACAAGTAACATTGTACTAAGAGACGCAAATGGAGTTGTGTTAGATAATGAACATATTACAATTACAAATACAACAGGAACGACATACAAGATTGTTTTCTGGACATATGCAGTGAATGTTGGAGACCTTATTGATGTATTTCTTGGAGTTGCACCAACGTTATCTGACCTTGCAAACTATTCAGTAAGAGTTAAAGCAACGTTTGATATAGCAAATAATAATTCTAATACTACTATTACGTACAAAACAGTTGCATCATATATCCATGATGATTACACTACATTAAGCGGTTACATAGATAATACTAAAGTTAAGTTGTTAACATCAGATATAAATGATAATCCTTTTGCAATCCTTGAGGTGACTGAAGATGAGAAAATCATCTTAGAACAATATATAGATAATAACATAACATTCGAAAGAGCATCAGTCAGTGTTGTGGCGGCTTCTAATGCAAATTTAGTTCCAGACTCCGCATCAATCTACTACAATACAACAGATGGCATCTGGAGAAGAAGAGAGTTGGGTGCTTGGAGTCCATTAACAGGACACGTAGACCAATCAGTTGGCGACTTAATACAAATTAATTATAATAGTATTCAGTATAGAGTAGTAGAAGGAACAACTTTTGTTGAAGACAGATTTACGAGTTTCAGATGGGAACACTATGCTGACATAGATAAGAGAATAAATCCAAGTACTAGTAATATTGTTGACATGTATGTATTGGGTTCTGATTATGTCAGAGAAGTAAACGAATGGGTAGCAGGCAATTTTACAGCAACTACACCAGTCGCTCCTAACAACTTTGAACTATCTAAAATAATGGACAGTATAGAACCAAAGGCAGCAATGGCTGACCATATTGCTTATATACCTGTAGAATTTAAATATCTGTTTGGTTCATATGCAAAAAATGAGAACCAAGCGATTTTTAAAGTTATTAAGAAACTAGGTGTAGGATACACTGATAGTGAAATTAAAACAGCAGTATCTACAAAAGTAAATGAATATTTTGCCCTTGATAATTGGGAATTTGGAGACACATTCTATTTCTCAGAGTTAGCGGCGTACCTTCACAAAGAACTAGGAGACTATATATCTAGTGTAGTTATTACACCAAAATATGCATCGAACAACTTTACAAACTTGTTAAGTATATCATGTGCATTGAATGAAATATTTATGGCAGTTACTACATCAAATGATGTAAAAATAATTACACAATTAGCACAATCTGAATTAGTAGGCGAATAAACATGGCAAAGAAGATTTATGACTTTCTTCCAGATTATCTAAAGAATAGTGAGTTAGAAACAATATTTGAAACGACACTTGAACGAGTGTTTTCTACCGGTAAAATGGAGAAAACAAAAGCATTTGTCGGCAGAAAAGAAAAGGGAATATACAATAGTAAAGACTCTTATCTTACGTTTCCAGCGACAGCATATACAAGAGATAATTACGGATTAGAACCAACTTTCACAAACGTAGATGCATCTGATAATATATTTTATGATGACTTACTGAATTCGTTATACAATAAAGGTGCGTTAACAAACGACCATAGACGATTATTTAAAAGTACAAAAGAAACAGTTCAATTGCCAATTGACTTAGATAAATTTGTAAACTACAGTATGTATTACTGGGTATCTCCTGGTTTTGATTCTTCGATAACAGGTTCAACAAAAAAGCATTATGTAACAATTGATAAAAAATTATCAACAGATACTCCAGTTCCTACAGACTTCTGGAAAACTAATAACTCTTGGTATCACTATGATGATATCAAATCCTTAATTACAGATTCTAATTTTACTTTAATATCTCAAGCACTAAGACCTATTATTGAATTCGATAAAAATATTGAATTAAGTGATACAAGTGCGGCAACAACAGTAGCATCATCATTTACTGTTCCTGAGTTTAAGTCATACAATACATCGAATGTTTACCTTAGTGATATAAAGATATTTCACTATGTAACGGGAAGTATTTACCCAAATGATACTGAGTTGGGCATGCGACCAAAAGAGAAAGCAGGTGACTATAATAGTGAGTATGTATTTAATATAGATTTACCAGAAACATCAACATACAAACTTAGTACTACTTATAAACCATTGTATACAACTACTGTATTTGATTATCGAAACTTCAGACAAGAGATTGGTGATAAGATTTCTGTTTCTAAGATTGAACTTTTACAGACACCAAAGAATTCTAATACAATAGATTTATATGTTGACGGACAGAAACAAGTAGAAAACTACACATATGATAGTGCAGATGACACAATAACTATGACTGAAGAAGTCAGTGGTAACATATATGTAGACTACTGCACTGATACATCAGTTATATATGACGGACAAGAAGTCTTTCAGCGTATTGACCCATCAGTAGAATACAATATAGATAATAAAACATACTATAACACAGAGATAACGTACTCTGTTGTTTTTGAACATTTCGTTAGAATAATTGAGACTGTTACTGGATTAACTGGAAGTCCAATAGCGAACAATAACTATAGAACATCAGGCACAAATACAGACAAGTTAAGATTTGCAAATCAAGGCAGCATTCTTATTCGAAATACAGTGGATATCAAAGAGGCATATTTTGCACTAACAAGAGAAGACTATAACCCTATAAAAGGAACAGAGTTCTTATCTGGTGCATATAATGGCTATAAAAACAAACTAATAACAACAATTCTTACTATCTTAGAATCAAGTGCAAGTACAACAAAAACTGATTTAGAAATTTTAGAAGAAGCGATAGGAATTATTGCACTAGGAAAACAATCAAGTGTTAGTATTTTTAAAGACAGCACTATGTTGAACTTTGGCGAGAATTTTTCTCATTACCAAACACTAGATGCTACGGTTATAGCAAATGCAACTGAACAGGTTATGCCATCATTTACAGACTCGATAACAAATGATAAAGATGTAGTTGTAATTTTAAATGATATTATTCAGCGATTAAATATAGATTACACTTTATCATCTGGCGCAACAGAGATAAACTTTACATCAGCATTATCTGCCGGCGACACCTTAACTGTAAGACATTATACTAATATAAAAGAAACTTATATTCCACCAAGTGCAACTTCACTGAAGATTGCGCCAGCGTATGAACCAACATTCATAACAGATAGTGGATATAGTCCTTCTGTTTCTTTCATTCAAGGACACGATGGGTCATTAATACCAAAATATAATACAAGAACGGATAATATTATTCTTGCTTTTGAAACTTTGGTATTTAATAATCTATCTGATAATACACATTCTGATATTGATAGCATGAACTATGGTTTATATGGTACATCTTATACTGATTATTCAAACTCTGAAAAGAAATTTATCATGTATCCATTTTTTAAGAAATGGTTAATGCGAAATGGTATTGACAGCCTAGACAATGATTCGTTTGATTCTACTGAACTTAAAACGTGGAACTATAGAGCAAAAAATGAAACAGTATCAGGTTACTGGAGAGGACAGTTGTTACATGCATATGGAACAGACAGACCATTACAAGAACCTTGGAAAGCAATAAAACTATCACAAAAACCAGCAAACTTTGATACATTCTATGGTTCAGATTACACGCTGACATCTTTTTGGTCAACATTAATAAACACAAACAGTTTAACTTGTCCGATTCCAGTTGATGGTTCAGGAAACTTAAAAACTCCTAGTGAATTATTCTTCGGTTCAGTTTCTTTTTCTAATGAAGAAATAGAGTTGATGAAACAATCATGGGAATTTGGAGACAACTCTCCTATAGAATTAGCATGGACAAGAAGTAGTGAATTTGCTTTTGCCGAATTTATGTTGATGATGTTGTCAAATCCATTTAAAGTTATTTACGACTATAGCACACAAATACAAAATATTATTTCTTACTCTAACAATAATGAGGGTATTAATACTGCTGAAGTTGTTGCTTTAAAATCTGACTATACATTTAAATTAGGTTCAAAACTAGGTGGCTTTGTTAACAACTTTAAATTACAATCAGAAAACAATTCATTAGCGAATAGTAGATTTACAGAACTACCTTCTGATAACTTTGACTTAGTGGTTCACGCAGGTGTGCCAAATAGAAGTGAGTTCTTCAGTGCTATCGTATTAGAAAAAGTGTCACTTGACTTAGCACATCCGGTGTATTCACTTTCAGATGTAGCAACATACTACAAAGGTCTAGTTGTTTTAAATACTGGAGATGGAAAATACTATAAAAGAAAAATAGACGGAGTATCTACAAAAGAATCTGGAGCAACAATAAACTTTGACTATGCAAGTTGGACACAAATATCACAACCAAAGACTAATAAGTTTGGATTTAAAGTTCATGGATATGATGAAATAAATCCAACATTCTATTCTATGGGATGGGACAAAGCAAGTGGAGAGAAAGCATTTACGACCGCAGGAGACAAACTTACATTAACCCATTGGCAATCGGGAGAATATTATAGAACAGACACGTATATATTATATAATGATGTTCCATATATTTGTTTAGACTCGCATACTTCAACTACTATTTTTGATGATGATATCAAAAAATGGAAAGCATTGACAGAATGGCCAACAACAAACAAAACATTAGCAAAGGGTTACAACGAATTAGTAGATGACACGATAAAAAATTACAACTATGGTGATATATTAGAGACAGTAGACGATGTTGCACATTTGATAATTGGCTACGAACACTATCTAAAACTATTAGGATGGGAATTCACCGACACAAATGAATTTGGTGAAGTAATTGATTGGGAAAACTTATTATATAAATTCTTAGAATGGCAAACTGAAAGCCATGATATTGGAGATTTTATTACTCTTACTCCATTACTAACTGGCGGAAGTTTTAATTCAACTAACGGTGTTGCAAGTATTACTAGTGAAACTTTTAAAAACTTTTACCGAGTTATAGATGCGTCAGGTAGAGTTATTCCAAAAACTGAACTTACAATACACACAGATGGCACCAAAATATCATTTACTAGTACAGTTCCCATTTATGGAATGAAAGTAGATATCAGAGACATAGAACACGCATTTGTTGTTGATAGAGTTGATAGTTACGGTGATATAATATATGACCCATATACGCATACTAGAAATCTTAGAATGCAAATTGATTGTAACAGAACTGTTGATTGGGACGGCACTATGTCAATTGATGGTTATATTGTTAGTAACAACGAGTTAATACCAAATTTTGATACAATGATTGAGGAAACACGTCATTATAGAAACACAGTAGTTGACCAAGGCATTTCAATGGTTAATAAGTTAAAATCTAACCATTACGGATACACAACAAGACCATATCTATCAAATCATGGAGTTGAAAGGGAGTCACAGTTAGAATTTTATAAAGGCTTCTTATCACACAAAGGAACAGTTTCAAGTATTGATAAGATTATCAATAACAATGGAAACTTTAAGAATATAACTCACAATGATATTTGGGCAATTAAGTTAAGTGATTATGGAAGAGGTCCTTCTAATCTTACAATGACGAAAGATATAACAGTCAATGATATGGTTAGTGACCCGTTCTTAATAGAATATGACACAAATAAACCACTTATTACTAGTACTGAAAAGAATAGTGTAGCATTGAGAACAACTGGCTATGTAGACGAGTCTGATGTAAACTACGTTACTGATACTCATGTTGGGCTAACAGACTTAGCATCATCGAAGTTGTACGAAGGCGATACTGCATGGGTACAGTTTGACACTGATAGAGATTGGGATGTGATGAGACTTAGTGAAGTTTCTGAAATAAGTTATATAGGCGAAACATCTGATAACCAATTATATATTGGAATGGTAACTGAAATATCAACATCTTATACTAATAAAGCCATATACATAAAAATTTCTAGTGATAATGTAGACCCAAATATTGCTGGATATTATTTACTTTCTGCAAATGGCACAAAGACAGTAGGTGGAAATACAATATATGAATACCTAGTATTCGAAGAAGATTTCGAACCACTAATAGTTGAGATAGACTCAGAGACAACAAATAGTGTATTTGTTCCAACAAACACTGACTCTGGTGTAGAAGCAATTGGTTCCGTGAGTAATCCTGTCTTCACGTCAGGTGATACAATATATATAGATGGTGTAAATGTAAGTTATGTTCCATCTTCTGCGTCAGCATCTGGTATATCAATACTCGGTACAGTTGCAAACCCAGTGGTCTCTGAGGGAGAACAAGCAAGTTTTGTTATCTACAATAATAGTGGATTAGTTGCAAATAGCACAAACACAACAGTAACATTTTCAGGAACAGTTGCGAACACAACGGGCTCATTTACTTCAACAGTAGGAGACGAAGTAACAATTGACGGAACAACATTGACTGTTGATTACAGTGGTTCACAAAGTATATCATTGACATCAAGTGCTACAGAGGATTCTCACTTAACAACTGGCAATACAGTTACTATCGATGGTGTAACAAAGACAGTAGCAGACTTAGAAGTTACTGGAACAGTTTCTTCTCCTGTTATGACTGCAACTAAGCCATTAGTAATTAATGGTGATACAATTACATTAACATCTGGTGATGACTTGACTGCGATAGTAGATGCTATTAACGGCAACACTACAAAAGCAATCGCATCGAATGTTGGAAACAATTTAGTCCTCACAACATCGCTCTCTAAGATGGTATTAAACGGCGGCGTTCTAATAGACTTGGGACTTTCAACAACAAATTTATATGAAGAATCTAAATTACAAAATCTAGCAACAGAGATTAATACAATATCTAATATTACTTGTTCAGTTGCAACAAATATGACTATTGCTAGTTCTGGGTCTTCTATGGTTATATCTGGAACAGCATTGCCAGAATTGGGTATTACTCCTGGAACTTATAATGCAAATGATGACCCAACACAAACAAGTGTGGTTAATCAGATAAATGCATTAAACATTTTAGGTGTAACTGCTTCTGTTGTTACTGGCACAATTAAAGTCACAAGCACAAATCATAATTTAGATATAGTTGAAGTAACCGCAGGTGCTATGAGTAGATTAGGTTATGCAACCACTACAGTTTCTATAGATGCCACAGACACAATAGTATCTGACTTGAACACACAAGTATTTCAAGGTGTGACAACTACAGTATCTAAATCTGACAGACAAGTATTAATTACAAGTTCAGAAAGTAGTATAGTTACTTCTAATATATCAGGCAATCCACTTTCTGATATAGGAATTTCATCAGGCACATTTACAAACACATCAGTATTAAGTTCTAGTGCAGTTGATTTCGCATCACAAATTACGGCTGGCACAGACGTAGTTGTATCAGTTTCAAGTGACGGAAGAATGATATTCACAAACGATAATGTTAGTATGACATTCTCAGGAACATCTGACACTATATTAACAAAAATAGGACTTCGATTAGAATACTCAAACGTAACAAGTAGTGCAAACTTCAAAGCAATGATTTGGAAATCATTGAGATATACGCCGAACTTCAATGGCACTACGTTCTCTAATTTTGCAACTACTTTAGGATTGAATAGTGAAAGTAAATTGTGGGTAGACGATTATGATGCAAGTGGTTGGGCAGTCCTCAATTTCAAAAATGGTGCATATTCAATATATGCCAGACAAGCGGCTACAATCAATACTGATTTTGTTAAAAGAATAATTGTTAAAGATGGAGAAAACTTTACTAATCATTCACTATATGACCCATTGAACTTGAAAATGCCAGGTGCAATTACTTCTAAACTAGAATATGTTGCATGGAATGACCCAGCAAAATATGACGTATCGGGCAGTTCTGATATTTGGTTAGATGAAAAACTTGGCAAGATATGGTGGGATACTGACTTAGCCAGATTTTATAGATATAACGACTATGGCGATTCGAATGGAAACATAAACACCAACTATGCTAAAAAATATTGGGGCAAGTTAGTTGCAAACTCGAATGTGGTAGTAAATAAATGGACAAAATCCAGAACAATACCAACACTGGTAGAATCATATAATACGAAGACTTACTATGATGTTGTTGCAGGCAAAGAAGTAACGGACTACTTCTTCTGGTCTTCAGATGATGATGATTGTAAAGAAATTGCAATGTTGATAAATTCTGAAGGACCTAAGAATAAGTTCTTACCAGTTGGAACGAAAAAAGTCATTATAAGTAACAATGCAACAACTTATGATAATTCTACTATTAGTACAACATTCGAATATCAGCAAGACGAAGAAGTTCGCACTACAAATTCTGATTGGGAATTGTTATCTAAATCTTCTGATTATTCTGTTCCTAAGAGGTTCTTAACCGACATGATTGAATCGTTGGCAGGAAATACTATAAAAGAAACGTATACAGGAAGACTTACGAGTTCGCAATTAAGTAATCCACAATATGCACTAATTCCAATTTCTTGGATTACAGACTTAATTGTAGATGATAACTTAGTAGTAACTATTGACAGTATGACAGTAAGAGCCAGTGATTTAAGTATTGCCGGTTCAGACTTAAAAATATCTAGAATCGGCAGTACTAATCTAGCAGAAGGTGATGTTTTACGAGTGTACAAGTTAGGATACAAGGAAGATAATTGGTTCTCGGATACTGAAAAAGCAAGAAATAACTTCACTTCAATTATAAATGAACATATGGGCAATAAGATGCTAACTGCATTATACACCAACTATGAACAATATGTAGATACTAGTGATATTATCTTTAGTTTGGGTGATTGGTATATAGATAAAAAGTTTAAGAGTATAGATGCATTTTCTTATCTCTCAACAATTAGAAACTTCGATATGATTGCAGAGTACAACAAAGGAATAAAATCATTTAAATTAAAATTACCAACACATGATGAATATTATTTTGAACACTTAGATATCTTACAATTGGTAAACAGAAGTAAAAGTGCATTAAACATATCACTAACTAATCTTGTGTTTCCAGAGGAATCATTTAATGGATATTATGCTAATGCAGTAGGAGTTCAGATTCACGAATTAATGAATCTAATACAAGATTATCCAGATACCAAATTTATTAATGACATATTCTTTGGTATGGTTCAATACTTATATACAGAGAAAACATATCCTGAATGGTTGTTTAAGACAAGTTACATAGATTTAAATTTATACAACAGAGATTTAAAACAATATGCGGTATATCAAAGGGATAGTGAACAAGATGTGTTAGATTATATTAAAGAATCAAAACCATATCATGTTAAGATAAGAGAAATTTCCCGAACAAGAGCAACAGAAGACACAGTTGACGCAACCACAACTATTAGTGAAAATATGAATATCACAATAGATATTGGTAACGGTAGTAGATATGATGTGGCATTATATGATGGTAATGCGTCCACTGATATTATTGATGACGGCGTATATGAGCAAGGCTCATTAATACCAAAAGCAGGCAAAACATTTGAAGCGGGTTTCTTCGAAATTGGAACTCAGTACCAAATACAGTTAGTCGGAACAACAGATTTCACATTAATTGGCTCGGCTGATAATGATATCGGTACTCAGTTCGTTGCAAATGGTGTTGGAACAGGCACAGGAAAAGCACTTGAAATAGGAAATAGGTTCTATCCTACTCAATCAATCGTAGGGTTCGATTCGGGACAAGTTGGCGCACGAACATTGGAATCATCAACATTGATGTTACAGAGATACACTGGAGATATTACTGGTGGTATAGGCTCGGAATCACTTGACAAAACAGAATTTTACGTGTATGATATACAAGGTAGAGGTTACAGTATTGCAGTTAGTGGCACAGACACTATTTCATCATTTACTGGAGACACCATAGTAGTGAATACTTCTGCATTATTTGATGATAGTGCATCTACTGATAACAGAAAACTAATAGCAGTTCAGAAAGCAGGCACTAATGACATCGAATTTATGATGTATGATAACATAGATACTACTACCTTGAATATTAGTGATAGAACGCTTTATAGTGGTTTGGGATACAATTTTTCTAATAATGACACAGTGTATGTACTTGAAACTCCTATGCAATTAGTTAGAAATAACGACAAGAATTTAGAGAATCTTCTATAATTTAAGTAGAATAGAAGTATATGAGAAAACGTATAAATACAATAGTAGATAAATATAAGATATAATCTAAGAGACGGATATAACATGTTTAAAGACGAAATAAAATCACAAGTAGTTGGTACACTTAAAATCTATGATAAAGAAAGTGGTGAAGTACTTGTTCAGAAGAAAAACGCTATTCACCCAGGAAATATGGCATATGTCATGGCTTCTGCACTTGCTGGTCAGCCAACTAGTGTAAATAGTTCAGGAGATGCACCTCACATCAACTGGATGCAATTTGGTAAGGGCGGAAGTACATCTACAACGACTCTTTCATACAAGTCTCCTAGAGTAAATGCTACATATGATGAATTGGCAATCACGGCAAGCAATGCATCATTATATATACCAACGTATGAACAGTTGACAACAAATGTCGTGTATTTTCCAGGAGAGGACATGGGGGCTGGAGAATTAGTACCAAACAATACTGCAAAAGTAAAGTTTAGTGTGAACGTAGACCACACTGCTTATCAAGCCGCAGTAGGAGGAACGATACCAACGAATGATAGTCTGACAAGTCCTGATTATACGTTTGATGAAATCGGTCTAATGGCTGGTGTTACCAATAGTGGTGCATTAGACAAAACAAAAACATTAATGATGACGCATGTAACATTCCATCCCGTGTTGCTGTCAGCAAACAGAACAATTGTAATTGACTATACAGTTACAATTCAAATTAGTTAAAATTTAGGAGTATAACAATGGCTTCAGGCTCACTTATAACAAACTCAGACTTATCAAGTTTGAGAGACGCAATGAATACGATACTGAATGGAACCGGTGTACACGGTGGTTACAACCAATCTCATACAGTATTAGCAAATCCTTCTGCTTCGGACTTAATCGATGATGCATATCACGATTCACTTTACAGTGCCGCGGCGAAGATTAGTAACTATTACAACATATCAAATCCATTTACGACAGTGAATGCAGGTACAGTAATCGATTGGAATCACTACGGCAATGTTGCCGCAACATTCACATCTGATATTAACACTCGTTTCAATAGTCCTTGGACATATGCCGCATCAAACTGGGACACAAGTGTTCAAAATGAAACATCAGAAACAGCATCAAACTGGAACGGCACTAGAACACAAGTTGTTCGTGTTACATGGGCAGACGTAAATACAATGAATGCTTGGTTCTCAGCAGGTGGTGAACTTAGAGTTTCAGCATCACATAACGATACAACTTCAAACCAACAAGGTACTTCTTGGGAACAACTTACTGCTGAAATGGGAACATTTACATACTCAGTAAGACCAGAAGATTCAAGTTCAGTTGATGCTCGTACAAGATACAAGCATAGTGATATCACAACTTCTTATGTTGTACATAAGAAAGAAATAGCAGATGACTCTGATTATAGTGCAAACTATATCCAAGTTTCATCATATGTTGATGGAAGCAATGTTTATATTAAAACAGAATTAGCAGATGCTCACGTTGCCCGTTCAGGCAGTGGTTCTGGTTATGGTGGTGCATGGTCATGGACTGGTGCTGATAATGTACCTGGTACATCAACAGTGACAATTGCTTCTTTAAAACCAACAAATGCTTCGGGTTCAGTTGTTATTACTAATCCAACTTGTACAGTAACCGATAGTTTATAATATAATTAATACTTGAGAGCAAACAACTCGGGATGATGTTAAGAAATCTCGTTGTTGCATGAGCCTAAAAGCGTAACAACCTCATTGTGAGATATATTTAACTTCAATGTTTTATGCTACCAAAGTGTTAATAACAAAAATAATCGCCAACTAGTTTATCTGGTTGGCGATATTCTTTTGTCCTCTACTAATTTAACAGATATTTTTTCACTTTAGGGTTGACTTTTTGCCCTATATATAGTATTATAAGAACTATTATAGGAGAAAAATATATGGCTAGCACCACACCAGAGGTAAAAACAGAAGCATCAACAGAAGATTTAGAGCGTTTAGAGAAAGCACTTGAATTCTCTAATACAATGAAAACCTTCAATTTAAATAAAAACAATCTAAAAGTCAAGACCCAAAACTTACTAAGCCACAGTACTAGTGGTGGTTCGTTTGCGGTTGACCAATCACTTATTTCTTTCATGCATTTTGTTGTTTCATCCGGCAAAACAGAAATATCAATACTTGATAAAAATCAAATCCCTATTTTCATTGAAGATACAGAAAAATTTCTAAGTGAGATATCAAGTTTGTATTTTGAAGTAGTCAATGATTATTATAACGAATATCAGAAATTAAGAAGTTCACGTAAAATTCAAAAAGTCTTAGAAATTTAATATGAGTAAAGGTATTATAATATTTGCTCAAAATAATGAGTATGTCGATTATGCTTCACAGGCATGTGCTTGTGCTGGCTTTGCCAGAAAAAACCTGTCATTGTTTGATGAGATATGTCTAATAACAAACACAGAGACACTTGTTTCTAATGCTGAAAAGATAAATGAATACTTTGATAAAGTAATTATTAGCGATACTTTTCAACCTGATAATGTAAGATTATTTAAAGACACCGTGAAAAACACTGAGTATGCATCCTTTAAGAACTTAGGTAGAGGCGATGTATATGATTTGTCTCCATATGACGAAACGTTAGTAATAGATAGTGACTATTTCATTATGAACGATGTTCTTGACCAAGTATGGGGCAGTGAAAATGATATAATGATTAACTCTAAGTTCAGAGATATTGCAGACAGACACAAAGTGAACATTGAATATATTGATAATTTTAGTATTCCTATGTTCTGGGCAACAATAGTCTACTTTAAAAAATCTGAATATGCAGAAAATCTATTCACTCTTGTAAATCATATAAAATACAATTATAAGTATTATTATTATCTATACAACTGTAGTGGCAATTTATATAGAAATGATTTTGCATTTTCTATGGCATTACATATATTGAATGGTGGGGTTGCTTTTGAAGTTCCATCTTTGCCTATTGACTATCTTAGTAATAGTTTCGACCTTGATGATATCTTTAGAATAAATTCACATGAAGATATTATTATGTATTGTGCTGATGCAGAACAAATTAGTAATCACTTGTTATCAAGATTCACTAAAACAGATATTCATATTATGAATAAGAAAGCAATAGGAAGACTTATTGATGACTTTCTGAAACATGGAGAAAAAGTAAATGGTTGAAAAAGATACTTATGTTCCACCAGTTAATCCAGACTGGAGTGACTGGAGAGAAAAAATAAAAGAGAATCCAGATTGGTTTAAAAATCCCACAGCGTCTAAAGGATATATAACTATTGCTCAAAATAGTGAAGACAATGATTATTTAGAAATGTCATATGCTCTTGCCTTAAGTTTAAAAGCAACACAGAAAATTAATAAACTTTGTGTATGTGTAGACGAAGAAACTAAAAAGTTAATTACAGACAGACATAGAGAAGTATTTGATGCTATCGTTGATATTCCCTGGAACGATGATGCAAAGGGTGATAAATGGAAGATACATAATAAGTGGAAATATTCACATATGACACCTTACCATGAAACAATTATCCTAGATAGTGATATGATATTTACTGATAGTGTTGACCACTGGTGGGATTATCTATCAACAAAAAATCTTTGGTTCTGTACGAATGTTAAGACTTTCAGAAACGAAGATGTAACGAGTGACTATTATAGAAAGAAGTTTACATTATTAAACTTACCAAATATATATAGTAATTTTACTTATTTTAAGAAATCCCAAGAAACATTTATGTTCTTCAAAATGGTTGAATTGATTATGACACATTGGAATGCTTACTTTGATAAGTTTCTTAGTGGAATGGGACAGAACTGGATGAGTGCCGATATCGCATATGCGTTGGCTATTCAACTATTAGACATCGAAGAGGAAACATGTGACTATAATATTAAAGATGTTCCGACTTTTGTTCATATGAAAAGTATGGTGCAGAATATACCAGAAAGCGAAATAAACTCTATCTGGACTAAAAGCATAACAAGTGAGATGGGAGATGATTTACAAGTTAAGATTGGCAACTTTACTCAAACACTGCCTGTGCATTATGTAGAAAAGAACTGGATGGACAGTACTAAAATTAAACAACTTGAGGATGCAGTATTATGAAAAGTGTGATAGAAAAGACTGATACATGCCGTGCTGTTTACTTTGATGGATTTAGTGCTATCACACAAATATCAAGGCAAATACAAGATACAAAGGACTTATGTGCTTGGTTTGAAGTGGAAGATATTAAGCCATTCCTTGAAGGAAAATATAAGTTCTCTGATTACATAGTTAGTAGAACTGATAATCCACTCATTTTCGAAATCATTAAAACAAAAGTTGATATCAAAAGAAGAAACAAAGATAATCAACTACATAAGATACAGCAAACAGAAGATGCAGATATACTACTTTCACTAGAGGACGAGACGTTAGTGTTCACTGCTAACGACAAACTCAAAGAAGTGATAGGAATAGATGAAAACCAAGTAGTAACTATTGCTGGCAAGACAGAACATGTGTTCTTCGTAACCCACAAAGATAGACCTGATTTCTTAATAAAGACAATATTAGTGCCATTCTCAGAACTTTTGTCTTCCGGAAAAAGCATTAAGTTATCATATAATAAATACAATGTGAGTGTATACACTCAGAAGTATTTTGACAAATATTCGTGGGAGTAAATTATGAAATCGAAGCAAGTAATAATCGGTGACTTAGATGTATTCTACATCAGTTACGATGAACCAGCAAAGGAAGAACATTGGGCGAATCTAATGATGAAGTTTCCTTTTGCTAAGAGAGTTGACGGAGTAAAAGGATTTGACAATGCACATAAAGAATGTGCAAAGCAAAGTGAAACAGAAAGATTTATAACAATAGATGGAGACAATATTGTTGATGAAAAGTTTTTTGATTTAGCAATTTCATTTCCAGAAGATACTGACCTAGCAAACTCTATAGTTAGTTGGAGTGCAAAGAACATGATAAATGGTCTTGTATATGGCAATGGTGGTATTAAGTGTTGGCCAGTAGACTTGGTGCTAGAAATGAAAACACATGAGAACGCAGAAGATGAAACAAAGAAAGTAGACTTCTGTTGGGATTTGAATTATATCCAGATGAACAACATATACTCAGAGGTATATAATGCAGGCTCACCATTTCAGGCATTCCGTGCGGGATACCGTGAGGGTGTTAAAATGTCGTTAGACGAAGGCAAAACAGTACCAATCGAAGACTTTAAAAAGAGAATATGGCATAAAAATTATCAAAGACTATTAACATGGTGTAACGTTGGTGCTGATGTTGAAAATGGTCTATGGGCTTGTTACGGAGCAAGGCTTGGGTGCTATGATGTAAACTTTGTAGAAGATTATAAACTAGAAAATATCTCATCGTTTGATTGGTTCAAGTCATATTTTGAAGAAGAAGTACTGCCCACTTGTTCAAGTGATAATAATAGTGAAAAATGTAGTAGAACCGGTGTAGAATGGGATTACGAAAAGTTATATGATAAGGCTTTACAAATTGGTGATATTCTAAGTGAAAGAATCAGAATGCAAATAACAGACCCTACACCAGAAACAAGTTCATTCTTTAAAGAGGTTTATACAAATCCACCAAGAAGTGATAATCCATTAGCGACAGAAAAATCTACGGGGTGGAGCGGACACTAAATGGCAAACTACGATGATGATGCAATTGCCACAAGAGGCAAGTTAAACGACATATCGCCCTCAATGTGTATGGCAAAATGGCTACAAGTCAGTTTGCATCTTCCACAAGGTAGAACTCACAGTTGCTATCATCCCCCTACTCATGCTATTCCATTAGATGAGTTAAAGGCAAATCCAAACGCACTACATAATACACAGTTTAAACTACATGAACGTAGGCAAATGTTAAATGGTGACAGACCAAAGGGATGTCAGTACTGTTGGAATGTAGAAGATGCCGCAAATCCACCAGAAGGTGGCAGACTAAGTGATAGACATTATCGCAGTAGTGAGTGGTGGGTTAAAGATGCTTGGAATGAAGTAGTAGAAAATGCTTGGGACCATGACATTGCTCCTAGATATGTCGAAGTCAATTTTAATCAAGCATGTAACTTCAAGTGTGCATATTGTTCGCCTCACTTGTCTACTGCATGGGAAGATGATATCAAAGAGCATGGTTCATTTAATTTCGATGACGGTGGTGGCCACAATAACGTACAAGAACTTAAAACTATTGGCTTAATGCCACTAGAAGTTGCACGTAAAGATAATCCTTATATTGAAGCATTTTGGAAATGGTTTCCGGATATATATTCTAATCTAAAGATTTTTCGTATGACTGGTGGTGAACCTCTTATGGATAAAAATACTTTTAAAGTATTAGATTATATTAGAGACAATCCAAATCCTGATTTAGAAGTTTCACTTACTACGAATATGTGTCCTCCAGATGATGCATTATTTGATAAGTTTATTGAGAAAGTAAAAGTATTAGAAGAACCACTTATTGCAGAAAATGACCCAACTGTAATAGAGGTAGATTTCGACACGTTGTTTGAAAAGCCAAAATCAAATGATGACGGACTTAGAAATATTATATTCTATGTAAAAGACCCAAAAGATGGAAGTCATTGGAAAACTTGGACACAGTATATTTTAGAAGAAACATTACATGGTATTATTGCACACGAAATTCAACCTAATGTAGATACTATATCGGCTGAAGATATCAAGCAGGAGTTCACTGGATTAGGTCCATGCATAGAACCAGATGACAATAGTTTCTTATATATGAATCACTATAAAAGAAACAACGAATGGGGCAAGTGGAATCATATATTTGACAACGTTGCATGTAAACATATTAGTGTTTTTATTAGTGTAGATGGCATAGGACCACAAGCAGAGTACATGCGTGACGGCTTAGATTTTGAGAAATTGAAACGTAATGTTGACCGACTTCTTACAGAGACCACTAGAGTTAGTGTGACATTTATTAACACATTTAACTTATTGAGTGTTCCTTCTTTGCGTGGATTTTTAAATTATATGCTAGAACTAAGAGAAAAATACGGGTATCAATATCAAATAGATAACAAACATAAAGTCTTGGCTCAGAAGATTTGGTTTGATTTGCCATATTTAAGAGACCCTAATTGGTTTAATATTCAATTGTGTGACCAAGAGTTGTTAACAGTTATAGAAGACAACATCGATTATATGAAAGCGAATGTTTGTTCTGATGAAGTTTATGGAAAAACTTATAAAGGATTTAAAAATTACGAAGTATTAAAACTTGAGCGGGATTTAGCATGGGCTAAAGAGGGCGAAATAATGTATGAAGACGAATTAAGTGATAGACTGATTCGCTTTTACCAATACTTCACTCAATATGATAAAAGACGTGGATTAAACTTTTTAGAAACATTTCCTGAGATGAAGGAGTTTTGGGAAGAAGCGGCAGAAGAGTATCAGGATAAATATCATAGATGAAAAAGTTAGAATCCGAGACACTTTTAGAATATAAGAAAAGAGTTATGGATCCAATTAGTCCTACGTTTTGCGGTGCGAAATGGCACGGAGCGACTATTTGGCTAGGACATGGACAGACAGTTAGTTGTCATCTTCCTGCTTCACATGATATTCCGTTAAGTGAACTCAAAAATAATCCTACAGCAATTCATAACACAAGTCATAAAAAATATCAACGATTGTCGATGCTAGAAGGTGAGAGACCGGCAGAATGTTACAAGTGTTGGAATGTAGAAGATTTACAAGAAGACAACTTATCTGAAAGAGTACTTAAGACTGTAAACTATACTGAGAACGATTTAAATCAAATTGCATTAGTAAACTGGGAACAGGACACATTTTTAAGAACATTAGAAATATCATTCGATAGAGCCTGTAACTTTGCTTGTTCATATTGTGGTCCAACATTTAGTACAACATGGGCAAAAGATATCAAAGACGATGGACCTTATATTGGTCTTGATAGTGATAAAAGAATGCATTATAAAAGTGACGCAGAATGGGCAGAAATTGCACCTAAGTCAGAAGAAGTGAATCCTTATATTCAAGCATTTTGGAAATGGTGGGATGTAGAAGGCGGATTAGTAGACACGTTAGAGGGTCTTCGTATTACGGGTGGCGAACCTATTATGCATCCAAGTGTTTGGAGATTATTTGAATGGTTTAAAGAAAATCCTGGTCGAGGCGATAATATTAGGTTATCTATTAATTCTAATCTCGTTCCAGACAAAGAAAAAACATTTCAGAAATTATTAGATATAGCAGATAGTGTTCCGAATTTTGAAATATTTACAAGCAATGAATCTATTGGTGCCCATGCAGAGTATATTAGAGATGGAATAGATTACGATAGATGGGTAATAAATGTTGAAAGAATACTAAATGAAACACAAGTACAAAGGGTGTATGTAATGATGACAATAAATGCTTTGTGTCTAAATTCGATAACAGAGTTTATGGACAAAATATTAGATATAAGAAAAGATAAACCTACAAATATGAGAATTCTTCGTGGACCAATATTATCGTTAAATCCTGTATATAATCCAGAGTTCCAGAGTATGTCTACGTTTCCAACTCATATATTACAACACTACACTGATGAAATACAAGCGTGGTATGACAAAAGAAAAGAAGAGTTAATTGATATTGAAGATGTACATATAACAAGATTACTGTCCCAACTTAATGACATCATAAATAACCCTGTTGATGCTGATAAACTCGAACAGAGACAAATTGATTTTAAATCATTTTATACACAATATGATAAAAGAAGAAATAAAGATTTTAGAAAGACTTTTGACCCTATCATCGTAGATTGGTATGATAGTATAAAAACTGCTGGAGAAAAAAATGAATAGAGGAAGAATTGGTATTGAGACTTACCCAGAATACAAAAAAAGAGTAATTGACGTTATTAGTCCCTCTTATTGTGCCGCTAAATGGTACAATGCAACTATTTGGTTAGGTCATGGACAAACTACAAGTTGTCATCACCCACCAGGACATTGGATTCCACTCGATGAACTAAAAGATAATCCATCAGCAATTCATAATACACCTCATAAGAAATTGATGCGTAAGATGATGCAAGAAGGAGAACGTCCATCTGAGTGTGAGTATTGTTGGAAAGTTGAAGATATGGGCAAAGGTCATATTTCAGATAGAACATTTAAAACTGAAATATTTACAGATGAAGATATTAAAAAAACAGCGACAATGCCGTGGGAGGAGAATGTAAATCTAAAGACACTTGAGATATCTTTTGATAGAGCGTGTAACTTTAAATGCTCTTATTGTAATCCGGCATTTAGCACAGCGTGGGTTAAAGATATTAACGACTATGGTGGATATCAGAACATCCAGTCTGATGGTCGTGGACACTTCCAAGATACAGCACCTTGGGCAGAACCCGCAACAAGAAAACAAGAAGACAATCCATACATTCAAGCATTCCACAAATGGTGGGAAAGTGACTTGGCAGATTCTTTAGAAGAGATACGTATCACTGGCGGTGAACCTATTATGCATAAAGGCACATGGAAATTGTTTGATTGGTTTGAGAATAATCCAGGTAGAAACCGTGAGATGCGTTTTGCGATTAATAGTAATTTATGTCCAGAAACTCCTAAAGTTTTTGATAAGTTGATTGAAAAATCACACAATATTCCTAATCTTCACATATACACATCTATGGAAGCAACAGGTATACAAGGCGAGTACATCCGTGATGGACTAGACTACAAATACTGGATGGAAAATATACATCGTCTTCTTAAAGAAGGAAATGTATCACAATTGTTTATGATGATGACAATCAATTCTCTTTGTCTAAACTCTATAACAGAGTTTTTAGATGAGATGTTAGACTTGCGTGAAGAATACAAAGAACGTGCGCCAGCGTTGTCTCTTAATATTTTAAGATTCCCATCATTTCAAAGTGCGGCAATTCTACCTAAAGATATTAAGACACATTACATGAAAAAACTCAATGATTGGTTTATAAGTGAAAGACCACAATCAATGCTTGACGAGGGCGAAAAGGCTAGTGTACAGAGACTAATTGACTACTTAGATATCATAAAAACTCCGCATAAAAATACTGCGGAGACTCCGAAGTTATACAACGATTTTAAATCATTCTTTTCACAATATGATGTTCGTAGAAATAAAGACTTTGTATCTACTTTCCCTGGACCTCTGGCAGAATGGTTTAAATCTTTAGACGCAGAAGTACCCAATCGTGACCAAATTTTGAATTCTAATAATCCAACTAATACAATGGAAATATTTATGGCAGACCCTGCAACTACTGAAAAGTACGAGGGCGGAGATGACGAACATGAGGTAAAAAATGTTCCAGGTTGGAATACTGAAACCGATAACTTAGGAAGTTAGATGAAATTACTGGTTATATCTTCACATGGCAGATGTGGCACAACTATAGTGCAAACTATTTGGGCAAATAAATTAAATCTTAATATGCTCGGTGAAGGTATTATCCTTGATAGCGGTGAATCAGAATTTAAAAAAAGTATTGGCAGACTAACAATGGAAAAGAATTGGGCTTGCAAACTATTCTTTGATGAATATCCATCTAATTTGCCGAAATATAATCCCACGGATATCGTTGAACTTGTAAATCCTGATTTGATTATTAATAGTTATAGAAAAGATTTGCTTGAACAATTCTTAAGTTGGCATATAAGTTATAATAGTACACACTGGAATAGTGAGAATAAAGAAAAATATAAAAAATTTAAGATAGAAGATGTAGAAGAAAAAGTAAAGACATTTCACAGGATTGATAAAGAATATCAGAATGCACTACAACAATTAAGTCATAAGTTTAAAATCATAAATATTGCATATGAAGACATTGATGTTAACGAATATAAAGGAAAATTTGTAAAACAAAATACAAAAGAAGAAAAGATGAATCTTATTGACAATATGTCCGAAGTTCTGGAGTCTTGGAGAAAATATGATTGAATATAAACATATAAAAAGATTAGATATAGAGACCAGTAGTTTATGTAATGCTGAGTGTCCATCGTGTTCTAGGAGAGCAAGTGGTGGAATAAAAAATAAAATTTTTAAAGAAACATATATTACCCTCAAACAAGTCAAGGAATGGTTTTCAGAAGACTTTATTAAACAATTAGGATTGTTAACAATGTGTGGGAATTATGGGGATTCGATGACTAATCCAGAGTTGATTCCTATTCTAAAATATTTTAGGTCTGTAAACCCGAATATACGACTTCGCATGAACACAAATGCTAGTGGAAGAGACCAAGAGTTTTGGCAAGAATTAGGTAAACTATTTAAAGGAAATGGAGAATTAATCTTTAGTGTTGACGGACTTGAAGACACGAATTGGATATATAGAAAAGGTACACATTGGGATAAGATAATGGTTGCTATGAAATCTTTTATATCAACTGGTGCATCAGCACACTGGGAATTTCTTGTCTTTAGACACAATGAACATCAAGTAGAAGAAGCACGCCAACTTTCTTTAGAACTAGGATTTGATATGTTCTATGCTAAAAAGGCAATGGGATTTCATGCAGTTACAGACAAAAACGGTGACGAAAAACATGATATGCGGGTATATGGAAGATATGGAGAATATCAATATACAATTAAACCACCTCTTAATCAATATGAAAATGTGAATAGACAACAAGATGGTCGTAATTTAGGTGAATGTATTCAAAATAAGGAACTTACAGATAAAGATACAACTGGATATCTTAAGGACATAACAGAAGACTTATCTAACTCTATAATTCCGCTTGAGCCTATAGAATGGGGAATATATTCAGCCCCATACTCAGAAATTCCTGACTCAAGTAAATGGAGAGAATTGACTCCACATGAAGAGCGTCTAGGCAAATGTGATATAAACTGCCAAGCGATTGAAAGTACGCATATATTTGTTAATAGTTACGGTTTAGTTTTTCCGTGCTGTTATCATGCCTCACAATATGATGACGAGTTTGCTGGAGGAGATATGGTTTTACCGCTAAGAAAATTTATACACTCATTTGGTGATAATGCTATTTCATTAGAACATCACACTATGAAAGAAATAATTGATAGTGAAATATACACAACAGGATATATGGAAACATTTGAAAATAGAGATATAAGAGAAAAGAGATTAAAATCTTGCTCTATATTTTGTGGTAAAGAAACTAATACTATTGTAAAAGAAACACTAGAAAGTATACAAGTTGAGAAGAGTCTAATATGAGTAAAATTATACCAATATGGAAAGATGATGGCAGTTGTGCTGAAGAAAGTAAAAACAAAACTTTTTGCATGGCACCATGGACACACACTTACATCTCACCACAGGGCGAGAGAAGAATGTGTTGTGCATCACGTGAAGAACATCAGTTTCAGAGACAATA
>UPTG01000417.1_pt1 | contig 35097 bp, 57 predicted proteins | sample 2160121 | NCBI WGS metagenome assembly UPTG01 (sample SAMN06266255, study PRJEB28933) | marine metagenome | isolation source: Columbia River Estuary | place: USA:Columbia River Estuary, USA | collected 2014-07-27
CTGTTGCACCTTGGATTCCTGTTACTCCTGTTGGACCGTAAGTTCCTTGAATACCTTGATATCCCTGAATTCCTGTAGGTCCTTGGATTCCTTGAATACCTGTAGGTCCTTCGGTTCCTTGGATTCCTTGAGGTCCTGTAGAACCTTGAATTCCTGTAGCACCTTGGATACCTGGATCACCTTTCGTTCCTTGTCTTCCTTGAATGCCTTGAGGACCATTGTTACCTTGAATACCTTGAGGGCCAGTAGGTCCTTGAATCCCTTGTAATCCTGTAGGACCTCGAGTTCCTTGAATACCTTGTAATCCAGTTGGGCCTGTAGGTCCGATATAAGCTCCACTAGGAACACCAATCCTATTCCAATATCCGTAGGTTGTACCTGGTGCATAAGATGTTGCCGATATATGTGGAGTGTTACAGATCCAAGAAGATAATGCTCCTGATGCTCCACTTACAGGAGGTAATGAATCATCCCAAACAACAACCATTCCTTGTTCAAATTTTACATCCGAAGACCAATTATTTGATTGTCTGAACATATTGTCCATTTCACTCCAAGACAATGGACCTTCTCTATCAGATCTAAAATTTAATGAATTGGGATAATTTGCTGTTGCCATTTTTTTCAGTTTATTATTTTATATAATGCTTTTGATACTTGATTTTATACCATCTAATAATTTTTTAGTTTCTATTGTCCCAGGTTCAGAGTTAGGATTAACATAATTTGCATCAACATAACAAGGATCTACAAAAGATTCTAGTCTAGTTTTAATAGCGTTATTAGTATTTAATATGTACCAATCAATTAACTTATTCATTAATGATTTATATCTTTTAACTTCTTCTTTTTGTTTCTCTATTCTAAAAGAATCAAATCTAATTTTTTCTACTAACTTTCTTTTTTCAGAAATGTTATACCAACGATAACTATTTTCAAAAATAAGATTTTGGTTATCGAATTCTATATTTTCTATAATTGGAAAACTTCCGGCAGAACATAAAGGATTTCCTAAAGAAAAAACTGAAGAATGATATTTATTATAATCACTTAAAGTTCTGAATGATCTAAATTTATGAGATCTTTTTGTAGAATTTCTAACTACATACCTTACTCTTATCGAAGAAACCTTCAATCCCCTTGACTCACAATAGTTTAAAAAGTCTTGGTTTATAGTTAATAACAATCCGTCCATATTCTAATTGAATTTATTTATATATCAATCAAAAAAACCGATCTATTATTGAATGGTGTTTTCTATTTCAGGGAAGAAGAACAATATCTCTTTTTTAGCGTTTTCGTCAGAATCCGATCCGTGAATAGCATTCTCTGAGATATCTGTTCCATACATACTTCGAATTGTTCCAGGGTTAGCTTCTTTAGGATCAGTATCACCTATTAAATTACGAAAATCTATAACAGCATTATCTTTTTTTAAAGCACAAACTGTTATAGGTCCTGATGTCATAAACTTTATTAAGTCACTAAAGAACTCTTTGTCTTTATGTATTGAATAAAATTTTTCTGCTTTTTCTTTATTTAAAAAGACAGAACGAATTCCAATAGTCTGGAATCCTTCAAAAGATATTCTTCTTAATATTTGTTCTGTTTTGTCAAAAGCATTTGGTTTGATTATTGTGAATGTATACATTTAAAATCCAAGGTATTTTTTTCTAGCAAATTCTATATCATAGCTATTATATGTATACGGCAATTCTTCAATATTAAATGGACTTTTATAAGGCCATACGGTTCTCCAATCAGGTCCCCATTTCTTATTCATATACTCAAAATTTATTAGATTGACTTCTTCTAATTTCTCATTAAGGTATGGATCCTCCTTTTTAGTTTGACTTCCTGTTTCATAATACTCTGTTGATTCTCCATGATAATATAACAATTCACAAAAGTCTTGAGGTATATTATTGTTAAATAGTTTCATAATATAATCAGCATCTTCACAATATGCAGGATAAAAGTTTTCGTCAAATAAACCTAATTTCTGAACTACCCAATCTTTAATAAGAAATAAATCAAATCCACCCAAATCAAAATCTCCTCGCTTTCCAAAAACAATCCCTGTTTCTTCGTTTTTTGCCTTACTCCACATTTCTTCTAATATTCCAGGAGTAAAAGAAACATCATGATTTACAATAATCCAATAAGGTGAATTTATATATGATTTGATTATAAGATTCCATGCACCTGAAACACCAATATTTGAAGGCAAATGACATATAAACATATTTTTAATGTTATCATTCTTAATCAACTTTAATATTTCTAATTCATCGGTTATTTCACCTTTGCCATTATTATTAAAAATCACATAGTTTTCTACAGGATAATCAATACTTTCTATTTGTTTTTTTAGCCAATGAGGACCATTAACTATAGCTGTTCCTAATACTGGAATCATAGTTGCTCTATTAATTTAAAGTAATCTTCTTTTAAGTCGTTGATATTTCCGTAAGTTACATTACATTGATCGAAAATATTTAAATGACCTTGCTCTCTATAATCTTCAATCCAATAAACATGTTTAAATCCTGAATTACATAAGATTTTAGTACACATTTTACATGGTGATAAAGTTAATAAGACGATATAATTTTCAGGATCTGATTCTCTAAATTTAGCAATCATATTTACTTCGGCATGAATAAAACCTGATTCTCCTGGATTTAAAGAATCCTCTTCAGTTCCTGTAGATTCATTTATAGGTGCACCCATATATGATCCATTATAACCAAAAGATGCAATTTTAATAAATTGTTTATGTAGTGCCATACATGCTACTTTTTTCGTAGATGCACTAGAGAGTGAAGATATGTTTATTAGAATATCCTTAAAAGAGTCTATTTTTTTATTTGTCTTTTTCATTTTCTCTAGGATTTCGTCGTATGTTTTACTCATTTCCAAGTAGATTTTACGTGCTTTGTTTTTATTCGAACCCCTTTTATTTCTTTTGTAATTGAGTTAGCTAATTTTATATTTTCTAAATCATCATCATAAAAAATGAAATCTTTAAAGCCCATTCGGATTAATTCATAAAATGCTTGTTTTTTCTTTTCAGCAATATTTCCCTTAAATGGTAATTTAGGATCGTTTATAGCAAAAATATAATTTGGATTAACAATAACATTATGATGTTGTAAAAACTTAAAAATTAAATCCCCATCATCTCGAGCAGTAATGATACCAACTCTACGTCCTGATTTCATGGTTCTCTTTAATTCATTAAATACACCTTCTATAATTTTTCCTGCTTTAAGGATTTCTAAATCACTGAAGTCAGAGAAATCCATTTCGTGATTATCAGATTTTTCAAATTCATTAAATTGTGCAGGGGTTAAATCGAAAGACTCCTTGGTTTTCTTATCATAAACCTTTATCTTAGATTTTGTTACTGTTAAAGTATCATCAACATCAAATATGGTTATTGCATCATATTTTTCTCTACGTTTTGGATCTACAAAATCTTCGTATTTTAAAAATTTAGCCATTTTATTTTACTTTATATTATTTATATGCACTAAAAAACAAAAAGGATTAGTCGCCGAAACAACCAATCCTTTAAGTTAAAGAGTTTTCTTGTTTATCTCTAGAATTTCGATTTGGCAGTAAATAAATAACCAACAAATCCATAATCGTCCATTTTAGCGACATTTAGTTTTTTATCGTAATTGAAGTCTTGAACGGCATCCATCATTCCAGGAACTGCCGATCCATTAAAATTTCTTTCTAAGTAATCAAAGATTTTACTATTTAGGCTGTCGTCATCCATTCCAGATTCTGTATCGACTTGTATAATCTTCTTATAGTTTTTTTCTCCAAGTAATTTAGAAAGCTTCTCATCAAATTCTTTCATATCTGAATCATGAGCTCCTTCTAAACTATAATCAGATAGTTCAGCAACTCCTTTTTTTGCTAAAGCGCCTTCATTAATAGATTCATTAGATTCATTAATAAATTCGCTAAATGTTTGTAAATTTTTCATATTTATTATTTTTAATTATTTTTTTGCGAAAAATGTTAAGTAACCTCCTGCATAAGAACTTACTACGTTTTCTTTTTTATCATAAGCAACATTTGCCATTTGATAAGAAGAATATTCAGGAGCTTTAGCATCTTTAAATCTTCCTCTCGTCATAAAAAGTTTATCGAATTTTTTATATTCTTTTGTGTCACCATGATCATCAGAATCATAAAGAAGAACATCGGCAGGTTTAGCACCTAAGAGTTTTGCAATTTCTTCATAACCCTCTTTTCCGTCTTTATCAGCTTTAATAGCATCCTCTAAAGTTGCTATTTCTACAGCTTCATTGATAGTTGATTCATTAACGAATTCGTTAAATGTTTTTAAATTTTTCATATTCGTTTTTATTTATTTGTTTAATTTAGCTTCCTAAACCAGAAGTAAGTCTTCCAACTGCAGCACCCCAATCGTTATCTTTAACTTTTGAAGCAATACCATCAATAACTTTATTAGCTATTTTTTCGTCATAATCATCAGGATGTGCCTTTTTCAAAACAGATTCAGCATATTCTCTAAAAGACTTTTCATCAGTAACATCTTTTTCGTTTACTACTGCTTCATCTAAACCTTGCTCTTTGTTTTGCTTATCAGCATAAGCTTGAGCTTCCTCTTTAGTTTCAAAACATTCAACTCTAACAGGTCCTTCATAAACAGCAAATGGAGTTCCTGGAACATCACATGGTTTAACTTCATATTTATCATTAGGGTCAGCAGTATGATGTTCTTCAACATCAGCTTTAGCTTCTTCTACCTTAACAACTTCTTCGGTTTTATCTTCTTCTACCTTAACAACTTCTTCTGCTTTAGCTTCTTCAACCGTATCAACTTCTTCTGTTTTAGTTTCTTCAACTGTATCAACCTTTATAGATTTAAGGTAATTGAAAAATTCTTCACTTTGATTTTCGTCTAGGTCCATTGGAGATTTAGCACCTAATTCTTTTAATTTTGCTTCATAAAGCTCTTGAAACTTAACAGCTTTATCTTCTGAAGACTTGTTTTCTAATATAGAAGCGTGTTCTATAATAAAATCTGTAAACTTTTGCATCTTTTTTGAGTATTTTTTATTTAATATATATATCAATTCAGAATTATTGATTTATGAATTCGCCATTTAAGTATCTTATGAGAATTTTATCAGTCGGTTCTACGTTTAAATTTCCATTAATAAAAATTTCATAAGAGTCTTCTGCGTATTTACCAATGCCATATAATTCAGATGCCCTATTAAATTTTTTATTTATATAATCATGAGAAAATCTGATAATTCGATTTGTTCGAACGTTATAAAAACCTAAAGGTCGTATTGCTTCTCTGATATCATCTTCATTAGCTTCTAAAATCGAATTAGGTGTAGGCCATCGATCAAAAAAATCATAAATGACTTGCCTAACATTTTTATTACTAGTTTGATTTAACATAATACAACCTATTAATAATTTAAATGGGTCGTGTTGGAACTCTTGTTGTATTATCATTATATGGTGTTGTGTTTGGATTTTCCTGAATTCACTAGATTATCCGTGTTACTTTTACCTTTAAACTTATATTGGTTATATGACTTTTTTGAAATTAAAGTTTCAATTATGAAACTTTTTCTACATTATATAAATTGACTGCTTCATTTATAAAAGATTCATTCCACCAATTAGGAATTCTGTCTTCCAATTTCCAATGAACTTTCATATATGTAGTTTTAAATGCGTAGTATTTTCGATATGCTTCAGTAGCACTATCAGATTTATATACATCAGGCATTGCTTGAGCAAATTCAGTTAAACCGATATCTTTAAGATTAGGTGGATTTTCATACATCCAATCTATTATGAATTCAACCGAATGTTTTCCTCCATATCGATAAGTGAATTCTTCACACATATATTTAGTGCAATCTAATAGCCAATTAAAGTTAGTTAATGATTCTCTCGTCCAAACAGTACATGGATGATTGACGTGAGTTATAGCATAAGGTTTATCATTTCCGTCTTCATCTTTACGAGGAAAACCTTTAAATAATTTTTTTACCTTTTCTTGATTTTCAGCAATTTCTTTTTTCCTATGTATATCTATCGTATGATAATATGTTGTTGCAAGCATTTGAGTATGTTCGATTATCATCTTTAATATATGTCGCTCACAATGCATTATTGCAGCTTCTTTAGGATCTTCGTGGAGTATAAATATATTCATAATATTAATTTTATGTAATAAAAAAGGCCATAACCCTAAGATTATGACCTTTTATGAAATATGTTAAAAACTTTAACTTATGGTAATTTACCCTTAGCGTTCCTTAATCTAATAAGCAACTTAGGAACATAAACTGCTTTTTTCTTTTTACCTTTTATAGCATCATTAATCTGTCTAATAAAATCTTCATCAGCACCCATTGTTCTATTTCTTTTAGGAGCTGTAGATTTCATATCAGGAACAGTTCGATATTTAGGCCAATTACATGAAGGGCCGTGCCAAAAAATTCCACTATGTGGTGCTTCAATTATTTTATCAGGAACATCATCATAATAAAGAGTTGGTACCTTAGCTTCTCCACCCCAATAATAAACTCCTTTAGCATCACCTTTAACTCTTGCTCTTGATGCTCTATGATAACCAAAAGAAATATCTTTGTCTTGTTGAAAAGCTTTCATCATACTTTCTAAATGTTGAGGTTTCCAATAATCATCATGATCAATTGCAGCAAGATAATTAAACCCTTCAGCTTTTGCAAGTGAGATAGCTTTATTTCTAGCTTTAGTTCCTCCTGAATTTCTTAAAATAGAAGGATCTAATTTACCTCTTTCTCCAGGTTCACTTAAGTTAAAAAATGTGTATTGACTTGGTTTTAATTTAGATTTAAGAAGATCTCTTAATTCCTCTTCAGGTTCAAATCCATCACCAACAATAAAAAGTTTCCAATTTTTGAAAGTCTGATTTTTTAAAGATGTGATTAAATCACCTAACATCTTTTTATATGTAATGTACTTATCTCTACCTTGAGTGTTTTCAGAAACATTGTATGTAGAAGTGTATATAGCGACTTTATCTTTTAGTGTATTATCATCAATAGGAAAATCCATTGTAGCTTCATTTATGCTACCATCTTCACTATACGAAAAGACTTTAAATGTATCACCATCTATGAAATCGTCGAACTTTTTGAATCCCATTTATCGTAGTTTATTTTATTTATCTCATGGATTAAAACAAAGGTGATGGTAAAACTTTTTCTTTTATTGGCTTATCAAAACCGTTAAGTCCTATAGAAAGTCTTTCCTTTATCGATACAGGCAAAAAATTATTTACTAGCTTTTTTGCATTCTTTGCATAAGGTTTCCAATCAAAAGATTTGTTTATAATAGAATCCAGGTTTTCTTCTGTTAGTGGAATAACGCATTTTAGGAATTCTTCTTTAGTTATTCCATATTCGTCATATCGAAAATGTTGTATTACATCTTTCTCTACGATTAAAGGTATTCCATAATAAAAAGGTTCTAGCATGGAGTATTCCATTTTTCCCTTTTCTGATTTAGTTGTATATCCACCATATAGACAGTAATCTTGATCTTCATATATTTGATGGAATTTTTCAAAATACTCGTTCATTACAATTTTAGGGTCATCGAAATAATGAAACAAATCATACCAAACTGAAACATTATCTCTTACAGTTCCTCTAAAATTCAAAATAAAGTTATGATCCTTTTTAAGGTATTTAGAGAAGAATGGTAATACGTTTTGAGGTCTTTTATTAGAAGTATATCTGCTATTAAAACTAATCTGAATCGGATCATCATTATCATAAGAGTTGTTTATTTCAGGATAGTTTCTAGGATCAAATGGTTGTCTAATTAAGAATGCATTATATCCCATGTCTTCATAATAAGGAATAACATCTTTAGTGTTTGTGAATACTATGATTTTGTTATTTTGTTCTTTTAGTATTTTAAAGATAGAAGGATAATCATATAAGTCTGAGCTATGTCTTCCATGTTCATAAAATATAACATTTTTATTCTCAAAAGAATACATAGGTTTTATTGATTCGAATACTTTTTCTCTGTCTTCGAGTTTTTTATGTTTCTTTAAATGTATCGAATTAACAAAAAATAGAGTGTCTGTATCTTTTACAAAATTATCGAATTCTTTAATTTTTACGAAATTCTGACCTTCGAATAAACAATAACCTTTTAAACATTTTCCACTTTTAGTAGGATGGATAACTCTTACCGAGTATCCCATTTCTTCTAGAAGGTCATACATTGCTTTTACTAAAGTTGTTTCTCCGCCTATGACAGGAGTAAACTGTACGATATCTATTGTTTTCATATTATTTATTTAATTCGAAATCTACCATTTGTCTTACAGTTTCTTCTAAAGATATGGTAATTCCTGGCCATTCAGGATAATCAGTTTGAAATGAAGTTAAATCAGAAATATACCATTGATGATCGCCTATTCGATTTTTATCTGTAATAGTGTAGTTATCCCAGTCTGTATGTTCAGGGTCTTTTTCTTTAAGAATTTTGTTTACTAAATCAATTGCTTCTAAAATGGATGTACTGTTATTTCTACCACCACCTGCATTATAAACAGCACCTGGAGTAGGGTTTTGATGGTAATGCCAGAACATATTTAATAAATCCCAAGAGTGAATATTGTCTCGAACTTGTTTTCCTTTATATCCAAATACGTTATAATGATCACCATTAACAATACATTTAATTAGATATGCAAGAAATCCATGTAATTCAGCACCTGCATGATTAGGACCAGTAAGACAACCACCACGAAAACAAACGGTATTCATATCGAAATATCTTCCATATTCTTGAACCATTACATCTGCTGCAACTTTTGATGCACCAAATAGTGAATGTTTAGTGTGATCGATAGACATCATTTCATCTACTTCAATTGGTCTAGAACTTAAGTTAGACAAGGCTTCGTAACGAGTTTCTAATTCAACGAGGTTTAATCTATTTGGTGTATCACCATAAACTTTATTAGTTGAAGTAAATACGAATGTCGATTTAGGCGAATGTAATCTTGTAATTTCTAGAAGATTCATTGTACCTACTGCATTAATAGAGAAATCAGTTAATGGTTCGTTAGCAGCCCAATCATGAGAAGGTTGAGCAGCAGTATGAACAATTAAATCAATATTAGATCCTTGACTAATTTCACTTTTGAATAGGTTTTCTATTGAATCATAATCCCTGATATCGATAGACACAGATTTAAAAGATTCACCAAAATCTTTTATCATTTTTTGTTCACTGTCTTTTGTTGATGCATCCTTACCGAAGAAATAAGATCGCATGTCGTTATCAATACCAACGACTCGATATCCTTTATCGATAAGAAATGAAACTGATTGTGAACCTATTAATCCACTACTTCCTGTTACAATAGCTGTTTTCATTTTTGTTTTATTTATTGTTTTTTAATTATATTTTTTTCGATTAATTTTTCTTCGATTTCTTGAATACATTTATCAATTGAATGATTGACTGTACATAATCTTAAAAACTTAGATTTCCATTTATTTGATTGATCATGATTTTTGAAGTGTTCGAAATACCAACTGAAAGAATCTTTTTGACGATTGAATTCAGATTCGGTGAATACTATTTTATCTTTAGGTATTCTTTCGTTATATGATTTAAAATTGTTAGAGAGATAAATCAATAAGAAGTTATTATCTAATAATAGATTAGAAACAACATCAGATCTACTTTGATATGTTTTTCTATTAAAAAATTTAGAATATACTAATTCAGAAAGAAATGATCTATCGAGGATAAAAGTTTCGTTAGGAAATTCTTTATAGATTTGATTAAATAATACGTGTATTCCATGATAAAAGTCTGGTAGATTTTCTACATAATCAGGCATTTTATTTTTAAATGAAATATTTCGATATCCATATTTTTCTGAGAAATACTTAGATATTGTCGATTTGCCTGTTCGAGATAAACCTTCGAGAATAATTATATTTGCCATGGTAAAAAATATTAATGTTATTATTTATATGAAACTTTTTTATATTTTGATTCATTCATGGATATATTCCATGAAACTTTTATTGTTTATTGCATAATCTCTTATTTCCGATAGTATAGAATCCATATTATATGTTGGTTTAAAATCCCAACGTTTTTTGGCTTTATCGTAATTTGTGATATAAACAGGAATATCAAATTTCCTAAATTCTTTTGACTCAGTAATATGTGAATCATCGTCGTTGATATTGATATAACACCATTCTGTTAATTCTTTTAAAGACATTGAATTATGAAAACCACCACCTAAATTATAGATAGGATCCTTTTCGATAGTGAAATCGTGGATTTGTTTATTCATAACCTTACAGATATCATTTGGATGTATAGCATCTCTGACTTGTTTTCCTGAACCATTAAATCCTACATATTTTACAGGATTTTTTCTTAGCCATGAATAAATCCAGAATGAAAATATACCTTGATCTATTTTACCGAATTGTCCTGCACCTGCAATTACACCACATCTATTAATCCAAACAGGAAATTTATACATATTTCCATATTCAATTGCTAATAATTCAGATGTTAATTTAGTTGAACCATATAAAGAGATAGGTGGCTTAGTAGAGAATTTTTCTGATACTTCATTATCAATAGGAATTGTAAACCTTTTAGGATTTTCATCTTCATTGATTTCTAAGTTTACTAAATCAGCTATAGAATAAACTCGACTTGTACTCATTAATATGAATCCTGCATTTTTATTTTTACAGATTTCAAGTAGATTTATTGTTGTGATTAGATTGTTATTAATGACACCCATAGATTTTCCGTCTAGTCCTGCCATTACACTTGGATCAGCTGCACAATCAACAATCCAATCTATTTCTTTTTCTTTTAAACATGAATCTAAAGCAATCTTATCAGAAACATCACATTCATGAAATTCCATGAATAAATTATTTCTTTGAGTCTTTGCATTAAGTTCAGAACCTCGTCGAGATAAGTTATCAAGTCCAATTACTTTATGGCCTTGTTCTATTAGATAATTTGTTACATAACTGCCGAAAAATCCAGCAGAACCAGTTACAACTATATTCATTTTTTTAATATTGTTTTAATAGTGTTTGTAAATCTTTAGAAATTATTTGTGCTGAATGTTCATAAGAAGCATATTTGTATGCTAGTTCTTTATTCATTATCGAATATTCATTTTCAGTTTCAGTTGATTTCCATGAATCAATTCCTTTTAATAAACAATGAACAAAACTATCCATGTTTATTTTTTTGTCTGTCGTTTTAATTAAGAAAGGATAATTTTCTTTATTACCTGAATCTTCGTATTTATGTAAATAATCATTTAATTCGGGTGCAACCATAATACATCCTGCCATCATTGCTTCTACGTGAGTTAGACCTCCATGAACTTCGTTTGTGAATAAATTACATGATATATGTGCATCATTAATAAATTCAATGTATTCTTCTCGAGTAAAACTAGAATCGTTTGGTAATACTTTAACATGTCCATTAGATAAATCATTGATTTCTTTTAGTTGAGAATCTGAAACCTTTTTTGTTGGGTTTAACATGATTGCTTCGAATTCATTTGGGTCTATTATAGTCGATAAGTTTCCTATAGCTTCTGCGAAAAGATGCCAATTAGTATATCGACCTGCAGTATCAGTAATACGATTACCGAAGTAAATTTTAATCTTGTCTTTACTTTTAATCTTATGACCTTTTTCAATTTCACCATAGTATGCACCTATATTCCAAATAGCAGGAATACCTAAATGTTTTCGATCTTTAAACATATAATCATAAGCTTCTAAAGCTTCATCTAAAGCTGATTTTACAGGATATGCAAACATATCAGAAGAAATTAATGATTCCATTTGTCTTTCATAGTATCTTACCTTTGAATCAGATTTAGGTGATACAGGAGAATCCATAAAATAGTTTGTTGAAACAATTGGAAATCTTTTACCGATTGAATCGAAGAAGACACGCCAATTCTTTGTTAATGTATTTTCATCATTAATCATAATATCAACGGATTCTAGTAAATCAGTATTTAATTGATGATATGCGAAATTAAAGTTAAATCTACTTGTTACAGGAGAAACTGGTAAATCTTCTCGATAAAATTCAATTCTATCTAAATATTTTTCGTCGAATAAGATAGACAAATCATCTACATCTTGACAATCTTTAGTGAATGGTAATTTTACTAAGAATTCATAATCTTCAGGATATTGTTCTAATATATTAGAAATAATTCCAATTGCTATGTTCATACAAGCATCGTTACGAAGAAGCCATTTAGGTCCTTCGTCAGTAATTGTAAAGTTAGATACTTGTACAGCATAAAATACTTTAGTTCTTTTCTTCATTATTTTTTTGTTTGATAATAATTATATGTTAAAGGGATTGTAATGATTTCAAGTATTCAAAATCTTTTGTGAATACGTGAGCTGATACAATTGATGATGAGAATGTGCCTGTAGGAACATCTAATTCAAAGGCTAATTCTTTTGTAAATCTTGCCCATAAATACATATCGAGTTTAAGGACTTGACCCATGTTTTGAGATCGCATATGTAAGTGAGCATTTAACTTTCCTTCACGGATATAAAATGTTGCACTGTCTGCACATGGAAATTCTAAAGTTTCGTCTTTATCGAGAAGTAATAAGTCAGTTTTTTCTAATATAGAAATAACAGCACGTCGAGAATTAGGATTATCTTTTAATTCTTTTACGATATATGGGAGTTGTTCGATAATTCTTGGACCGTAGAATGTATTGAAGTTTTCAGGTAATAAATCCGATTTAGGTTTTGCCATAAATCGAGCAGTGTTTGGATAATCTTTTGTAAGTGAATCAGGATCAGTAGAACCTGTAATCATCCATTCATAGAATTTAGATCCATAATCATAATCCAATCTACCGATAAGTGGATTCGGGAATTCATAAGTCGACATATCCGAAACTTCATAATTGTAATTAGAAATTTCTTGAACATCACCTATTCTTGAAGATGTTTTGTATGTGGGGTTTTCTATGATTTCTTTATTAATAGACAAAAAAGCCTGTTGAAAGGTTTTGAATTTTCTGTTATTCATTATGTTTTATTTTAATATAATATGAAGTATTAATAAATAAGTCTCAATATAATACGGCCTTTAAAGTCCATACATTTTCTTTTATGTTGCTCTTTTTTGATTTTCCTTTTTTAGAAAATTTCATTCTTTTCGTAGAAGGATTAATTCTAGAATCTATTAATTCTATTAAGTCATCTTCAGATACATTTGAATATGTTCTAAGTTCAAATAATTCTCCTTCAATATGTGATAATAAAAATGCACCATTATCATAAAACAATCTTCGAGCATTTTCAAAGTCTTGCTTAAGTTCTATGTTGTTCATAAACTCATTCATCATTGTTTTCTTTAAGGTTAAGAAAACCATAGATTCATTAACAAACTCTCGATATCCTTTAAGTTTAGTTACGTTCGACGTTTCATTACATTTGCAATTACTGCATTTACCGTTTTTACAAGCCATGTTTATTTGTTTTATATTTTAAGATGGATCTCCTGTAGGTTTATCACCCTTTCCTTGTAACCATTTAGCAACATCAGAATCCGTTGTTTCGTATCCTTTAGTTTTTTTAATAAATGCATTAAGTCTAGCATAACCCCAAGCATTAGCTCCAGCAACTCTACCTAATTTCTTAATATTAGGATTTACAGCAGCCCAATTAGTTTGAGCAGCACCATATCCTCTTTTAAATAGAATTGTGAATGCATCTTCTAGTTTCTTTGAAGAAGCACCGTGCATTTTACCTTGAATTTCTGGATCATCTGCTAGTTTTTTTATCCTAACATCTACAGGAGTATCATCCTTTTCGATGATTAATCCTTCTTCATTAGATGTAATTTCATTTTCAAGTAGAAAATCTTTAAATGATTTTATGTGTTTCATTTTAGATAATTTTATTTTTCTTCTTCGTCTTTTAATGCAGGTGGTGCTTTGAAATCATTCCATTTTTTAGATGTTCCATAAGCAGGCCATGCCCATTGTAATAAAGCTTGTCTTTGATTTGCTCGACATTCCATATCGTTAGCATCGCAATTTTTAGTTACTTGACCGTAATGTCTTGCGAAAGATTTCCAACGATTAATTTGATATCTGTCATAAGGAAGGCCGTTAAATTCGTCTTCAATCCTTCTTCCCAAAAAATATCTCATATACCATTCAAACCAACCTCTAGGATCGTGTTCAGCCATGATCCAACCTTCCTTTACCCAATTAGCAATAGATGTTCTACTATCACCTTTAAACCTATTCATTAAAGTATTGTTTCCTTCAGGAGAAAATCTTCCATTAATGAACCAAGATTTAGGGTATTCTAAAATTGTATCATTTCCATATTTTCCACCAAATGCACCTTCTCGATATATTTGAGTTGGGGTATAATGAGGTTTAAAATCAGCAGCAAAGTTTTCACCAACAGGTTCTGTTAATTCATACTCATAATTTTTTTGCATTTTATTATTGACTATGATTTTTGTACCAACTTTATAATCACTGTCTTTGTTGCCGTATTTCTCTAAAGTTTCTAGAAGTTCCTCAACAGTTTGTTGCTTAAGGATAGAATCTATAGCAGCTTTGCTAGGATTAATCGTATTCATTTTCGGATTCTTTTATTATTTTATATATCATTAAAACATTATCACATAGATAAAACTCGGTCGTATGATATTATTTCAATTCCTAATTTTTTAGCTTTATTCATTTTAGATGTTGTAGAAGTAATATCATCGGTAATAAGATATTTAGTTCCTTTTTGTAATGATGTATGTATGAAACCTTTATCTGCCATTGCTTTAATGAATTCACCTTTTGTTTTAAAACCGAATGGCTTAGGTGATCCTGTAACTTCGAAGGTAATTGTATTTTCGTTTATTTTTACTTCTTCGTTTTCGATTATATTATGACCATTTGATTTTATTAATTCAATAAATGATTCGACAGTTTTATATTCATCGGATGATTTATTTAAGAATGGTAAGTATGCAGATGAATTAAGACCTGACCAATCGGGTATTTTTCCTTCGAATAATTTTGCTATTTGTTTTGAAGTAGACCAACCTGTATTACTGAATGATAATGAATTAACAATAGTCATCATATTAAAAGGTGAGTGTTTATCTACAGATTCGAATATAATATCTAATGATCTTCCTTGTTTAAATTCACCTGAATTAATTAGGTTTTCTTTATTGAATTTAGTTTTATCGAATACATCGATTATTGAATGTATACCTGATTTGTATAATTTTTTAAGGGTTGAAGCACCTATGTTTTCGATTTGAAAGGATGATATACCATTGCCTAATCTACCAATTTGTCGAGATTCACAGTTTAAATTTGTACATAATAAATGAACACCTTGGATTTCGATAGAACAATTTGGGGTTGAACATGATTGAGGGATGTTATCTTCAATTTTTTTATCGAATACGGGTTCGATAATATCTTTTACAATAGGGATTATATCACCTGATTTAACTATGGTTACTTTAGCACCTGGATATAAACCATTTTTAATGATATTTCCTACGTTATGTAAAGCAACATTAGAAACGGTTGTACCGTCTAATTCGATAGGTTCAAGGACACCGATAGGTTTAAATTCTGAAGATTGACCTATATTCCATGCAATAGATTTTATTCTTGTTATTGCTTCGGTAGGAGGAAACTTAATTGCAGTTGCCCATTTAGGATGGTGACCTGTTTCACCTATCGTATTTTTAAATTCATTAGGATATTTAATAACAAAACCATCTAAACCATATTCTGATGTTTTACGAAAATTAAGCATGCTAAAGAATATATCAGAGAATTTATCTTTTTCGAAATTAAGAATATGTGGTGGGATTATGAAACCGTTTTCTTTAAGAATTTCGAATGTATTGTTTCCATGAATATAGCTTTCGTAAAGTTTTGTTTTATGTACACGATATTCAAAAGAAATAAAATCGAAATCTGGTATAATATCAGTTGATGTTTCATCCCTACCTAAGATTCCTGCAACAAAGTTTCTTGGATTTTTATAGATATTACCATATTTGATATCGAATAATTTTGTTTTGATTATTACTTCACCTCGTATTTCAACGATACCTGGAATGTTTATTTTATTTGGTACAATCAATTTCATTTTATCTGAAATATCTGTTCCTGTTTTACCATTTCCTCGAGTAAGAGCAGTGTTTAATAATCCATCGATATAAATGAGATTACAAGAAGATCCATCGAATTTTGGTGTAGCTTCGAGGGAAGTAGATTTAATATTATTTGAAGAAAACCAAGAATTAAATTTTTCGATAGGAAGATTATTAGTATCTAAGACTTGTATTTTTTGTAAAGATAGCATAGCAGAAAGATGATTAATTTCTTTTTCCTGTTGTGTACCCACAATGTTTATTACATCTGATCCTAAGTCGGATAATTGTTTTTCTAATTGATCGAATTCCCAATCAGATAATGTAGGAGATCCTTCGTAATATAATCTTTTTGCTTCTAAGTATTTCGATTCTAAATCGGTTTTATCCATATTTTGATTATTTAATTATAGTATAAATATAATCATTTTTCTTTAAATATAACAATGTTTTGATATAAAGTTATTAACAATTTATTTTCTCGAATAGTCGTCTTCGATTCTGATTATATCATCTTCACCAAAATAAGTTCCTATTTGTACTTCTATAAATTCCACAGGAGTTTGTGTTTTATTCTGTGCTCTGTGTTTATATCCTAAAGGAATTTCTATTGCTTCACCGTAATTTAAAGTGAATGTTTCATCTTCAATGATAACTGTTAATTCACCTTTAACACAAACCCATTTTTCTGCTCGTTTGTGGTGGTATTGATAGCTTAATCTAGAATTTGGATTAACTGTAATTCTCTTTACTTTACATTTACTATCGTCGAGTAAAATTTCATAGGATCCCCAAGGTCTTTCTTCTTTTATATTATTCGTCATTGTCTCTGTCTAAATCTCTTTTCTTTATCACTTCTCTTTTATCGTATAGCTTTTTACCTTTAGCAAGGAATATTTCAATCTTCATAAGACCTCTATCGTTTTGAAATAATTGATATGGTATTAGTGTCATTCCTTTAGTCATATCCTTTTTCAATTTACTAATCTCTTTCTTTTTCAGGAGAAGCTTCCTTGTTCTAGTAGGATCTGTAGAACCCGAGATATGCATATTTCTAATAAACACTTCGTTATCATCTATCGTACAGTATGCTTCCTTTAAACTACAATTTCCCTTTCTTATAGATTTTACTTCAGGTCCTGATAAAATGATTCCAGCATTCTCTGATCTATTTAGAAAATATTCATACCTCGCTTTTTTGTTTGTTATTTTTTTCATGCCTCTATAAATTCTAAGACTACATTACGTAATCTTGTATGTGTAGGGTTTTCTATATCCTCAGTGATGTAATTTTTTATTTCAGGTATGTAGACTTTTTTATGGAACGTTTTAGATCCTATCCATTCTAGTATTTGATTCATGTGTGATACTCCTGTAACATTACCAAAACTTGTATTTGCAGTTCCTATCAAAAGAACTTGTTTTCCGAGGAAAAAAGAAGGCCAGCCTGAGTCATCTATTAATTTCTTGAAAGTCCAAGGTATAGATCCATTCCATTCAGGAATAACCATTATAATTTTATCGACATTTTCAAAATGTGATTCGGATGCTTCAGTAACCATTACAATCTGTATGTTATGAATACTTCCGTTTACAATAGAAGAAATATCTTCACACACCTTATAATTTATTCCAGTTGGTGTAGAGTGTGTTAATATTAAAGCTTTCATTTTATTTGGTAATTCTTCGGTTTCTTTTTTCTTCAGATTCTACTAGCTTAGCTATTCTTTCATTATAATCAGTTATGTATTTTTCCGAATTAATTTCTTCAATCCATTTATCAGTTTTTTCCATTAGATATATCATATAAGCTTGAACATCTTTAAGGTCATTGAATCCCTTTAAAGTCTCAGCTGGTTTAATATGTCTTCCTGCTTTTACTGAATACTCGTATGAAACTCTTTCCCCTGGAATATGTGGATTAAATTGATTAAAAACAATCCATAATCTCCTTGGTTCGTCATTATGATGTATCTTACACCATTTAACAAAGGATGTAAAACTTGATTTGTAACTGTCTTGTTGTTCTAATACCTCCCATCCTTCAGGTAAATTCTTAGGTCTGAATATTAGCCATTCGTGATTTACTGACCTTTCTCTTGTGTTTTTAGAGAAGTCATTCATAGGTCTTAGAGAACTTTTTCTTTTATCTTGGTAGCTCATTTTTTAAAATTTATGATCGTTTATTTTAATATCGAAATCAGTAAATCCTTTGAAATCATTTTCATCGGCTTGTAATCTTCGATCAATAGAATCAGCATTATCTTTTCGATGTTCCAATCGGTTTCTTCGAACTTCAGTAGGAATATCTATATTGATAATGAAAGAAGATTTTCTATCTGCAGCATGTAATTTACTTATACCTGAAGGTGTCATAATAAATATATCATCTGTTTCAAACCATTGTTCTCTACTTGTTCCATAATTCCATCCATTAAAAGAAACATATTCATAAAAGAAATTTGATTCGATTAAATCTTGAAATTCATTTTCTTCGAGAAAGAAATAATCTTTACCGTCGATTTCTCCTTCTCGAGGAGTTCTTGTAGTATATGATACACCATAATTAAATCCTCGACCTTCTAAGATTTTTCTTAAATGATCTTTTCCTGAAGCAGCTTTACCGCATAATATAATTCTTGACTTAGATTTACTTTTCATTTTTTATTGATTTTTTATATTGTATTATATGTACAAATAATGATTTAAGTTTAAATTAATGCTGATGTTTCGTTGATGTATATCGAAGGATCGTAAGATACAAATTGTATTCTAGCAATATCCTTACAATGATTATCACGGATTGCATCGGTATCGGATTTAAATTTTTCAGCAACTTTTAATTCAGTTTCTTTGTATGTTTCTAGTGTTGCATTGGTTTTGATTAATACTTTTAAACCTTTACCTGAAGGTGTAACAAAAGCTGAATAAACGTATGGTAGAGATTTACATTTAGTTTTTAAGCTTTCTGGTTCTTCGATATGATCGATATCTAAGCAGATTAAACCGTTGTATTCTTCTAAACCTTTTATTGATCGGTGATTGAATTGACCGGTAGGAGTGAAAACAGGTAGTCTGTCTTTTAGAGGTGATTTGGAAGGGTTTTCATCTTCTCGTATTTTTTCGATTTTTTCTTTATACTTATCGGATTTGATTTCGTTAAGTACACTGATTAAGTTTACAACCTCTTGAGGTTTTGTGTTTCTGAGTGATTTGAATTTTGTACAATTTAGCATGTTTGTTTTTTTAGTTTAAATAATAATTGAGTTCGTATAATCCTGAATCCATTCGATAAATTTGGAAGTGAATCCACTTTTTAGCAAGGTTTCCTGTTTTTAGAAGCTTTATAGGAAAGCTGTATTTTGAAGTTTTTCCAGCATAGATATGTTCTACCCAGAAGTGATCGGGAAATAAGATTTTGTAACCTTTTAGTTGTGTGTAGTTTTCTACTTCTTGGATTGCCCCGTTGAGTGTTTTAAAATAGTTCATATATGGATTATTTAATTATAGTATAAATATAATCAATTTTCTTTAATAAAAACAATGAATGGACTAAAAGTTATTAACAAAAAAAGGGAGCACTAGGCTCCCTTAAACACGTTCGATTTATTATTTATTAACTGTTAATTTGTGTATCTTTTTCTGGTTTCATGATAAGATTTTCTTGATATAACTTAGTGTATATCTTATCGAAACGTCTATCGAGATCAGAATAGATTTCTCTTATTTTTTCTTCTGTATAATTGAGAGAGTCTTCATTATACTTTCTTATTTCATTGTGTAGGTGATCTTCAGCTTTATCTAATTTGTCTCTACAATTTTGTATATCATTATCGTTTGAGTCCGATATATCTTCTAAATTGTCATATACACCTTCCATATCTGATTCGAATTCTCTTAATAATAAATTCATGTCACTGATATCTCCTTGTACCTTACGTAGCCCTATAGCTGCCCATATAAAAAAGACTACCACAAGAGTTGACATTACGCTTAATCCAATTGTTACTATTGTTTCCATAATTTTTGTTTTTTTTTGTTGAACGTGTTTAGTAGGTACTTTGAAAAAAGTACCCGCAGTGGAGGCATTGGGATTCGAACCCAAGTCTTGTACAGCATATCCGATACATTCATTTACAGGATTAGGTTAGTAATTTCTATTACTCCAAAATATTTAGTTCGTTCTTCAACATCGTAAACTAAAAACCAATGTACTATTCGATTTAATATTAGAATTCAATAGTAATCAATTCTCCTTATATAAGTTTCTGTTCCTAGGTTATTACACTTATAAACCCGACGGTTAAGCGGCTAATGCCAGTTCACCACCTACGAAAGACATTGCGTCTTCGAAGGTAAAAGTTGACTTTTCGTCGATTGTTGTTTGATAGGTGATTTGAGTGTTTCCATCTAACACTTCCTGCATGTAAAGAACTTTAACTGGCAATCAATAACCAATTCACCCCCATATTAATCTTATTTATCTTCTTCGTTTATTGTGATTTCAAAAGTTTCTACGTTCATAGAGAAAGGACCATACTTTGCTATTAGCTTATCATTATAAGCTGCTTCATCTAATCTTGTTTTATCTACTTGTTCTGTTAAAACTTTTAAAGATTTCATTAAATTATTTTTCTCTTCTTCTATTTTTTCTAGTCCTTCTTGATATTTTTGTATATCTTTAGAAAACTCTTCATATAAGCTAATGAATTTCTTATATCCTTCTATTTCAGATGGTGCTAATGTTTGCTTCATTTTATACCTGTTGAGTTTTTATTTCTTCTATTTTAATTCCGCCATATTGACGGATATTCTGATTAAATGATTTTCCTACAGAATCAGATTCTCTCATTTCGATATAATCAGATTCAGGAACAGAATTATACATATATGATGCACCTGAATTAAATGATACCGTAAGATCATTTGTCTTAAAATCATACAAAGTACTTTCAATTGTTGAAGACTCGTAAGTTATTTGTTCTTGTAATTTTTTCATTGTGTATATGTTTTGTATATATTATATGTTTAAATTAGTTATTTAGTTTCTCATTGTTCGAGATAATCATATTCTTTATTTCCTTCTTTTTTGACTAGTCTTGCGTATGTCCATATATAGTTATTTTTATATTCTTCGACATCGAAATTTTTCAAATCTATTTTAGGAAATTGTTGAGTTCCTTTTCGATCGGTTACTGTAAAATTCATAAGAACATCAACGTTGTTTTTAAGCTTTCTAAATAAAGAGATACCACCTAAAATATAAACTTCTTTCGATTCACTAAATAAATGTATGTCATCTAGATTATGTATTGTACCTATACCTAGTCTTCTGTATTTTTTATTTCTAGTGAATATCCAAGAATTAGGTCCTTTCCAAGAAGTTAGTTCGTGAGTTTTTCTACCCATAACACAAACTTTTTCTTCTAATAATTCTTTTACTAACTTTTCATGATTCCATATCCTTACCTTAAAATCTTTTACGATCTTATTGTTAGTATCATTAATATAAACGAAAATTATCTTTTGACCGTGAAGCATATTATGAAGTTATGAGTTCGTATTCTTCTTTAAAATCAGATTGTTTTACACCTTCTTTGATGTATGTAAGAATTGCTCGTTCCTTGGCTTTACATTCACACATAATCCAAGCACCAGTTCCCCAATCAGTAATTTCTTCATAAATCCAATCGGCATGAGCACGAGGCATTTGACTAGGAGATTCATGATTTATAGTTGAAGCAAAGTGAAATCCTGCAGGTACATTACCCCATGTTGATGCAGAGAGTATTGCAGCTTCCTTGTGAGATAGGTTGCCACTACAATATTTATGATGGTGTGAATCGAATGTTATAGGGATTTTTATATCGTCGTATAAGAGATCATAAAGATCTTTCACAGAATATTGAGATGGTTTATCATCGTTTTCTACAACTAATCTAGCCTGTGTACTTGGTTTTAATTTTCTGAATCCTTCGATAAACCTTTTAGCGCATTCTTCTTTACCTCCTTGGGTTGTGTTTACGTGAATATTGATTTGATTCCAGTGAGATGGTTCGAGACCCATAGCATCGAATATTTCAGCATGTTGATCGAGTTCCTTTATCGTTTTTTTGACAACGAATTTATTAAGAGATGCAAGAACATTGAATGGTCCTGGATGAAATTCTAGTCTTTGACCATATTTGGTTGCTAAGGTTCCTACCAATTCGAGATTTTTCTTAATCATATCCCAATCTTTAAGGGATGTAAGTTCATATGTAGACATCCAAGGAAACATATTTGAAGATATTCGAAAGAATTTAATTCCTCGACGTTCATTCCATTGAACAATTTTTACAAGATCTTTAACGTTTAGTAATGCTAAGTGAGAAACTGTTTCGTTAGTTTCTTTTTGAGCTTCGTAAGTTTTCTTTTGAATGTGTCGATTTGTAAATATTCCTTCGGTTTCTTTTAGTTCATTGTTGATACAAGGATAACCAATCCTTTCGTGCATTGAATCTGTCATATATATGTGTTTTTAAATTATAGTATAAATATAATCATTTTTCTTTGAAAAAAACAATGAATCAGTAAAAGGTTATTAACAAATTAAAATCCTATCTTTTTTGTTTCCCTAACGGTTTCTGAATAGATTTCTTCTACGTTATAGATTTCAGATACTGTCATTGGTGATTCTACTTTAATTTTTTTACCTAGCTTATCGGCTAATTTTTGAGACTGTTCGATGTCTAATTTATTAAATTCATGCTTAAGTATTAATCGACCTTTTCTTAATAATGCTTCATCGATTAGATTTAGTTTAGAATTAAATGTACAGATAATTTGTGTTCCTAGGAAGTCAGATATAATACCGTCTGATAAATTTAAAAGCTTATCAACAGTATGTCCACCTTGACCTCTTGATTTAATAGCTTCTTCTGCATCTTCTATAATAAGAATCGAGTTAGGATTCCTTGTCATTAAGGGTAGGAATGATGGATCCGTTAAAGAGTTTATTAATTGATTCGGTAAATATATCATGGTTCTTTTAGAAGACAATAAAGAAATTAAGTGTCGTATATACATTGACTTTCCTGTTCCTGGCAATCCATGTAAAAGTGCTATTCCTTTTTTATCCTCTTTATCGAGAGCTTTTAATAAATAATTGTGCTTATCTTTAAAGTCTTTACTGTAGTTTAGTTCGATATCTATTTCAGGAGATTTGATTTCGAAAGGTCTTAAGGTTAGTGAATTTTCTTCCATCGTAACCATATAGACTTCCGACTTTTGATCATCAGATATCATCATCTTAACGATTTTTGCTGTAATCTTTTCAACTTCTTTTTCTGTTTCTAATCCAAAATATAATCTAACATTTAAGTTAATTTCTGTATCGATAATCAAAGATTCAGGATTCCATGTAATGTATATCCTTTTGTTTGATTTTGATTGTGCTGTTTGATACTTAGTTTCGAATGGAGATGACTGATCAAAATACTCATAGTCTCTATGAATTACCGTAAATTCTTTTTTGATGAATTGATCCCATTTCTTTAAATCTAAAGATATATTTTTCTTTGACCATATACAAAAATGATCGTCGTTATGTTTCCACCATTCAGTATCTACAGAGCTATAAGCCGTCTGTATATCTAAAAATTTATTAATACTTCTTTCCATATAATGATCTAACGATTTCACCTAATGAATAATTATTAGGTTCTTGATTAATTAATTCTTCGATTGTTGGAACTCGATTTTCAATTTCTTCTTTTAGTTTAGAGAGTTCCCATTGTAATATAGTAACTGCTTCTTGGAGTTTACTTATTTCTATTACTTCTTCATTCTCTAATGCTGAATATTTTTTTCGAAATTGATTTACACATCCTTCTATCATTTCAATATGAACGATGTTGTTTTTCTTGTTTTGTATGATACCTAGTGTGTATTCGAAATCATAACCTAATTGTTCTAAAAAATTTTGTTCCATCTCCTCGGTTTTTATTATTGTCCTATTTTTGAATATATTTTACGTGCAATCATTTTTGTATCTGTTGGCATTTCGGCTTTTTCGTACATCCATCTGAAATAATCAGGATCTTCTTTACCAATTTGTTGTATTGTTTTCTTTGAATGTTTTCCGAAAGATAAAGTAATTTCATTTTCTTCGTTTCTTATAAATTTTCCTGAAAGATCTATTTTTTTATCTAACTGTGTTGTTTCATTAGAAACTTCTTCGACTGTTGAATCATTTTGCCATTCTTCCATTTGTTTATGTAGGATTTTCTTAGAAGCAATAACATCATTCTTTGCTCTATGTGCACCTTCTAAATCTTCATTTAAAAACCTTTTAGTTGCACCTGTTAAAGTCCTAGGTTCGTAATGCATCCATATTTTATAGGCATCTAAAATTTTATGGTTTCTGTAATTAAACATTTTATCTGCACGATGAAATTCTTCAAATAATAAAGGAATATCAAAATAGATTATATTGTAACCTGATAGATCACATCCTTCTATGAATTTTAAAACTTCATCAGCTTTATCCTGAAATTTAGGTTCATCTTTTAAATCTTCATCCGATATTCCATGAACCTCTTTAGCACCTTCGGATACCATAACAGGGTATGGATTAAATCGAGAATAAAATTCTTCTTCAGTTCCATCAGGATTTTCTTTTAGCATATACAATTCTACTATACGATCTTTCGTTTGAGAAAGTCCTGTAGTTTCTAAATCGAAATACACAATAGGTTTTGTCAGTTTCATATTTTGTTTTGTGTTATGTTTTTAAATATTTGTTTTTGTTCTTCTTCATCGGCATTATAAAATTTGTCGTGTATGTTACTAGCCCATGAGCCTTTCGTTTGTTCTATAATATAAGCATCTGCACCAATCATATATCTACGAAATCCGTTAAAGTTTTCTTTATTTGAATTTGCATAGGATCGAATGCTCGATTCCGATAAATATCGTTTGTGAAATCCCATATTATTTTCCTTTTATATTTTTAGTTGAATTGCTTACTCCACTGAATAGAATCTTACAAAGAAGCAGGAAGCCAAACATTTCTAAGAAATTAAATGAAGGTCCGTTGAACTTAAGAGGAATTATCCAATTCCAAATGAGCATAGCAGGTATTGTGAATACGAGTACGTAACCTGCTATAACAAAAAATCCTAGTACCATTGCGGCTAGGAGTAAAGATATATTTTTCATATTTACTTGTTTTTAATTATATGATGAAATTTTTCAGGAGTTTTTAAGGATATGACAAAGCCTTACAAAGCTATCTTGCGATAACCATCCGTTTTTATATTTTTTTCGAACATATTTAAGTGCATCAGTTAAATCCATAGCAATTGCTTTAGGACCGATAATATTGAATCGATCTTCTTTACATATAGGAATTGAAACTTTTATTTTTTTATTGAAGACATCACCTGTACGATCGATCGTATTAATTTTTTTAGGTGGCTCTTCGTTAGGTTTTCTATATCGTGAATAATTTCCTGTGATACCATTCATAACACCGAAAGATTTACGATTAGCCATTTGATTTATATTGTAAGCTACTTCAGGATCTTTAATAATTTCGATTGTATTTCCTGTTTTGTGATAAGTTAAAGCTGAGCAAGACCAAGCAGGTTCACTTGAACAATTTACACAAACAGTATATCCTAGTTTTTGTCGAGGTGCAGGGATACTTGAACCACATTTACAATTTTTCATTTTTCGTATTTTGTTTCAGTAACAGGTTTTACGATAGAATGCATATTAGTCTTAGGGAAATAATTAGAGATATAAGATGATATAAAAATATCGTTTGAAGCAATAAAAACCCTAGGACCTTTTAATGCAAATACAGTAAAGAAATTATTACCGTGTTTTTCTTCGATTGTGTGTACTACACCTGGATGAAATGATCGTAAGCAATCGAGAGGAGTGTTATGTTTGTTTTCTGTGACGGTAAAGAATCCTGCTTTACATTTGGTGATTATTCGATAATGGTTCATATGTATGTTATTTAATTATAGTATAAATATAATCATTTTTCTTTGAAAAAAACAATGAATCAACTAAAAGTTATTAACAAAAAAAGCCTTGAGAAATTAATCCCAAGGCTTTATAACATATATATATGAAGTCATGCAATTCATATTCGGTTGTTAGATACTAGTGATCTTATTCTACTAGCAGTTTGTATTAGGTGAATATGAAATTAAAGCATGTGATTTTAATTTTGTAATATATTTATTATGAATTGATCTGTTTAGAAGTTTCATTTTCTCGATCATTTAATCCCTCTTCCATTTTCGATATCATATCTTCGATAACATCTGCTCTTGTTGTTTCGTGGTTTTCTTGGATTGTCTTAAGAGTTTGTGCTTCGATGGATATCGAGGCTTTTGCTTTTCCGTCTTTTTGTAATTCGATAATTAATCTGTCGTATTTCATTTTTTCTTTTTTATTTAAAAATTTTACTTATTGTGTTATATGCTATTGTTTCAAATGTAGTAAGGTTGTTACTCCACATTTTTCTGTCGTCTAAATCAGACCAGTATTTCCAAAGTGGTTGCTTTAAAAATAAGATATCCCAATGGTCAATAGAAAATGCCCTTACATCAGCACCATTAGGTAATCTGAACTCGAGGGATAGTAGAGAATAAGATTTAAATTTATGAACAACTTCAAAGAATGTAAATCCCCATGAAGATTGTCCATCATGAATAAAAATGTCAAGAATATTAATTCGTAGATTCCATTTTCTGGTTTTCCATGATATTTTTTTAAGTAGTTTATTCATAATTGTTATTTAATTGAACTCTAAGGAACTTTGTATTTTTTATATGGTTATACTTGTTACAATATTCTAATTAACTAGAGGTTAACTAGAAACGTTCTATTGTTTATCTTGGTTTTATCTTATGTTTTTTACGTCTATTTCTAATCGTTTCCTTATGATTCGATGAAGAATATTTTCTGTTGATTCTACAAAAATTGTACATGGATCTTCATCAGATTCTGTGTATGTAAAGACTGAATTACTTTCACCTAAATACTCAGGTGTAAAATACGTTTTAACGTAATCAATAGATTGTTTGTTTCTCCCTGTAATCGTGTATTTAAAAGTATTCTTCATAATTATTATATGTGATTTTTAGTTAGTAGTTTAATCTGAGAAGTTCTATTACATCCCATGCATCTTCTACAGCATTGTGAGTTACATTAGGATTTAGTTTTGCTCGAGTTTTACAGGCCGATAATCCAGGTAAGCTATTATCATTTTTCCAATCTACAAATAAAATTGCAGGATCGATAATTCTTTGTCTAATTCTAAAGTATTGTTTCCATCTAGGAAGACGTTCAATAAATAGCTTATCGAATGTTGCAAAGTTTTTTCCAGCTACTGTTAAGTTCGTGATCTCTTTATCTATTTGAGTAAATTTATTTGTTATTAACCATCGTCTAAACCCTGATGCAATTTCATTCTCATCATAGAAGTTCATCCTGGTCATTTGAATAATATCATTCTTTTCATCCTGGTCTTGGGCTGTCATATACTGATTGATTGTCTCAATCAGTTCTTTGTTCATGTTGATTGCAAATAAATCCCCTTCTATTCGATTTCGCTTTATCGCAGCGTGAAATTTAGGTATTTCATCGAAAGGTAAGGGATTTTCTGTGTCTTCGATAATTGCACCGAAACTAAGAAGTTGATCTTTTAATGGATCTAATCCTGTAGTTTCGATGTCTATGCTTAGGTATTTCATCTGTTAGGTATTTGAATGATCCTTTTCAGAATATTCAACAGTATCTAATTCTTCAGCAGGTTCTTCTTGTTGAGGTTTTTTACGAGTTGCTTTAATTGGAGGAAGATTAAGTTTGTGTGGTTCGTAATCCTTTTTAATTGTGGTTCTGATCCCTGCAATTTCTACCCATTGAAAGTTGAATCTTTCCCATTTGAATTGAACGAAGTATCTTGAACATTCCCAATAAATTAATTGGCCATTTACATTTTCGGTTACCATACAGTGACCATTGGCGGTCATACCGATTAAGGTAAATTCTCGATCTTGATGTGTGAATGTTTTCGTTAAGTCTTCGACTGATAAGAGTGAGACGTGAACTGGTTGTCTGTGAAAGAATCTGAATTCATCTTCCCATGATTTTACGATACCTGGAGTAACGTTTACTTTTTGACGCATTAAATCTGGTTTCTTTGCCATTGTGTTTTGTTTTTTAAGTGTTTATTATTTAATTATTATAGTATAAATATAATCATTTTTCTTTAAGAAAAACAATTAATGTGAAAAAGTTATTAACATATTTAAAAGGGTAAATCCATTGCAGCTAATAGTTTGTGATTATCAGGAACATTGTATTCGTCTAACTTTGTAAGGAAATCTCCTTTATTTAGTCTGTTGATAAACGAAGATTTTTCTTCGAGAAGTTTAGGTTCACCGTTATCATCTATTATCGATTCGTCGATTAAATCATACCAATACCCTAGTGCATGATCCCATCCATAATTAAATCGGATGTCTTTCTTTTTGGTTGTGTATCTACTCATATTGTTTGTTGTTTTTGTGATTCGCTGAATTCATTATCGAATTCGTTTTCTTGATTTGTATTACCTCTTCCAAATAATTGATTAAACTTTTCTTCTTCAGAGAATAAGATTTCCTTTTCTTTGTTAAGACGTTGTTTGATTTCCTCGTCCCTATCGAGACGTTTTTGATCATATTCTACGGATAGGTTTCCATCTAAAGAAAAGAAGATTTTTTCGTGTTTGTAACCTCTTCGATTTTTTGTTACCTTAGCATATCGATCCCCAGAGAATTCGGTTGAATATCTTAATTCGATCATTCCTGTAGTATTATGCTTTAGTTTATTAGACCCAACGAAATTTCCGCCTTTCGTTACTTGTTGGATTGCAAGGAATGTAGTGTATTTTTTTAGATCATTATGACCTTTATTGTTTCTGACCATGAGATCGATCATCCATTTTTCTGCTTGTGTCCTAGTCATATTTGAAGAGGATTGAACGGATTCTTGGACTTCGATAAATGAGTCGATTAATATAATATCGAATCCTTGTTTGTATGTTTCTTCGATTACCTCTTTAGGATTTTCGTCGAGGTAGTCACATAGAAATAGTGTAGGGATTTTACCGAAGGAAGGGTATCGTTCGACATAGCCAAACATATCTATTTGATTCATTTCTCCTGAGATGAAAAGTATTTTTCGAGTAGGATCGTTTTCTTTTATCTTGGCTATTAGATCGAGAGTTTGTGTAGATTTCCCTATACCAGGATCCCCTACAATTAAGTAGTTTGTTGCAGGGTATATTCCACCTTCTGAAGAAAACATATAGTCGATAGATTTTCCTGTTTTCATTGGTTTGAAAATGTCTTTATCGTATTTAAGATCCGATACTTGAATTAAGTTGATCTTAGGTTTTTTCTTTTCGATTTGAGGTTTACCGTTTTTAGATGATGTAATCTTTTCGGTTGTAATAGGAATAGTGTAGTGATTTGATTTATCAGAGATTATGAAATCATCGTTAGATCTAAACATTCCTTGGAAAGTGTATTTTGTTCCATTGAAAGGTTTTCCTACCTGATGTTGATTTACATAAGCTGATTTTTCGAAACGTTTCCTTGCTTTGATTAGGATAGCATTAGATATGAATTCGATTTTCTGCATAGTGTGTATTTAATATGTTATTTAATTATAGTATAAATATAATCATTATTCTTTGGAAAAAACAATGTTTCCATAAAAAGTTATTAACAATTTTAATCTTCGTATTGTAGAAGACCGAATGACCTATCCTTAGAGAATAACATTACTTTACCGTATGATAAACCTAAAGCTGAAATACATTGAAGGTAGTTGTTAGGGCATTGACCATCGAGACCTATTAAATCGAAAGTGTCGATTAAAGTAGATAATGCATGTGGACCTGATTTTGATTCGTAAAAGACTTTACCTGCGAAATACATCCTGGCTCGATTTGGCATTATGCCGGTTTTGTTAAAGTGTTTTAATATTTTATCGAGTTCGGGTACACCTGTATTACCTTTACGAATTGAATCGATATTAACGGTTGAGTTTAATTTTGGTGTAGCTGTTTTTAAGTTTTCGAGTGCTTTATGGTGCATCATAATTTCTGCCCATTCCATAGGTGTATTTTCCATGGTTAAGTTGTTTCGACGAGAATAGATTAGATTTATTTCGCGGAAAGCAAATTGACGAAGCATTGCAGCGTGAAGACCTTCGTTAATTGATAGGTCAGAACCTGAGTTTTCGAATTGACGAGCAACTTGAAAGAATATATTATGTGGATCGACTATACCATTTTGAAATAAGGTTGATAATTGAGTTTGACCATTGTGATGATCCCTAGTATTACCATAAGTTGGTGCAATTTCCAATGCCCTTTTAATAACATTTTCGGTATTTAAGTATTTGGATATTGTGTGTTTTGGTATTGGATATGGATTTTTGTTATCGATATTTTTTAGTGAGCATAGCTTTATTTTAGAATTGTACTGAAATATTTTTTCGGTAGAATTAAGTTTGACATGAGACATCCAACGAGATTTGGCAGTCATTTTAAAGCATGTGTCGTCGATAAGATCGGAATCGATATATTGATATGGTGTAGTTAATTTTAATAAGTCGATTGAATGCCACATTGCAAAGATTGGTTGATCGATTATTATTTGATCGATATTATTTTGCTTACAGAGATTATTGATGTGATCGATAGGATCGGATTCCTGGAAGACATATAATTGAGAACCTTTTTGTTTTAGTAGATTATCGAATTGATGTAGTGAACTGTAGAATGCATCGAGGTTATTTTGTGATGTTCGACGTAAGATTGATTTTTCGCGTTGACCTGCAAAGTAATAAGGGGAGTAGTAAACAAATGTACAATCCCCATCGAGGGTATCGGTTAATCGAGAGTTTTCGCGGAAAGAATGAGTGACCCAGACTAATTTTTTCATATGTATGTTATTTAATTATAGTATAAATATAATCATTTTTCTTTGGAAAAAACAATGAAATGATTAAAAGTTATTAACAATTTTCTTCGACTTTATTCTATTAAATCTTCCCAATCAGTTTCTTCAGGCATTACATCTATACTTATATTACTAAGATTAGCTTTCTCTATTATATTTGCTAGTATACCTGAAACATATAAACTTCTTAATCCATAGGAATTTTTATGACACTTATAACAACTTCCACTATAGCCATAGAAATAATAGTAATATTTGTCTTCTTCTACTTCAGAGATGCCACTATTAATTTTCCATCTATCACCACCAAGATAACCACCTCTCCATTCAGCAAATACTTTGTAGTATGGAACATCAATATTATCTTCAGTTGGTATTCTGAGGATTATCCATCGTTCAGGAGTTTCCGATATTTGATTTTTATCTTTCATTACTTTTGATTCTTAGATTTGAATCTATTTGATTCACTTGTTTTGTTATGTTTTGTTTTTCTACCTTTAACTCTTTTTCTCCACATTATAAATGAAGAGTCTTTCAAATGAGTTCTCATTATTTCTCGAACTTCGTTTTCTTTAATACCAAATTGAAATTCTATAGCTTCGAATGGAGTTCTGTCTTCCCAAGCCATTTCTATAATTCTATCGATTTCTTCATCTTTCATCTCTTGAACATTTTTCGTTTGTCTTTTCTTTGAGCAATAAAAGAAATTGAAGCATCGTAAGATCGATCTCTATCGAATTCCATTTCATAATCATCGAATCCTAAAATTTGAAAATCAAATTGTTCTGTTTTTTCGTTTACTTCAGAAAACCAATTTGTGTATATTTGAATTGAATCTTCACTCCAATATTTAAGAGTTCGTATTTTTAAGTAATGACCTTCATAACTTATTTCATTTGTTGATCCCATAGAAGATCCAAGGTAATCTTCACAATCACATGTATCGAGAAGTAGTTTTAAATCTGGATGGTCTTTTTCTATAGTACCGTTGACTCTAATAATTTTTTTCATATTTTTAATATTGATTATAGTACAAATATAAACAAAAAACCTGAAATAGTAAAATTTCAGGTCTTAATGTTATTAACAAATTTATCTATTCATCATAGATTTTTCTAAGTAATGTCTAACAATGATTTCGAAACATCCTTGATCATCATCATAATACCAACCACCAACATTATACTCATTCCAAACATATTGGTTAAGCATGTCTATTTGACATTCGCATTCTTCGACGAATATCTGATATGCTTTCTTGTATGTTAGATTTCGTAAAACTGAATTTGTAGTTTGTATGGCTTTCTCTCTAGTCATCGATAAATGTGATTATCGTATGTTCGTCCAATATCCAAGAGTTTTTATCATTAGGACTTTTTTCAAGGCCACATTTATACAGGATTGATTCCTGTTCTTTCTTAGTCATGACGTTTGTCTTAACTAATTCGGTTAGGCCTTCGTTGATTTTCATTATTGTCGATACCTTCATATATAATTGATTTAATTATTATATGAAAAAACTAATATGTTGATTTATTTTTTGTTAGTATCTATTTTATCCTCGTCAAGTTTTTCTGTCATTTTTTCGATGAGTAATTTATCTTTATCTGAATCTTTAAACCAGTGATCTACCACTTTACTAAAGGCACCAATAAGAGCACCTAATAGTAAGAGTAAGATTTCTTTCCATTCATCTGATATCTCAGTATCTGTATGCATTGCATGTCCTATACCTATGATAATGCCGAAAAACGATAGGACTATAATGAATGACATTATAACCCTACCGATGAGCATTTTTTTAATTATGCCTGTAATATCCATTTTAAATTAACCTTTTTTATTACCAGTTCCTAGGATCTAATTTCTTTTTAGTTTTCTTCTTTGCTTTATTTAAAGCATCTGCTGCTTCTTTTAATCTTAAAGCTTCTGCTGCATTATCTGCTTGTCTTTTTAATTCAGCCGCTGCTGCATCTTTTTGTCTTTGCAATTCTGCTGCTGCTTCTTCTAATTTTCTTTGAGCTTCTTCAGCTTCTTGAGTTTTAAGTAACGCTGCTGCTGCATCAATTGCTTTATTGTTTGTTTCTACAATCGCATCATACGCTGGGTCTACATCAACTGTAACAGTTCCTTCAGTCTTTACACCTACAATAAGTGCTAAGTTCATTGAACCTCCTATAGTAATTGGTTTACTATCTTTGTTCCAATCAGGAACTTGATAACCACCACCAATAGTTGCACCAACTTGTGCTCCTGCAGATACTGATGTGTTATTAGTTGCAGCAACTCCTAATGCTTCGTTTGTGTAATATGTTTTCGTACCAGCACCTGCCTTAGCTCCAGCTATTGCACCACCTTCAAACCAACATCCGTCAGTACCTACATTAGCTTCACCACCTGCCCAAGCATAAAGTTCTGCATATGCATATAGCTCAACACCTGCTGCATGATCTCCATTTTCCATTTCTGCTTTTAAAGAAACCTCAGCTCTTAATTTTGCTTCTGCCACTGCTTCTATATAGAGATTACCTTCTCGATAACCAACACCATATTTTGCAGATGCATTAGCTTCTGCTTTCATTAGAGCTTCACCTCTTAGAACAGTACCGTTTGGATCAGTCCACTCACCTTGAGCATTTACATAGATACCAGCACCTGCTCTATATTCTCCATTCAGACTAGTGTCTGTGTTGTTTGTTCCACCTTCAGCATCAGCGTTAGCTCCTGCGTTTAAACTAGGTTTGTGTGGTTGTGTTTTGTTTTCTTCCATAATTTTTATCTTTGCTTATTTATTTTTTATAAACTAACTAACATATCTAACAACTCTTGTTGTGGGAACATGTCAAATTTATCTTTCCTCGTATTAGTATGTGTCCAAACACCTTTTACTTTACCATAATATGCATCTGCATTAAATAAGAAAGCATCTGCTCCTTTTTCTTTAACTAATGCAGGTAAACCAGCTCTAATATCAATTCCATCTCTTTCTGCAATAAAGTGCATCCAAAGTCTTAGTGATTCTATTTGAGCATCAGAATATCTGTGCCAATCTTTAAAACCTTTAAATGGTTTTGCTAATGTTACTATTTGATCTTTATGTGCAATAGTTCCAGCATATGTTTTACCATCCTTGATATAACCAAAGTTATTAACTTCAATACCAACTGAGCAATTATGCATATGTTGGGATCCATTCTTTCCTAAGTGCCAACCATAACCACCCTCTGGGAATGCTTGAACCATTACACCATCATATTGTGTATCATTATCATTAACCTTCTGCCCACCTAAAACAAACTCAGTTGCCACTCTTCCTCTAGTGTCTCTTCCCCAATTGTTAATTGTTTTGTAAGGGTTATTCCAACCAGCAGTGTGGTGTAAGAATAAGTATTCTTTTTTTGTTGGACCTTCTAAATATTCACCCTTTGGTAAAAAGTGTCTATTAATTATTAATCCATTTTTTGTTGTGTAAACTTTTTCTGAATCATCAGTAGTAGCAAGACCCATAGCATCCCAAGTGGCAGGACCCACAATACCGTCAGCAGTAAGACCATTCTTGGACTGCCATTCTTTAACTGTAGCTTCAGTTCCTGAACCAAAGATACCATCTGCTGACGTACCCAAGAATTCTTGTAGTAGTTTAACTTCATTTCCTCGTGTTCCCTTTCTTAAAATCATACTTCATTGTTATTTTTTTTACTAACCTCTTCGATTAGTTGTTTATCATGATCCGTATCTTTAAACCAGTAATCTATTATTTTACTAAAAGATCCGATCAGTGCTCCTAATAATAAAAGCAATA
>UPTG01000418.1_pt1 | contig 35033 bp, 38 predicted proteins | sample 2160121 | NCBI WGS metagenome assembly UPTG01 (sample SAMN06266255, study PRJEB28933) | marine metagenome | isolation source: Columbia River Estuary | place: USA:Columbia River Estuary, USA | collected 2014-07-27
TGCTCCCTACACGCACCACTGATGCAGTTTGGTTGCGCCCTACAGCGCGCTTACAGTGTTCGTCGTCAGGATTTTTGGAACCATTAGCTATTTGAACGCCGCGAGTATCTAGGCTCATCTGATTGTTTTCATTATGCGGTTTGCTTGCGATGTTGCAAGCGTCGCGTTTCTAACGTGTTTTGTTTGATCCTTTCTCTTTGTTGTAAAATTGCTTTGTCACGTCCAAAGTAGACATCAGACGGAGTGACGTTGTTCAGGCTCTCGTGATAGCGCTGGTGGTTGTAGTGATCCACGAAGGCTTCGATATGAGCTTCAAGATCACCGGGCAGGAAGTAGTTTTCAAACAAGATGCGGTTTTTGGCTTCATCCCAACAAAGTTCGTGCCTGATCGGAGACCATAATGTCGGATGCTGCGACGAACACGAACAGCCTATCACAGCACCAACCTGCCATTGAGTATTCTGCTAGGTTCTTGCATCCTCGTATGTGAACAATTTGGAATAGACATGACTAAGAAAGCACTCTTTCCACCCGGCTCCAAAGATCAAGCAACCCAAATCAAGGTTTCTCCCGGCATTGTGTCTGGCGACCACGTCTTCCTGACGGGTGTAACTGGAAGCCTTCCCGATGGCTCCATGCCTGAAGGCGTCGAAGAACAAGTTAGGTCAGCGTTTGAAAAGATTGGATCGGTCTTGGCGGAAGCGGGCCTTTCGCATGACGCGATCGTAGAGATGACTACATACCACGTCGGAATCCATGAACACTTCGATCTGTTCAACGAAGTCAGGTGTGAGTATGTATCTGATCCTTTCCCAGCATGGACCGCTGTTGAGGTTGCCGCATAGGCGGACAGGTGCGGTTGTCGAAATCCGAGTAGTCGCGACCTGCGTCAAGCAGCCGTTGAAATAACCAGTGTCAAGGGCAGCTCCGTCCCGCATCCCAGACATTCGAGAAAGAGGGTGCCTCTCGGCTCGCTACGGTGATTCTTGGCGGCAAGGAGGGTGGTCCCTGTCACGTCTATTTTGGTTTACAGAAGGACAGATTGAACGGATTGCACCATTTTTTCCAAAGTCGCGTGGTGTCGACCGCGCTGATGACCGCAAGGTTCTGAGCGGGATTATCTACATCATCAAGCACGGGTTATAATGGGCCGATACCCTCACTGAACACGGTCCCTACAAGATGCTCTACAACCGGTTTAGGCGGTGGTCGGAAAACGGTGTGTTGAACGCATCTTCGGGGAACTGGCCAAGCCGCAGGACGGAGCTGGCAATGTCCTGATGATCGACGCTACCCACCTAAAGGCCCATCGCACCGCCTCCAGCCTAAAAAAGGGGGCGACGAGCCAAGGCTGATCGGGCGGACCAAAGGCGGCCTGAATACGAAACTGCATGCTCTGTGCGACAAACTTGGGCGACCTGTGTGTCTACACCTGACGGAAGGTTAGGGCAGCGACTTCAAAGGCGCAGATGTTCTTCTCAAGGAGTTACCAAAGGCTTAATTCCTGATTGGGGATCGCGGATACGATAGCAACAAAATCCGCAAGATGCTGGAAAAGCAGAAGATTGAACCCTGTATTCCGCCAAAGAAAAACCGAAAAGAAACAATTGAATACTGCAAGACCACGTACAAAACCCGTCACAAGGTGGAAAACCTGTTTGCAAAGCTCAAGGACTGGTGGCGCATCGCTGCGCGCTATGACCAATGCGCTCATACATTCCAATCCGCCATCTATCTCGCAGCAACAATCAACTTCTGGTTATGAGCCCTGACCCTAAGTGGCGATGAACGACAGTTGGTTCGATCTCTACGTCGCGGTCCGGTTGACACGGTCCCTGCTTTACGGCGACGTCATTATCCGCGACAAAGGGCTAAGGTTCATAAGCCTAACGGTATTCGCTGCCATGATGTGTGTTGGCGAAGGAATGTTATTCCTTCTCTACCGATATGGGCCCGATCGAAATGGCGGTTGCAGAGCTTAAGCCTCTGATCTGCAGGACTGATCCGCTTGTTTATGTTGCATTGGGAATGTGCTGACGGCCGTGACCCAGATTTCTTGACTCAGTAGAAATGTTTGCGGCTCTGTAAGGCCTTAAGGTATGATGCCGGTTTTAGGCGGCACGCTTTACGGCGAATAACCACGATAAAAGTTAGTTGTGCGCGACCCTTTCTGGGGGCTAGATACGATTGCATATCCAGCAAGGCCCACAAGGAATACAATCATCGCGCCGAAAATAACTACTCGCATCATTCACTGCCCAAACTAACGCAGCAAAATGGTACCATTTCTGAAATAAGGACGCAAAATAAATATTTGCCCGTGCTTGCCGTGTGTCACTGCCTTTGGCCATAGTTTCTGTATGTTGCTAAAAAAATTGTAAATTATCCATGGCGGTTTTAAGAGCTCTCGACGTAAATCCAGTCTCATGTGAATTAGGGTAGTAGTGCAGCGAGTAAAAGAAACATTACTCGGGACCGGGCTGGGAAATAAGCTGAGTATTTTGGAAAAAAATGCCCTGAAGGCATCAAAGGCTGTGTAGTATCACGTAGTATTTTAAAATTATGAACCAGCGTATCAAAAGAGGGCACGACTTAAAGCCATAAAGATAATGGGTCGGCTTGATAGTTTGAATTCTAAGGTACCCGACGGACTAGGGTCCAGTAATTACCTAAAATTATATATAGCGTTAAATTTATCATCGCTTTTTCATCAAAACCTATTTTAACCTAAAAAAAGAGCTAATGTTCAAAAAAAATGATAATATTTCATAGGCTGAAACTGGTTACAGAAACCCCCAGTACATAAAAATCTGCCTGCAGGGCGTTGAATTATTACAAAACTGTTACTTTTCAATTGATAGACGCAAATGATTTGATAAGCTGCGGATATAACGAGAATGTTGAATGGTGATTAAAGAACGCCTGAGCAGGAAAGTTTATGACCCTGTTTAATCGAACTGCGGCAATCAAATCTCATTATATTCGACGTTTCAGCTTGTGTGATTCCGTGCCAAATCAAAGGAAACAGAAGATGGTAATCAAATCAAAAAATAAAATCGAATTCCAAAGTAATGCAAAGTTTAACAAGGCTCCTGAAGTTTTTAAATTTGTTTTGTCGGCCGTTACGGCTGCTTGCATTGCCGCACCGACCCTTGCGGGCGAATTGCTGGTATATTCAAGTACGGACGCAGATAACCTCAAATATTATATGGAGGAATTCCAGAAAGATAATCCCGATATTAAAGTCAATGTTGTGCGCGAATCTACGGGAACAATGGCCGCAAAAATGATGGCTGAGAAAGATAACCCGCAGGCGGATTTTCTTTTTGAAATGGCGGCGACTGTTGCGCTCAGTATGGAATCCCAAGGGATGTTTCACGAGTATACGCCCGTGGGAATGGACAAGATCGATCCCCGTTATGTTGACACCAAAGAACCTGTCACCTGGGTTGGTAACTATGGCTGGGCCGGTTGTATCTGCTGGAACAGGATCGAAGCGGAGAAGCTTGGCTTGCCAAAGCCGAAATCTTGGGCAGAGTTGGTAAATCCAATTTATAAAGGTCACATCTCAATGCCAAATCCAGCCTCATCCGGCACAGGGTTTCTTGACGTGTCCAGTTGGATGCAGATTATGGGCGAAGACAAGGCATGGGAATATATGGATGCATTGCATGAAAATGTTGGCATTTATACGCATTCAGGATCAAAACCGTGTAAACAGGCCGGGGCAGGAGAATTCCCAATCGGTATTTCATGGCCGGGTCGCGCGATCAAAATCATCAAGGCGGGCGCGCCAATTGATATGATCATTCCTGAAGAGGGCATCGGTTGGGAAATGCAGGTTGTTGCCATTATGAAGGGTACGGATAACCTGCCGGACGCAAAGCGGTTAATGGACTGGACACTTGCCCGTGGGATGGAACTTTTTGGGGAACGTCAATCTATCATAGCCGATATTTCCAAGGTTAAAAAAGACCCTGAATTGCCTGATTTCTATGATGAGGTTGTGGCCAAACTGATCAATAATGATTTCGTTTGGGCGGCCGAAAATAAAACTGAAATCGTTGGCGAATGGAAAAAACGCTATGACGGCAAGTCCGAGCCAAAAAAGTAATTGGCAAGTCGTAGCTTGAAAAGATCGTATGTCAGCAAAGTAGAAAGAGGCGATATCGCCTCTTTCTGGGCTGCTCGCATAATCCTTTGTTAAAACTGATGAGTGTTGGCAGATAAGGGTTTCCATAGATGAGGCGTTCGCGTCCGCCGCTTTGGAGACACTTACATAGATGGGGACTCTTAGGTCTTTATATGCGAAAAATACGCGTGCCAGCAAAGGCAATTGTACGAGCTTTCTGGGTGTCACGAATGTCATATTTTCGGATGCGCTTGCGAACAGAAAACTTACCTATTGATTCTGCTTATAATCGACGGATTGAAAATTAATGAACGGAACACCCCAGATGACACAGACGGCAATTGCACCCGATGACACGTATCTTGAAATTAAAAACCTCTCAAAGAGCTTTGGCACTTTTAACGCTTTGGACAATATTTCGCTGCGTGTGAAAGATGGTGATTTTGTTTGTTTTCTTGGGCCTTCTGGCTGTGGTAAAACTACGCTATTGCGGTGTATTGCGGGCCTAGAAATCCAAAGCAAGGGTAATATTTTTCAGCGAGATGTCGACATCTCGACACTTCCCCCCTCAAGCCGTGACTTCGGGATCGTTTTTCAATCCTATGCACTTTTTCCCAATCTGAGTGTTTTTTCAAATATCTCATATGGTTTGATTAATAACAAATGGACAAAAACCGATATCACAGACCGGGTTAATGGCTTGCTTGAGATGGTGGGGCTACAGGGGCATGCGCATAAATATCCCAGTCAACTGTCGGGGGGCGAACAACAGCGTGTCGCTCTGGCACGCGCGCTCGCAACCTCTCCGGGATTGTTGTTACTGGACGAGCCGCTCTCCGCACTTGATGCCAAAGTACGCATTCATCTGCGAAAGCAGATCAAGGACTTACACCGTGCTTTGGGGCTTACCACGATCATGGTAACGCATGATCAAGAAGAGGCTCAATCCATGGCAGATCTCATTTTTGTGATGAAGGATGGGGCCATTATCCAGTCTGGCTCCCCGCGAGAAATTTATGAACACGCAAACTCGCCGTTCATCGCGGATTTCATTGGGATCACCAATTTTATCGAAGCAGAGACTGCTTCCTCTGATCACGTACTCATTGGTGACACGGTCCTGCGCTGTGATGCGTCAGACTTTAACATTGGGTCATCCGTCAGACTGGCGGTTCGGCCTGAGTATATCAGGACGGTTGTCACTTCCGTTGATGCGGACAACCGTGTCTGTGGAGAGCTGAAAGATATCGAATTTCTTGGCTCTTTTCAGCGGCTCCATTTTAATGTGCGAGATCTGCGAAATACGGTTTTGATGGTGGATATAAACACTGCGCAGAGCGACGGGAAAGAGTTTGAAATAGGTCAGAGTTTAACGCTTGAGTTGCCGAAGACCGCGATTACCGTGTATGCCAATGTCTGAGTCTGGCGCAGCAACCAACCGTCTCATGCCTTTGCAAAAACGCGATAAGGATCTCAGTGACCGCGTCGGCAAACTGATGTTGCTTGCCTACATTGTGCTGTTTTTCCTGTTTCTTATACTTCCTCTGGGGGCTTTGATCATTAAAAGTCTTCAGAATGCTGATGGAGAATTTATCGGGCTTCATAATTTTTATGTCTATTTAAGGGAACCCGCGCTGTTCCAATCTTTTTTCAACTCTCTTTTTATTGCCATAGTCTCGACAATAATCACCGTCGTACTCGCGTTTGGTTTTGCGTTTGCCCTTACCCACACCCGGATGCCGTTCAAAGGATTTTTTCGACTTATTGCCTTAATTCCGCTTCTCAGCCCATCTATTTTAGCGGCCATCGCGCTGGTTTATTGGTTTGGCAATCAGGGCGTTTTAAAGGAATTGCTGTTCGGATATTCCATTTATGGTCCGATCGGGATTGTCATGGCCTCAGTTTATTGGACATTTCCGCATGCTCTGATGATTTTGAGCACCTCGTTGTCGTTGTCTGATGCGCGGCTCTATGAGGCTGCAGATGTGTTGCACACAAGCAAATTGCGCGCATTTTTGACCATCACAATTCCCGGAGCGCGCTACGGTATCATCAGCACGACCTTTGTAATATTCACACAGGTTTTTACAGATTTTGGCGTCCCCAAAGTGATTGGTGGAAACTACAACGTGTTGGCCACGGATATTTATAAAGAAGTTGTTGGGATGCAGAATTTCCAGATGGGTGCTGTCATCTCGTTGGTTCTTTTACTGCCAGCAGTTTTCGCTTTCTTCGTAGATCAATATTCGCGAAAGCGGCAAGTGGCGCTGTTGTCATCGCGATCTGTTGTCTTTGAACCAAAGAAAGATAACCGGCTGGACATGGCCATGTTGGTCTTTTGTGGATGTATTGCAGTGATTATATTTATGATGATTGGCATGGCGCAGTATGGCGCTTTGGTAAAATTTTGGCCTTACAATCTATCGATGACTTTAAAACATTATAGTTTTGAAGTGGCGGGGCTTGGTTGGGAATCCTTTTATAACTCAGTCAGGTTGGCATTTTACACAGCTGTTTTCGGAACTGTTATCATTTTCGTAGGGGCTTACATCGTCGAAAAACTGCGCACGCAGGAAAAGCTGCGAGGTATTTTACAATTGTTTGCACTCCTGCCAATGGCCGTCCCAGGCTTGGTCCTTGGACTGGCGTATATATTTTATTTCAATGCCAGCGCCAATCCATTGGGCTTTATATACGCAACCATGGCAATTTTGGTCATCAATACAGTCGTACACTTTTATACTGTGTCTCATTTGACGGCCGTCACGGCCCTTAAGCAAATGGATAAAGAATTTGAAGCGGTCTCTCTGTCCTTGAAGGTGCCAGTATTTAAGATGTTTTGGCGGGTGACGATACCAGTGTGTTTACCAACCATTCTCGACATCTCGATCTATCTGTTTGTCAACGCTATGACGACCGTATCTGGTGTTATTTTTCTCTATACCTATGATACAACCCTTGCCTCGGTATCGGCTATTCACTTGGATGAGCAAGGCGATGTCGCCGGCGCGGCAGCTATGGCCATGCTGATTGTTTACGTCTCTGTGTTCGTCCGTGTTTTGCACACGATTGTGACCAAAGGCATTCTTTGGAAAACGCAGGCTTGGCGACATCGTTCTCTGCTCACTTGATCGCGTCCCGCTCGCTAGCTGTGCTGCCACCGCCGATAACACAAATGGCGACAGTTGGTTTGACCGACGGAACTATGGGACAAGGCGATGTGCGCTCTATAGTATTTGGCTGAGAAACTCTTTGGTACGTGGATCGCTGGCGTTGTCGAAAAACTCTGATGGCGGACCGTGCTCCACAATCACGCCTCCGTCAGTGAAATAGATATGATCGGCGATTTCGCGGGCAAATCCCATCTCGTGGGTCACGAGAATACAAGTCATACCGTCCTGTGCCAGTTCCTTGATTGTCAGAAGAACCTCTTTGACTGTTTCCGGATCCAGCGCCGCGGTCACCTCGTCAAACAACATCACGTCGGGGTTCATCGCCAAAGACCGTGCAATGGCCACACGTTGTTGTTGGCCGCCCGATAACTCGCCAGGAAAGGCGTCTTCCTTGCCATGCAAGCGCACCTTGCGCAATAACTCGCGGGCTTGTGCACGCACTTCGTCCGGGGCCCGGTTCAGTACTTTTAGCGGCGCCATCATGATGTTTTCGAGTGCGGTTTTATGTGGAAATAAATTGTATTGTTGGAACACCATTCCCACCCGTTTGCGCAGCTCCAGTTTGTCTAAACCGCTTTGGGTCAGATCAATGCCACACACGGTGATCGAGCCAGACTGGATGTCGTTAAGCGCATTCACGCAGCGGATCAGCGTTGATTTCCCAGACCCCGACGGGCCAATGATACAGATCACTTCGCCTTTTTTTACGTCCAGAGAGACACCTTTGAGCACTTCCAGATCGCCAAAGGATTTATGCACATTTCGGATCGAAACAATCGGCTGTGTATCGGTCGAAGTCATAGTCCGATCTCCTATAGTTGAACGGCGTATTTGCGTTCCAAGCGTACCGTCAGACGGGCAATTGGATAGCAATATAAAAAGAACAGGCAGAGGGCAAAGCTATAGAACGGCACCAGTAATTCAGGGTGGTTGTCTTCGGCCTCCATCGCTTGCCGCGACAGGGTGATGACCTCTTCCACCCCCAACAGCGAACACAGCGGTGTCGCCATGGTTAGAATGGCATACCAGTTCATCCACGGTGGGATCATGCGCTTAAAGCACTGCGGCAGAATAATACTCCAAAGGATTTGATGGCGTTTAAATCCAAGACTTTCAGCCGATTCCCACTGTGCCGTCGGTACCGACATGACCGCGCCACGAACAATTTCCGAAATATTTGCCATCACCGGCAGCGACAGTCCGAACACGGCTTTCATCCAGTCTGGGATGCGGATCACTGTGTCAAAGACGACCACTTCAAACGGAAATGCCAGCAAGACGATAAATAAGATAACTAACCAAGGTGAATTGCGAAACAACTGGGTGATAAACCAAGCCAGTCTGGAAATCGTATTGACCTGTGAGATCTGCGCCAGCCCCAGTGCCGCCCCGGCAACGGTGCCAAACAACATCGCAAAAAGGGAAATAATGATGTTAAACAGAAACCCGGATTTCAACAGAAAGGGAATCCATCTCTGCAGAGTGGCAAACGCATCTAGCATTGAAAAATTGGTTGCAGCCATCGCATAGCCCGGCCAAAGCAGGAGCGGAGAGGCCAAGACAAGAATTGTCCAAGGTGGCAAAGAGGCCAGCCACGCGCTGGTGCTCGGCCCGCTGGCCCCTGCCGGCAGCACAAACGGGTGCATCACTGCCAACCGCTGTCGCTTTGGCAAATTGGCGTAGCGGATTTTAAGTGCCATAGCCCGGTATCCTCATCTTGTGTTCCCAGGAATTCATACCTGCCACGAGGACACCCACCAGCAGAATGTAGACGACAAAAACCAACAGCATCGTCGGATAGAGGGCCGAGGGGTAATCGTTCCATATTGTGACTGATTGGTACAGCAGCTCGGGTACAGCAATGCCAAAAGCCTGTGTCGTAGTTTTGACCAGATTGACCAGATTATTGTTCAGGGCCGGCAGGGAGACCCGCACTGCCAGTGGCATCACAATATACATGTAAATTTGTGACCGGTTGAACCCCAGCGCATTGGCGGCTTCTTTGGTGCTCTCTGGCACTGCTTCGATACCTGCGCGGAAAATTTCAACATTGAATGCACCGGCAAAAAATGACAGAGAAATGATCGCCCAGCCGACGTTTGAAATGATCGGTAGCTCAAGCCAGCCATCGGGGCTGTAGGTCGGGGTGAACTGACCCAGCGCAAAATAGAAAAACAGCAATTGAACATAGGGCGGTGTGTTGCGGAAAAACTGAATATAGCCCTGCACAAAGGCGCGGAGCAAACGATTGCTGCTGCCTTGAGCAAAGGCGCCGGCGACCCCGATCACCACCGAAAATATCAGACACGCAATAGAGAGTTTAATGGTAACCCAGATGCCTGACAGGATTTTACCCTGCTGTACCGGTTCGTACATCCAGATAAAATTCCATCTTGGGGTTGTGCTGGCCAGATCACGAAAGAAATCTGCAATTAAATCCATGAGGATACGCCGTATATTAATCCGCCGCCAATAGATTGGCGGCGGAACATTAAAAGGATTAACAGGTTAGCTTAATCTGCCAGCCAGTCCCCCATACGTTCGTTGTATCCTGCCAGATACGAGGTGGCTTTGATGCCCCACTTGGCTTCTAGTTCAATCAGCGTACCATCCTGATGCCACTGGTACTGCATACCAGACATGAAACGACCAAAGACACAGTTGCGTTCGGCTGATGGGACGGCCAGAGCCCAGGGGTTGTCATCTTCTGAGGCCAGAGGCATTTCGAAATCATCCCAATTGCCAGAGCTGAGGTCAGACCCGATCGAGCTGTCATCATACACCCACGCGATGCATTTTTTGTCGCGCAACGCCTGCTTTGCTTCGGCGTTGCCTGTAAAGGCGATGATTTTCGCACCATACCGCTGTTCGACGATCTGGTTGTAGAACGCGCCTTGCTTACCGCACACCGGTTTATCGCGCAGGTCTTCCCACTCGGTCAGACCCAGCGCCTTTGGTGACATTACATTAGTGCCTGAGGTGTAATAGTTTGGTCCGACGATGCCGACCAACTCGCGCCGATCCTTGCGGTCCGACATTGTGGCAATCATCAGATCGATTTTGCCCTGCTCAAGAAACTGCATCCGGTTCGAGGATTGTACCGCCACCAGTTCGATATCAACGCCCATTTTGGCGGCAACATCATTGGCCATATCAATCTCCATACCGACAATATCGCCGTCGGTATTGCGGTATCCCCAAGGCTTGTAATCAGCCTTGACGCCGACCACGATTTTGCCACGTGACATGACTTTGTTCCAAGCATCGTTGGTACAAGCCGCACTTGCAGAACTGGCAAGCATGCCCATTGCAGCTAAGCCACTAATTGTAGATTTTATGATAGTTTTCATAGTTATTATCTCCCTGATGTATTGTATTTTAGGCATTTTTTGACAGTTAAGCCAAACTCTCTTTTGATAGCCCGGTGGAAAGAATTCTATACAAACAAGCGAGGTGGTCAACGCTTGGATGTCACAGCAGGTCCCCCCTTTTAGTATGTGTTAAATTTATGGTTCAGCCGCTAAAAGCGTCGATACACCGTTGCACCTGTATGCCAAGAGCACGGTATGAGCAGCGCAAGTGTCTACAAACGCCGCGCCAAATTTGGCGGCATGGACGCGTCAATGATTTCTGAAATGAAGAATATAGCGGCAGAGAACGGCCGTTTGACGCGCATGTATGCCGAGATGAGCATGCAAAACGATCTATTGAAGGAGGCGCTCGGGAAAAAGTGTTAAGGCCATCTCAGAGGCGAGAGATGGCCATGAATGTGGTCACCAGACGTGGAGTCAGGATCACGCTGGCGTGCCGTGTGTTCGAGATCAGCGAACCCGCTATCGATACCGTAGGAAACGCACATGTTCAGCTAAACCCTCACAAAACAAGCGGAGCCAGGAGGTCATCGAAAGCCCAAACAAACGTATCAAGCGCAGCTCCTTCAAGTTGAGCGCATGTTAAAGAATCTGAGATACGCTTAAGGTCACTCGTCAATTGTGGACCGTCGGTCACCGCAGGGTATGTCGAAGCAGATATCAGCAATTTTAGCCGATCATCGAGCTCAGGGTTTGATCGTGTAATTGTTGAAAAGATAGCCAAGAACTGGTGATCTTTTCCAACAAGCTTTTTCATGTGTTCCACGTATGATTTGTTTGATTCATGCTAGATTCCATAGCGAAGCCAGAGCCACAGCAATCCGAGTGCAAGCAAAGCTGTCCTTCTTTGAGGCCGCTATCGATTTCGGATTGCTTAACCCAACGCCGAAGCGTATCTGTGCACAACCAACTTTCGGCGCAATCGCCATATACGCCGCCGATTAATTGGCATACGCGTGTTCATGTTCCAAAATCATCCGAACCGCGCGGGCACGCAATTCAGTCAAAATCAGTTGGCTCTGTTGCTTTTTTCATGGGCTCCATCAATACTCACTTTAGAGCTTGCGGCAAACTGCGGGCGGTTGACAGATCTCATAGCGCAAGCTTTCCCGGCATGTGGGTGTCGACCGCACAGGTAAGTTCACCTTGGGTCAACGCGTTGAAAAGCCGGCTCGACGCACGGGACGAGCGTTTCTGGAGCGCTTGCGTGATTTGATTCCATCCTCAATCCAAATGGTTTTTATAAAGAACGGTTTCCAGTGCGCCGAATAACCTCGGAAAAGAAGCAAGATCCAATCTTGGCCAAAGTGTTTTGCGCTGATTTGGAAAGCGCACGGAATGGGGCAACGTCTGTTCAGGCCTAATCACCATGGGAAGAATGCTCAGGTCGATAGGATGAAGCGTATGGTCAAAGTCGCGATTTGGAAACACTATCCTTATGACGATGACGATTTTCTCCGCATGCGTGTCACAGGTTTCATGGCACCATACAATTTCGCACGCCGTCTCAAGACCCTCAGCGGTTTCACGCTTTAAAAATATATCTACAAAATCTATACGTCTAAGCTGGATTACTTCATCCTGAACCCGTCCCACCAGATGCCGGGACTGCACACCTGTTGCTGCTATACACTCAGAATGTGTTTCTTAGAAGCGTTAGCCAGTGTTTGCTTTCGTTAATTTAAGCTTTTACAAAGTCTCAAACAGCGTATTTGAGGGTTATTCAGACAAAGGTTCGATTGAACAGCAAACCGCCGGTTGACCATTTAGACAGACGGAGACTTGATCTCCGCTTTGAACCGGATAGAGGCCCAAACTCGTACCAGCCAGAACAATCTGGCCTGGTAAAAGGCGCAATTTGAAATCTTTGAAATGTTGGCGCAACCAATTTAATGATTCCGCTGGACCACCTGGTTTTGGCCATAGGTCCCCAACACCCAACTCCGTGCCGTTAATGTTGACCGCTAAACTTGCATTTTCAGTAACAAATGCTTTTGATTGTTGCCATTCGATTTCCGGCAAAATTACTCCCGCATTGATGCCATTGTTTGCAATTAATTCAGACAGCGTTTTTTTCTCTGCCCGAAAAACTAGATTGTGCAATTCGATGACTGGAAACGCAGCTTCCATCTCACCGTCACTGCCAATCCTTATTGCCATTTCCCCTTCTACGGCTAACCGGCAGAATTTGTTTGGGTTCAAAGAAGACCCAGTTTGCAGCACTTCCTCTCGGAAAAGCGTGCCCCTAATAGGGCCATCCATACCGAACTGTGCTGTTGTTCCAGGCCCGGTACAGCCAATTTTATAGCCAGTCACCCCCTCGCCATCTTCAACTCTCAGCTGTGTGACAGTGTCCTGCAAATGGTAGGCAGTTTCGGTATCAATGCTGAATTCAGGATCGGCAAAGCATGTTCCAGGGTTGAATCCGCGGTAATCTTGCAGTTGACGCTTAGCGAGTGCCTGAATTTCGAGCATTGTTTTTTTCATGCCAGTCCAATTAAAACGTAATTCCTTTTATCCAATCTATTAAATCGGTTATCAATCCATATTTGGCTTTGAACTTGTCGGATGACGCAGGGTCGAGGCCATGTCTAAGGCAGACCTCAGCTGTCGGCATCCCAGCCTCTTGTTCTTTGACCATCCCAATAATCTGGGCCTTTGCAAAACGACACTGGCACATTTGTTTGTTCCCTCAAGGATTGAGAATTCTCTATATTAAGCCGAGGGATTGGGGGATAGGTCCGTGCGCATCATTCAAATTGGGCCAGTTACTTTGTGATTTTAAGTCTATCAGTCGGACCGTCTCACATAGGATGCGAACTCTCATTACCAATCTAAAACAGGGTGACTGGATTTTGATATTAGAAAATTAAGCTTTGGTTTTCATTTTTCGATAAAATATCAACTAAAGTACTTGATTTTACTTAAAGTATATATTATACACTTAGGTATATACAAAACCTCTTAAGGTTTGCGTCGCTAATCTCCCCTTCTGGCTACGTGAGCAACATAAATTTACTCTGTGCAATATTTTTAATGTGACAGCCCGTCCCTTACATGGGGCGGGCTTTTTATTTAGTGATCGGAAGGTGTTGAAGAACTCGATCGGCCCAAACCCGTCTTGCAGGCAGTCTTTTGCCTTCCTTCGCGCTGTGGTTTTTCTGTGAGCAAATTTGCGGTGCTTACGTATTTGGTTAAACGTTGATATGGCTGTTTGCGTCCTTTTCTAGATCTTGGCGGGTTTGCGTGACACTGCAACCAACGTGATATCGAAATTTCGGCAAATCAAATCGTTGAACATGCCTGTTTATGCCGCTCAATTCCCCTGCCATGTGACTGTCGAGGCCATTTCTCTCTTGGTCGGGCTTGGACGCGGTATGACTGTGCTTTTATTCACATAAAAGGCCACACGTGCTTTGTCACGAACGTTCTATGATTGGGTATCTTTTGAAAAAAGCGGTCAGTCGGACTTAAGCTGCTCTAATTTAGACCGTAACTCTTCGGTTTCGAGGCGCGCATGCCGCAGAGCTTCCATAGCGGCACTGCGTTCAGCATCCGATTGTGTAAGCTGGTTCATCAATTCGGTCTCGCGCTGTTGTAGGCGGTGTAACGCCTGATCGCGTGTTTCTTCGGCTTGATGGAGCGCATGTCCCATGGCGTCTAACTCAGCGATGTCGGTTTCCGACACTCTCATAAAACGGCCCATTACCCAATTGCTGAACCAGCCGAGTGCAAAAACGATAAACAGAACAATGGCTATTGTTGCGATGAATTCAATTCTGTTCATTTTCAAGCGTATCCTGTGTGGCGTCAATGGGCGGGCGTGGAGAAGAGATAGAGGCGGGATCAGTGGACGTTTGATCAATGAGTTTGAACTCGATTCGGCGGTTTGCCTCGCGACCTTCTGCTGTTTCATTGTCGGCAATTGGTTCCGCCTCGCCATAGCCATGAGCACGGAATGACGCAACCGAAACCCGCCGAGCCATCAGTGCTGTGAGCACCGCTTGCGCACGGCTTTCACTTAACTTTTGATTCATTTCTTCGCGGCCCTGGCTGTCAGTATGACCGCCAATCTCGAGGGGGATGGGTCCGCATTCTTTCAAAATAACCGCGATCTTATCCATCACGCGTCGTCCCTCTAGTTCGAGCTTGGCAGAACTGGGTTGGAACTTAAGTTTCTGATTTTCAATAATCTTCGCGATTGATGCGATACATGTTTGGGGGGACGGAAGAGTAGGCGCGGGTGCGGCGGGTTCGATATAGGTGACATCGATTGCAAATGTCGCCTCGGGTCCGAGCGACCTGCGGAGCAGGGAGTCAATCTGTTCCTTGCGATCGGCTTGTCCCGTAGTGCCTGACAAGGTAAACCCAGTTTCTGTAACGCGTACGATCCCCTTATCTAACAACGCCAGTGTATCAAGCGCCGTTAGTACGCGAATAGACCATAATTCTCCGAGGTGAGCGGCGCTCTGGGCGGCCATATTAACAGAGGCTGCACCAAATTGCGCTTGCGCATAGCTGGTTACGGTTCGGTAGGCTAGGTCGCCAGCAACCTGTCCACGAAGTTGGACCAAACCCTCGGGGCTGCGCGTTGCTATGAATTGCGCGGGTTTCTTTACTGTGGGGTTTGCGACAGGTTCCGGACGTTGCGCCGTCACAAAAAAACCTTTGGGCAGTTCGGCCTCCAGATCGGTTGTTATTTGATCAAAAAGGTCTGTATTCGTGCGCAAACTGCCAGTGAGCGCAACATTGTGATCGTTGATTTCTAACGTCGTTTCTTTGAGTTGCATCACGGCTTTGATTGCAACAACGACCGCCTGTGACCAAAAAGGAGAGGGGGACCCGAGGCCGATTTGACATGTCGTTGGTAACGTGGCGCCTGCTGCTTGTGCAGCGGAGCGGATGCTTTCGGCATCCTGCGCGGTCTCGGCACTGCAGACGCTCATATGTGCGCCTTTGGCGTCTTGGGTCAGGCGCAGACGAAACGAGGAGATCACCGGGCGTGGCGTGATCAACTCGAGCACAACTTCATGCTGCAGGTCACGTTTTTGAAGTTGTAGGCTGTTAAGTTGGGTTTCCAGCTTACGTTTTGTGGCATCATTCGCTGTTATTGCCCGGATTTTTAGGACGTCAGGGGTCAGAGAAATGAAAGCCTGAGGTATGACGTCAAGGACTGCCACGGCAAATTCCTGCGCTGTCTGCCATCCCTCTGGGGCCGGTTGATTTGCAAGATCCAGAAGATCGGTGACTGGCATTGTCCCCGCATGCTGTGACACAGCCTCTATTAGAAAGTCGCGTTCGGTTTGCCCGGGGATTAAGCCGATAAGTGAAACTCCATTGGCATTTGACAAAACGACCAGCGAAAATTCTGCCATTGCGATTTTAGGGGCTGCGGCAAGGACCATGTTATCCACGAGCCTTTCACCACTGACGATCGTGGCTGCCAGCCGCATGGCTTGAAACCGCGCGGCCTCGCTCGGGGCGATGCCGCTTAACGTTACGTTGAGACCAGATGCTTCCTGCGCCACCCAACTTAGCCCCGCGGCCTCATGCGCCTGATCTATCGTCTTCGTGGTCCAGCCCTCGATAACGCCAACGGCACTATAGGCTATCGCAACAGATATTACGAAAGCAGCACTGAAAAACGCCCCAGTGCCGAGAGTTACAGATAGGCGCATTTTCACCTCAATGCGTGACCGATTATTTTTGATACGCTGTGTGCGCCCAGGTTTCAATCATACCAGCAATGCCAGAGCGAAAAATATCACAGGTATCAAGCCTGCGGTCCGGTTTGATCGAAAAACCATGAGTAATATGAGAGGGTTAGTCAACTGCAACTGCCGCAGTTGCCACAACATATGCATGCCCATCCCCATCACTCCCAGCAGGGCTGTTGCCAATACAAAAGGTTGATTTCTGGCTATGGTTGAAAGGCATGCCAGTGTCATCAATCCTGTGCTGATTGCTAGAAATCGCATCAGCCAGATCGGTGTGCGATTTGCAAATAAGCGTGCCGTAGACTTTACGCCAATCAATGCGTCGTCTTCGATGTCTTGGTGCGCATAAACGGTATCATAGAAAAGCGTCCAAGCAATACCGGCCCCATACAGAAGAAACGCCGGGGCGGCCAAACTGCCGCTGTGGGCTGTCCACGCCAGAAGCGCCCCCCAGTTGAATGCCAAACCAAGAAAAATCTGCGGCCACCAGGTGAACCGCTTTGCAAAAGGATAAATCGCCGCCGGAAGGAGTGCGAGAACGCCCAGGCCAATGGCAGCCTGATTGAAGGTCAATAAAATTACAAAGGCAATGGCTGCCTGCACAGCCATCCAGATCAGCGCAGCTTGAACGGTGACTTGCCCCGAGGGCAGTGGTCGCGATCTGGTGCGCGCCACGGCAGCATCGATCTTACGGTCGGTGATATCATTCCAAGTACATCCGGCACCGCGCATCAACCAAGCGCCGCCGCCGCAGCCCATGAAAATCCACAGATCATGCCAACTGCTGTTTCCGTCCGATAGCATCGCCAGTGTCAGCCCCCACCAACACGGCAGTAACAACAGCCAAGTGCCAATCGGTCGGTCGGCGCGGGACAGGCGCAAAAATGGTCGGATGGTCTCAGGCGCAAATCTGTCCACCCAGTTGCCGTCTGTGGCATCGGCAACTTTTCCCTCAGGCTCTGGTCTATCGCTGGGTGGCGGCATATGTAGGTGTCCATGACGGTAAAAATCAGACTTTATGTAGACCACCCTCTGGGTGCAGGGCAAACGGTTCTTCTGAACCGGGATCAGGCGCATTATTTATTTGGGGTGATGCGGCAGAGCTTGGGTGCGCAGGTGGCGCTTTTTAACGGCCGTGAGGGTGAATGGCGTGCCGAAGTATCCCAGACTGGCAAACGAACAGGTGCTCTGCGCTGTCTCGAACAGACCCGCCCACTGCAGATGCCACCCGATTTATGGCTTTTATTTGCACCAATCAAAAAGGCTCGTACTGACTTTATTGTTGAAAAGGCCGCCGAACTCGGCGTTTTGCAGATTTTGCCAGTGCAAACTGCCTTTACTAATTCTGAACGAATCCGGCAGGACCGCCTACAGGCACATGCAATCGAGGCAACAGAACAATGTGGCGGCACGTTTGTACCTCAGGTGCAGAGCCTGCAAAAACTCGATACCTTGTTGGCACGATGGCCTTCCGAGCGAAAGTTGATGTTCTGTGATGAGGCCACAGCGGGCGAACACCGTTCACTGGGGTCCGCGCAGCCAGGTCCATGGGCGATTTTGATCGGTCCCGAGGGAGGGTTTTCAGAGCCCGAGCGCAACCGGCTTAACGCCATGGACGGCGCCCATGTTGTTAGCCTTGGGCCACGTATCCTGCGGGCTGATACTGCGGCGGTGGCGGCTATTACGCTATGGCAGGCTGCGTTGGGGGATTGGACATGAACCTCATTCGACCTGAAGCTCGAGCCGCTATCTGGCGTTGGCGCGAGACTTTGTTCGGCCTTTGCCTTTTGCTTTTGGCGCTGTGGTGGGGGCTGACGGCGTTCGGTGTGCTGCGCTATGTAGCGGCAGCACTGATGGTTGCCGGTGGGTTGCTGGTGGTTGCCGGTCTGCAACGCGGGCGTTTTCGCCTTGGGAATAGCGGCGCTGGTGTTGTGCAGGTGATCGAGGGCCAGCTGGCCTACTTTGGTCCACAGGCTGGCGGTGCCGTGGCACTTTCTGAGCTGGCAATGGTCTCGCTGGATAACCGGCACCGGCCGTCACGCTGGGTGCTGTGCCAACCGGGGGTCGAAGATTTGGAGATTCCGGTCAACGCGACCGGGGGTGAGGCGTTGTTCGATGCCTTTGCCGCTTTGCCGGAGTTTCAGGTTGATGTGATGTTGCAACAGTTGCGGCACCCGTCGGATGGCACAGTTGTGATCTGGCGTTCCGCTGCGTCAGCCCCGCAGTTTCGACTTGAGCATTGACAGTTAAAAAGATTACGCGCAACAGTAGCGACCTTGAGTAAACTTATTATGACCTAACTCGGAGCTTTCGTTAAATGTCAATTCCTCAAACCGGCGGTGGTCCTATTGAGCATAGTGACCAGCTCGCTGAATATTTGGCGGCCGGGTGTAAACCGCGCGACGACTGGCGCATCGGCACCGAGCATGAAAAGTTTGGTTATTGTAAACAATCGCTGAAACCGATTCCGTATGATGGAACGGCGTCGATATTTGCGGTGCTGGACGGGTTGCGCCAACGTCATGGTTGGGCCCCAGTGGAAGAGGCGGGAAAGCTGATCGGTCTGACCAAAGATGGGGCAAATGTGTCGCTGGAACCGGGTGGGCAGCTGGAGCTGTCTGGCGCACCACTGGCGACAATCCACGAGACCTGCGACGAAGTTAACGCCCATCTCAAAGATGTACGGGATATCGCAGATACTTTAGGCGTCGGTTTTATTGGGCTTGGTGCGGCCCCAATCTGGTCTTACGAAGATATGCCGATGATGCCAAAGGGGCGCTATACGTTGATGCGAGACTATATGGACCGCGTTGGCACTATGGGCAAATCAATGATGTTCCGAACCTGTACAGTGCAGGTTAATCTTGATTTCGAGAGCGAAGCCGACATGGTCAAAAAAATGCGTGTCGCGATTGCGTTGCAACCGGTGGCCACCGCGCTGTTCGCCAATTCGCCTTTTTTTGATGGTGATGTGAATGGCCACAAGAGCTGGCGTTCGCGGGTCTGGCGTGATCTTGATCCAGACCGGACAGGCACCTTGCCGTTCGTGTTCGAAGATGGGTTCGGGTTTCAGCGCTGGGTGGATTACGCGCTCGATGTGCCGATGTATTTTGTTTATCGTGACGGCACCTATATCGACGCATTGGGTCAATCTTTTCGGGACTTTTTGGCTGGTAATCTGCCGGCTTTGCCTGGTGAAGTGCCCACGCTAAGCGATTGGGCTGATCATCTGACGACAATTTTCCCCGAGGCCAGAGTGAAGCAGTTTATCGAAATGCGCGGGGCTGACGGCGGCCCGTGGCGGCGACTTTGTGCTTTGCCGGCGTTTTGGGTCGGGTTAATGTATGATAAAAGCGCGTTGGATGCGGCTTGGGATCTGGTCAAGCACTGGGATGATGAAACCCGCGAAGCTCTGCGGATCGCCGCCTCTGAAGATGGCTTGCAAGCCAGAACTCATGGCATCGACATGCACGAACTTGCCCGCCAGACATTGGCGATTTCTGAACAGGGTCTGAAGGCCCGTGCGCGGGCTGGCGTTGGGGGTCTGGTGACGGATGAGACGCATTTTCTCAACGCGCTGAAGGAGAGCGTTGAGAGCGGCAAAGTACCTGCCGATGAATTGCTCGACCGCTATCATGGCGTATGGGACGGTGACCTGAAGCAAATCTATCAAGATTTTAGCTATTAAAAAAGAGCTTAATCACCGTAATTTGTACAGTGATGAACTCCAATTTTAGGTTTGATCTGTCGAATTTGGGTAACCGATTAGCGTTCGTCAGATTCTGTCAGGGCGACAAACTGGTCGATGATATCGTCGCTGACAGACCAATCACATACCAACCGAGCGGCGAGCAATGTGTCTGGCGACGGACCTTCAAGCGTGCCTTCGTAGATATAATAGACCGCGCCCGCGTTCTTGAGCTTTTGATGCAGGTATCGCGGCATCTGAAAGAAGATCATATTGGCTTGGGGCGTATGGGTCAGGATAATTTTGGGGTTTTGCCGCAACCCAGAAACTAGTCGTGCCGCCGCCACATTGGCCCGTGTCGCCAGATCAAGCCAGAGGTTGTCTTGCAAATAGGCGTGCATCTGGGCCGACAGATAGCGGTGTTTTGAAAACAATTGCGCGGAGCGTTTGCGACGTAATTCGAATTCCCAGGCATATTTGGGATCAAAGAAAATCACCGCCTCGACGCCCATAAGGCCGTTTTTTGTTCCGCCAAAACTGACGGCATCAATGCCACGTTTCCATGTCATTTCGGCGGCAGTGCATCCCAGTGATGCCACTGCATTACTAAAGCGCGCGCCGTCCATATACACGGGCAGCTCATAGGATTTGGCGATATCACACAGCGCCTGCAACTCGTCGAGAGTGTATACCCTGCCGCGTTCGGTGACTTGGGTCAGTGAAACAGGACCGCGCTGGGGGCCATGCACGCCGCGTTTGCCTTCGGATTCGATTGCGGCGCGCAATTCTGAGGGCTGCATTTTATCCCCTGCTCCGGTAAGTGTCAGCTTGGCACCGCCAGTATAAAATTCGGGCGCATTACATTCGTCTTCGTGGATATGCGACAGTCGCGTGCAAAACACGGTTTGCCAAGGCTCGCATAGGCAAGCCAGCGCCAAAGCGTTTGCTGCGGTGCCGGTGGCAACCAGATAGACGGCCGCCTCGGGGGCTTCAAATATGTCGCGCAGCCTGTCGCGGACCGTGTCCATCAACCCATCGGCGCCATACCCCATGGCATAGCCTTCGTTAGCGGCACCCAAGGCCGTGAGGATTTGCGGTGGCACAGGCCCAGAATTGTCAGAGGCAAAAAACATTACAACGGCTCCTCAATGATGTGATCTTCCCAGTCCTCTTCGTTGATGTCGAATTCAGACAAGGTCATGCCGCGTACCGAGATATTTGCTGTGTGCACCGTTTCCGGATTTCCGGATATCAGCGGGTGCCAGTCAAATAGTGGCTGGCCTGACCATAACAACCGATAGGCACAGGTCTTGGGCATCCAATATGCGTTTTCGTCAATATTGCTTGGCTTGAGAACAATACAGTCGGGAATGAACTGATGTCGTATAGGGTATTGACCACATTTGCAGCTTTGGTCGTCCAGCAAACGACACGCTATGCGGGTCAGTGCAACCTCGCCAGTGTCTTCATCCTCAAGTTTGTTGAGGCAGCATTTTCCACAGCCGTCGCAAAGCGCTTCCCATTCTTCGGAAGTAAGTGATTTTAATGGCTTATGTTTCCAAAACTCGGGGGACAAGCCGTCGCGCTTGATTGGGTCCTTAGTCGTCATTTGCTGAGGATGGATCGCGCTTGCAGGCAATCTGCGTCCATCTGCGTGATCAGTTCCTGTAAGGTATCAAATTTTAATTCTGGGCGCAGGAACTCGACCAAGCCCACTGATAATGTGGCACCGTACAGATCACCTGAGAAATCAAAAATAAAGGTTTCCAAATTGGCGGTATTGACCCCGAACATGGGCCGTACACCCAGCGAGGCCGCACCGTGGTAACTGCCGGCATGTGGACCATCCTGAACATCGACCAACACCGCGTAGACACCAAACTTTGGCAGATGCAGCCCGTCCATCGACATATTTGCGGTTGGATACCCCAATTCGCGGCCACGCTGTTCGCCGCCAACTACCGGACCTTCGATACGGTGCCAATGGCCCAGTTGTGCGGCGGCGTCATGAGGCCGCCCATCCCCAAGCGCCTGACGGATAGAGGTCGATGAGACCTGCCCGCCGGTATTTTCCAGTAGAGGAGCAATCGTGACGCCAAACCCCATCTGTGCGCCAAACTCTTGCAACATCTGGACATTGCCAGCGCGGCCTTTGCCAAAACAAAAATCCGCGCCCACAACAATATGTTTTAGACCCAGACCGTCTGCAATCACTTGTTGGGCAAAGTCTTGCGGGCTGAGTGCCGATAGCGCGGCATTGAAGTTCAGCTCGTATAAATGGGCGACGCCAAGTTTGGCCAAACGGGTGGCGCGCGCCTCGCGGCTCATCAAGCGAAATGCTGGGCTTTGAGGGGCAAAATACTCTCTGGGGTGGGGTTCAAAACTCATCACGCCCAGTGGCGCCCCAATTTTGGCCCCGGCACTTCGTGCCAGTTCGATCACTGATTGGTGGCCAATGTGCACGCCGTCAAAATTTCCAATCGCGGCACTGGCACCGCGATCTTGAGGCTCAACATAAATGTAATCTCTGATAATCCGCATAGGCTGGCATTAGCCTTCCTAAACGCTGGGTGCAAGCCTGCGATTGTTCAGTCGAACTTTCGGGAGGGTGCGAGTACATTTGCCGTACCAACGAGTACCGGTTTTCCATCCACACTGCACAGACAATCAAGCTTGACCCGGCGCTTGGTGATATCCATATCAATTACAGTAACTTTTGCGTGAACGATATCACCGGGGCGCACGGGCGCGAGAAATTTTAAACTTTGACCCAGATAAACCGATCCGTGGCCGGGCAGTTGTTCGCCGATAACAGCCGAAATTAGACCGGCGGTCAGCATACCATGGGCAATCCGTCCTTCAAAAATCGTATCTTGTGCATAGGCATCATCCAAATGGACAGGGTTATGATCGGTAGTGACCTTCGCAAACAGTTCAATATCTTCGTTTGTCACGACCTTTTTAAGGTCACGGGTCATTCCCATTTCAATATCTTCGATACAGATCGTGCCTCTGGGCATATTATCCAACATTTTAGCACCTCAATGTTATCTTCGAGAAATAAAAAAACCGAAATATTACTCTATCTGTAATAATATTACTTTGCAATTGCAGAAATCAAGGAAAAAATCACGCCTGCGATGGTTAGCGCAAAAAGCCGATACTGAACGCAGGCGCCACACGTTGGCTGTCTAAATATTCCGCTAATGCGCTGGGGTCTGGTTGTTGGCGGGTTTGGGTTTCCTGTGCGGCAAGTCCACCAGTGATAAACAAGGCATCAATGCCGGCATCACGGGCTCCACTGATGTCGGTTTGCGCGCCGTCACCGATAGCCAATATTGCCGAATCGGGCAGGGCTTTACCCAGAGCCTTTAGTCGCTTGCGCGCCAGATCATAGATCGGGGCATGCGGTTTGCCGAAATACAGACTTTGCCCGCCAATGTCTTGATACAGCTGCGCAACCGCCCCGGCGCACCATTCGCGGCGCGTGCCCCGGTCGACAACGAGATCAGGGTTTGCGCAAAGCAGTTTGAGCGCTTTTTGCTGTCCAAAGCGGAGTTCGGGTAAAAGGACAGTTGGATCAACGGCTCCATCAAATGGTCCGGTACAGACGATGCCCTCGGCTTGGTCAAGTGAAACACGCGTGATTTCAACCGGATCGCTCACAACTTGTATGGGATCAAAAAAGGGCAGGTCATGTGGCAGACCAATAAAGTAAATCCGTTTGCCGACAACGCCTTGGAACATTGCCGCGCGCGCCGAATCGCCGGATGTCGCAATGCTGTCCCAGGCGTCATCTGGTACGCCAAAATGTTTGAGTTGGGCCTCGACGCCGATCCGTGGCCTGGGCGAATTGGTTACCAAAACAACCGTGCCGCCGCGGGCGCGATAGGATTGAAGCGCTGCGACCGCCTCGGGCAGCGCGGCAATGCCATTGTGCACACAGCCCCACAGATCGACGAACAACGCCTCGTATTGGTCTGAAATTGCCGCAAGGGAGGGGATGATCCGGGTCATGTTACGGCCTTTCGGGCTGGGTTACTGGGTCTCGTTTGCAATAATACCCGCTGCGGCGATTGCTGCGTCAGGTTTTTAGCTGCGGGATAATCTGTTTTTTGCGACTAACAACACCGGGCAGAACGACTGTATCACCGTCAACCGTGACCCCGAAGGAGGCCTCGGCTATGGATTTAACCGCCGCGTTTTGCACCAAAAGCGTTGCTTGTGTGTTTAGGATATCAACCACAAATAACAATACATGCGCGGCACCGTCTTCTGCGGCGACGACCGGCATTGTCTGCATCAGGCTGTTTTTGCGCGCCAACACTGTGTCTGGCGAGGTGGTTTCTAACACCGACACGCGCAGTTTCATCTCTCCTATGGTAAATTCTTTCGAATCCATCCGCAAAAGCGCTGCATCTGAAAAGGCTGATACGTCTGATTTGGCAGCAAACATTTTGGCGGCATACGCGGGGATCGAAACACCAAGATCGGCGGCCAGTTTTTCAGCCACTGCGCGGTCATGGTCGGTGGTTGTTGGGCTGCGAAACTCTAACGTATCGGACAGAATGCACGAAAGCGCGACACCCTTTATGTCTTTCGGCATCTGGGCGGCAGCGGCCGTGCCCATCAGATCAAGCATGATCGTCGCGGTGCAGGCCAGTGGCCGGACGGTGATGTCAATCGGGGCTTTGGTTTCCAGCCCGCCGACCAGTTTGTGATGGTCGATAATGGCCTGAATATCGGCCGTATTTATATTTTCGGGCAGTTCGTCGGGATTGTTGGTGTCGACGATAATTACCGGATCGTTTTCAGCGAGTGGGCCCAGCAACTCGGGTTGCTCAAGGTTCCAGTGGTTCAGCACAAAGGCCGCCTCGGTGTTGGGCGTGCCCAAAAGGCGTGGGATGGCGGTAATGTTTTTGACCGTATTCAGGTACCAAGACCATAGTATCGGCGCACCTGTCGAGTCGGTGTCAGGAGATTTATGGCCAAATATTTGTACCGTCATCGATAAGTCCTTGCGATTGAAGCTGTGATTTCGACGCCTTATAGAGCGCGGGCTGGCACTTGTCATTACCCTGAATTCGGTCTGGCCGCGGGCTTAGATTTCTTTGCGGGCTTTCAGCGCTGTAGTGATCGTGCCATCGTCAAGATAATCCAATTCACCCCCGATGGGCACACCTTGCGCCAGCGTGGTCAGGCGTATTTGACCCTCAAGCTGGTCTGCAATGTAATGGGCGGTGGTCTGACCCTCAATTGTAGCATTCAGGGCGAGAATGATCTCGGTGATGCCCTCGCTTTTGACCCGGTGGATCAAGCGCGGAATACTCAACTCATCCGGTCCGATTGCATCAAGTGCCGACAGCGTACCGCCCAAAACATGGTATCTGCCTTGAAAGACGTTTGCGCGTTCCATCGCCCACAGATCTGCAACGTCCTCGACCACGCAGATCTCGCCATTGGCGCGCTCATTCGAGCTGCAAATGTCACAAATATCGGTGGTGCCGATGTTGCCACAATTGAGACATTCTTGGGCGGTTTCGGCAACCGTTTGCATCATCTCGGCCAGTGGGGTGAACAATAACGCCCGTTTGCGAATGAGATGCAGAACGGCGCGCCGGGCCGAGCGCGGGCCAAGGCCGGGTAATTTCGCCATCATCTCAATCAGGGCGTCGATGTCTTCCGTACTGCTCATTCGCGCAAGCCTTCCCGTTGTCCTCCGCATGTGGGCGGTTGTTTGCATCTTGCAATGCCGGTCCGAGCCTATCTTTGCAAGCAAAACAAGCGCGCTTTGTGCGCGACGGCCAGTCTATTGCCGGTGGCGGCAAACTTTTGCGCAAAGCCTAGTGGCAGGCCTTGCCCAACGCTTTGAGCCGCCAGTAGTTGTAGGGCAGGGGCGTGATAAATCCTGCAATCAACATGAGAGGCATTACCCACCAGGTCAGCCTTGCACCACCGGTCAACCACACATCGACAATATTCATTGCGGCCTCCATTGAAATCATCGAAATTAATGACATACCGATTGCAGTTTTGAATGCAGCAGCCAACGCCATCTGCCGTGATAAAATTACCGTCTCAAGCGCGATTGAGGTTAGCAATCCGTTGAGGATCGCCAGCATCATAATGGCAAGTGTAGGCCAGGCAATACCAGTGAACTGGAAAAACGCAATCGTGCCAAAATCGCCGATGGAACAGCCCAGTAAACACCACAGTGTATTTTTTGCCGCGATCGGCCACGTATGGCGGCAGCGCCAGTTAATTGATAAATGTTCTGTAGCCGTGGTCATTTGTATTGCCTTACTTGTGTCTCCGTCTGCATATAGTGGTTCCAGTAACTGGAAGGTCAAGAACGGATGATGAATATTTCAAAAGTCGCCAAGGCCGCGGGCCTGCCGGTCAAAACTGTGCGCTATTATGGCGATATCAATCTGGTGGCCGCGCAACAGCGATCCGCGAGCGGGTACCGGTTGTATGATGACCGCAGCCTGCGCAAGCTGATCTTTGTGCGCCGCGCCCGCAGTTTCGGGTTTTCGATCGAGGCGTGCCGCGAATTACTTGATCTGTATCAGGACACAGGCCGCAGCAGCATCGACGTCAAACGCATCGCCGAGGCGCGGTTGGCCGAGATAGAGCAAAAGCAACGCGATTTACAGAGCCTGCAGGTCGAGTTGTCGCATCTGGTACGCGCCTGCAAAGGTGATCAACGACCAGAGTGTCCGATCTTGGAGTATCTGGCGTGAGGATAACGGCGGTTTAGAACGGCAGTTTCATATCTTTTGGCAGACCCATCGCCTCGGTGATTTTGCCCATTTCACTTTGGGCTTTATCAGCGGCTTTAATTTGAGCGTCCTTGATTGCGGCCAGAATGAGATCTTCAACAACTTCTTTATCGTCGCTGGAAAAGATCGACGGATCAATATCGAGCGATTTCAACTCGCCCTTGGCGGTGCACGTGGCCTTGACAAGACCCGCACCGGATTCGCCGGTGACGATCTGATTGTGCATATCTTCCTGCAGTTTGGCCATTTTGCCCTGCATATCCTGCGCGGCTTGCATCATCTTGGCCATGTCGCCCATCTGGCCCAATCCTTTGAACATCCGCGTCTCCCGCTGTATACTTATACTGTACTTAAGCGGCGTGGATGGCCTCGGCAAGGGTGTTTGGAAGATCTTTTTGATCTAAGCATTGTTAAAAGTATGCAACTTAAACATTTAACTATTTTGGCGGAAATACCTTGGCTTTAACCTTGCCGTGTATTGTTGATCTGGGGATGGTGCATTGCCAGTTCTTGTGAGCTGTAAAGTCATGCTCGCTGCAAACTGGCCTTCTGACGATACGACGACAACAACGTCAGGCCGCTCTGATTGCTGGGAAACCAGACGTCCGTTGAGGCGAGGCGGGCGCTTGAGCAATTTGGCGGCTCCACGCAGGCCGCACTTGCCCAAACTGATGATGAAGACTATCGAATCCACACCATCAAATTCGCGTTATGAGTGAGGGAGCCTCGGGAGGCAGGTCATAATAATTTTCGAAACGCGGCGGGCAGGTTGTCAAGCGGCGCGTGTTTGGTCAAAAATTGCATTCTACCTTTATCCTCCTCTTTGCCAGTATAATGTGGGTCTCTTACCACAACGTTGAAGAAACAAGCTGGGGGCAGTTCGCCGTTATAAGACGCTTTTCCTGATCCGCAGGTTAATTTGGCTCCGGCGCGCACGCGAATGGATGCGATCTCTACCCCGGGTATCGCGATGCTTACTTGCGCCACAGTGTCAGGGTCTGAGGCAGAGGTTCCACCGACAGACATTTCAAATTTTTGCGCCCGTAAAACAGACCTGATCATGACAATCCGAAAGTTGTCGTCCCTTGGATGCAGTGTCGAATCAGGATTGTTCCCATCCCGTACTTCGTTCTGCACATATTGTTTAAACGGCGCTGTTACGTTGCGGTATTCTTCTCTTATCGCGCCCTCAACTGAAAATTTTGTTTTCTTACCAATTTCTGTGGCGATAAGCCCGTTCTGTCCGCTCAAGTTCGCTGGTACACCGGACACTTTAACCCCCTGCACACCTTTTGATGCCTGAAAGCCAGGCAAAACTTTGCGCTTCGGTGCGACGTCAAGGCCCGCCACGCCGATTGGATGCAACACATTGTTTGAAATATCCCATACATACATTGTTCCCAGATCAAGGAACCCAGCATTTTGTATGCCCAGCCCAGTCGCATTTGAAAACCGAAAATCAGCGGTGACTTTCGGAATGTCTTGCAGCGGTTGCATGCAGGCTGCGGTCAAAGTCAGCAGAAGGAGTGACATAACTAAATGCATATTTTCAAACCCTTGTTAGACGACATAAATTTTATAATTTATTTGTGCAGGGGAAGCCCCGTGGTGCGAGGTGTTTTGCAGTTTTAAATTTTTGACTTTATTTTTTTCTGAAAATAAAGTCATCATGACAATTATATATTTTTATATGTCACATAAAACTATCGGTTTTTCAAATATTTATTATAATCTCAAGGTAAGAATGCTCCCTTAAGAAATCATGGACTATTTTTAATCAATAATGTCAAATTAACTTTATTGTTTGATGACTTTGCAGCCCCAACTGCTTAGTCTTCCTCGAACGGGTCCCATTCATCCTCGACCTCTGGCAGGGCCTCGGCTTGCGCGGCTTCGGCGATATCGTCTGGGGTACGGATTTGGGTTATTTTGGCTTTTGGAAATTCGGTCAGCACGGCCTGCACCAGTGGGTGGGTTTCTGCCTCTGCCTTGAGCGCATTCTCTGCTTTGTCGCGTTTTGCCGCGATGGTTTGGGTGCCACCTTCATTGACCACACTGACCGCCCAGCGGTTGCCGGTCCATAGTTGCAGGCGTTGGCCCAACCGCTGCGCCAAATCTTGGGGGGCCGTTTCGGTTGGGACAAATTCAATCCGACCGGGCTGGTATTTGGCCAACTGAACACCGGTCTCGACCTCGACGAGCAATTTCACATCGCGGTTAAGACGAATGAGTTCGATAACATGTTCAAAACTTGGATAGAGCGCCAGCGCCTGATCAAGGGCCACGGCGCGCATTGCGGTATCGCCTGCAGCAGGGTGCGCGGAGGCTTGCGGACCGGAAGTTTGCGGCCCGGCTGTAACTGACGTGTTGCCAGACCCGCGCGCGCCATGTGAAGCTGATCCACCATTCCCCGCACCCGCAGAATTTGGGTGTCCACCAGTGGTGGGATGCGATTGTTGCGCAGCCCCGGTTGATATGGCTGGGGCAGGCGGGGGCGGGGTGGATTGTAACTTGCGGATCAATTCGTCTGGACTGGGCATATCGGCCACGTGGGTCAGGCGAATAAGCGCCATTTCGGCGGCCATCATGGCGTTTGGCGCCTGCGACACCTCATCGAGAGCTTTGAGCAGCATTTGCCACATTCGGGTCAGAACCCGCATGGGCAGCGCCTGCGCCATGCTTTGGCCGCGTGATCTCTGGTCGGGCGATAGGGTGGGGTCGTCGGCGGCATCAGGGGTGATTTGCACGACTGAAATCCAATGGGTGATTTCGGCCAGATCCTTGAGCACTGCCATCGGATCGGCGCCATCGGCATATTGTGCAGACAGTTCGTTTAATGCGCCATGGGCGTCGCCCTTCATCACCATGTCGAACAGATCCATCACGCGGCTGCGGTCGGCCAGACCCAGCATGGCGCGCACTTGTTTGGCGGTGGTTTCACCAGCCCCATGTGAAATCGCCTGATCCAATAGTGACGTTGCATCACGCGCCGAGCCCTCGGCGGCGCGGGTGATCAGCGCCAGCGCGTCACTGCTGATTTTTGCCCCTTCGGCATCGGCGATCCGCTGGGTCAGTGCGATCATAACTTCCGGCTCGATCCGGCGCAGGTCAAACCTCTGACAGCGGGACAGCACAGTGACCGGAACCTTGCGAATCTCTGTGGTGGCAAAAATGAATTTCACATGCGCTGGGGGTTCTTCGAGCGTTTTCAACAGGGCATTGAATGCGCTGGTCGACAGCATATGCACTTCGTCAATGATATAGATTTTATAGCGCGCGCTGGCGGCACGGTAATGCACGCTGTCGATGATCTCGCGGATATCGCCCACACCGGTGCGGCTGGCGGCATCCATTTCCATCACGTCGACATGGCGTCCCTGCATAATGGCGCTGCAGGCATCACAGACGCCGCAAGGGTCGGTTGTGGCGCCTCCGCTGCCATCCGGGCCGATGCAGTTTAATCCTTTGGCTATAATTCGCGCGGTGGTGGTTTTGCCAGTGCCGCGTATTCCGGTCATGATAAAGGCCTGAGCGATGCGATCTGCGGCAAAAGCGTTTTTGAGCGTTTGAACCATGGCGTCCTGACCGACCAGATCAGTAAAGGTTTCGGGTCGGTATTTCCGTGCCAGAACCTGATAGCTTTCTGAATGTGTCTCGGTCATGATGCCCCTAACGATTTGCACCCAAATTACTATGCGTTTTGTGTTTGGTCTATATGAAACTGCGCCATGAATCCACAACGTGCCAAGATGAAAAAAAGACACCTGTGAATAGAAAGTTATTTCAAATGCAGACCTATGAAGTCCGCGTGCCTCATACCCGGTCCTATGAGGACCCGATTTCGGTGAAAAAAGGAGATCGGGTTTTTCTATCTGGGGAAATGGATGATTGGGATGGCCATATCTGGCTATGGGCCAAAGCCAGTGACGGGCGGCAAGGATGGTTACCTTCAGCATATTTCGAGCAGTGGACTGACTGGCAAAGCTGTGATTTTTCGATGAATACCCTTGAACTTACATGTCAGATTGGTAGCGTCCTGACAGCAACTGATGAAAAGTTTGGCTGGCTCTTGTGTCACAGCGGTCAGGGTGACATCAATCACGATGAAAAAGGTTGGGTGCCAAAGCGTTGTCTTACGTTGCTCGGCCAATAAATTGACATGAACGTCAGGGAAAAATATGGCTGTGTTTGAAATCAACTCCCTCAGTCTTGGAAACGGTGTGATCGGGATCTGCCCGGCACCGGGGCGGTTTAGCCCGTATGAAAACGACCTGAAAGATATCATTGACTGGTCCCCAAGTCTGGTCTTGACGATGACGTCAATGGCCGAGTTGCAGTCCGTTGGTGGCGCCGCTCTTGGCGGTGACTTGCAAGCGGGGGGAATCGACTGGTTTCACTTTCCGGTGGATGACTACGGCATTCCCACCAAGGCGCAGTCCCAGCAGTGGCAGGTGCTAAGCGCGCAGGCGGCGCATAGATTGTCAGGTGGTGGGCGTGTGTTGGCGCATTGCTATGGTGGATGTGGACGGTCCGGCATGGCGTTGATGCGGCTCATGTGTGAGGCAGACGAGGCAGCTGATCAGGCGCTGCGGCGTTTGCGCAGCGTGCGGCCCTGTGCGGTGGAGACCGAAGACCAGCGCCTGTGGGCGTCTAAAGGTATTTAAAAAGCCAGTCTCGCAATATCCCTGCAAACTTAGTGAGATCTGAATGATACGGCCTCATGGAAGGCCCAGGTTTATTGTTAATTTCGGTGTGGGGTGGTGGTGAGAGGCTGGACAACGACCCAAGCGGGGCTCGTTACGGCTGCTTCCTTCCGGATCTGACCGGGTTGGCGAGGTGCCTGCCCGCGCCAACCTCTCAACATTTTTATTACAGGGTGGGCGGCATTAATGCAAGGCTCGGTCCGATGGTAAGTCACACGCCTTTATCGATCATGGACAGATAAACCGGCTGATGTGACGGGACTGATGAAGAGAGAATTATATGTGGCATTCAGTGTCTAACTGTGCCGGTAAAATACAGGTCACAGGGGCTAAAACCGAGATAAAAGGCCAACTTTGGAAAAAATTGCGAAGTGCCAAATTATTTCTATGTGGCCGTTGACAAGCTTGGATGGGGCTCTTATCTACCGATCGTTGTCACTCGCCTTTGGTGAGTGCTAACGCCCGGAGTTGGTCCGGAATATAACAGAAACGTTGAGCTAAGGAGCCTCAAGGCATGGCATTCAAACCGCTTCATGACCGAGTTCTGGTCCGTCGCACGGAAGGCGACGAGAAAACTGCAGGGGGTTTGATTATCCCCGATAGTGCAAAAGAAAAGCCAGCAGAGGGCGAAGTCGTCTCCTGCGGTGACGGCGCCCGCAAAGATAGCGGCGAACTGATCGATATGGCTGTTTCAGCCGGCGACAAGGTTCTGTTCGGCAAATGGTCCGGTACAGAAGTGACTGTCGACGGTGAAGAACTGTTGATCATGAAAGAAAGCGATATTCTGGGCGTTCTGTCCTAATCGCATCCCATTTAACTCAGACATTCAGGAGCAAGCAAAATGGCTGCTAAGGACGTCAAATTTAGTACTGATGCCCGCGACCGCATGCTACGCGGCGTAAATATTCTGGCCGATGCCGTAAAGGTAACGCTGGGACCCAAAGGTCGGAACGTTGTTCTGGACAAATCCTTTGGCGCACCAAGAATCACCAAAGATGGTGTGACGGTTGCGAAAGAGATCGAACTTGAAGACAAGTTCGAAAACATGGGTGCGCAAATGGTAAAAGAAGTTGCCAGCCGCACCAATGACGAAGCCGGTGACGGCACCACGACGGCTACAGTTTTGGCCCAAGCGATCGTTAAAGAAGGCCTGAAATCAGTTGCAGCGGGCATGAACCCGATGGATCTGAAGCGTGGCATCGATCTGGCAACAACCAATATTGTTGACTCGATTAAGTCAGCGTCGCGTGAAGTCAAAGACAGCGACGAAGTCGCACAGGTCGGTACAATTTCGGCCAACGGTGAGGCCGAAATCGGTCGTCAAATCGCCGATGCGATGCAAAAAGTCGGCAACGAGGGCGTGATCACTGTCGAAGAAAACAAAGGTCTGGAAACAGAGACCGATGTCGTCGAAGGCATGCAGTTTGACCGCGGTTATCTCAGCCCATATTTTGTCACCAACCCGGACAAAATGACCACCGAGCTGGAAGATTGCATGATCTTGCTGCACGAAAAGAAACTGTCTTCTCTGCAATCTATGGTTCCGCTGCTGGAATCGGTTATTCAATCGCAAAAGCCGCTGTTGATTATTGCAGAAGACGTCGAAGGCGAAGCGCTGGCAACTTTGGTTGTTAACAAACTGCGTGGCGGTCTGAAAATTGCTGCGGTCAAAGCACCTGGTTTCGGTGATCGTCGCAAAGCGATGTTGCAAGATCTGGCAATCCTGACTGGTGGTCAGGTGATCAGTGAAGATCTTGGCATGAAGCTTGAGAACGTGACTATGGATATGCTTGGCACTGCCAAGAAAGTTCAAATCACCAAGGACGAAACCACTGTTGTGGACGGCAACGGCGAAAAAGCGGAGATTGAAGCGCGCGTTTCACAAATCCGCCAGCAAATCGAAGAAACCTCGTCTGATTACGACCGGGAAAAACTGCAAGAGCGTGTGGCCAAGCTGGCTGGCGGTGTTGCTGTGATCCGTGTTGGCGGAATGACCGAGGTGGAAGTCAAAGAACGTAAAGACCGCGTTGATGATGCGCTGAACGCGACCCGTGCTGCGGTTCAAGAAGGCGTTGTCGTCGGTGGTGGTGTTGCGCTGGTACAGGCCGGCAAAGCGCTGGGCAGTCTAACCGGCGCCAATGCTGACCAAAACGTTGGTATCTCCATCGTACGCAAAGCCATCGAAGCACCTCTGCGTCAAATTGCTGAGAATGCTGGTGTTGACGGGGCGGTTGTTGCTGGAAAAGTTCGTGAAAGCGATGACACGTCGTTCGGCTTTAACGCACAAACCGAATCCTATGGCGATCTGTTCGCAGATGGTGTTCTCGATCCGGCCAAAGTTGTGCGGACGGCTCTGGAAGATGCCGCGTCCATCGCGGGTCTGCTGATCACAACCGAAGCAATGGTCGCTGATAAACCAGAACCCAAAGGCGCTGCTGGCGGCGGCGGCGGCATGCCCGATATGGGTGGCATGGGTGGCATGGGCGGCATGATGTAATCATCGCCCCTGATGCAAACGTAATTGGGTCCGCCATTGTGCGGGCCCTTTTTATTTCACCATGCGCCAGTACAGAGGCTTGGTGGGTGTTACGCGGCCCTGCGTGCGGGTGTATCAAGTGATTCGGGCCGGCACTTGTGCCCTCTCCGGGCTTTTCGCGTGCCGATTCAGCGTAACCTTATATGGGAAAGATGGTGTCATGATGCGGCTAACAATTTGCCGCCTCAGTCGCGGTGAGAGGGTTTTTTAGGTCGATTAATCGCTGGTATCTGGTGACAAGGGCTGTTTGGGCATTCGCGACAATACCTTGTGGGCGGTGTACTTGCAGGTGGATTGAGGGGTATGAGCCTGTGGTGAAGGTATTCTATCAAGGGGCAGAATTTGACTTTTTACACGATTTTTAAATCCCGTGTGATGGGCATTGTGACAAGGGCTCATTGCCATCAGGTGATATTAGAAAGAGGGCTTAAGCTGCGTGGCATTAAGCAGATAAAATGCTACATGGCGCTTGGTCTGGGCATCAGAGGTCTGGACGTGGAATATCCTAACCTTGGTCGCGCTGATGTCTGTGGTTCTCACACTAGACTGGTCTCGCCAATGTTGCATTCAAGGATGTGAGGGTTTTGTTTTTCTGGATCGCGGTAACAATGCTGGCTTTTGCAGGCAATTCGATTTTGACCCGTCTGGCGTTTGCCGAGACGGCGATTGATCCGGGCTATTTCGTACTATTGCGGCTTGGCTCAGGTGCGGCGGTCTTGGTCCTGCTGACAGCCCGACAAAAAAGCGTCGGGTCCCTGCGGGGGCCAAAGCGTCTGAGTTCAACATTGGGTCTTAGTTTTTATATGCTGGGGTTTTCCTATGCCTATACCAAGCTTGATACGGGTGTTGGTGCGCTAATCCTATTTGGTGTGGTACAAATTGCGATGTTTGGCGCGGCGGTTTTCGCCAAAGAGCAATTGCCCCTATATCG
>UPTG01000425.1_pt1 | contig 34825 bp, 32 predicted proteins | sample 2160121 | NCBI WGS metagenome assembly UPTG01 (sample SAMN06266255, study PRJEB28933) | marine metagenome | isolation source: Columbia River Estuary | place: USA:Columbia River Estuary, USA | collected 2014-07-27
TATTATTAGTATTAAGTGTTGTTTTAAGTGTAAATTTATCAGCACAAACAACCGATTGGGTTAAATCTTTTGGAGGTGTTAATTCTGATAAAGGAATTAGTATAGGTACAGATTCTTTGGGTTTCATTTATATAAGTGGGTTTTATAATAGTGAAGCAACATTTGATGCTATTACTTTTTCTAATGGAAGTCCAGGTACTAATAAAGAAAATTTTATTGCTAAACTGGATTCAAATGGAAATGTTCTTTGGGCAATTCCAGGAGGGAATCAATCAGGTGGATGTTGTGATGACAGAGCTTTAGGAATGCATGTTACTCCTGGCGGAGATGTATTTGTTACTGGAACATACTGGGGCTCTTATAAATTAGGTGTTAATGGAGCTCCAGGTACAATAACTGCTACCGGAGGGAATAGTCATGACACTTCTGTAATGGGTAAAGTTGATAAAGATGGAAATCCTCAATGGGTAATTAGTTTTGGAGGAAATAATAGTTCTGGTGGCTGTCCTTGGCCAATTTATGATGCTGATGATCATGCATATGATGTAAAGGTAGATAAAGATGGATTTATATATGTTACGGGTTTTTTCTCTGGATTTGATGCTGATTTTGATGGGTTTACTATTACAAATCCTGATTGGGATGTAGATTGTCAGCCTATGGGTTACATAGGTAAATTAGACTCTAGCGGTAATTGGCTTTGGGTAGACAAATTTGATGGAGTAAAAGATCAAAGAGGTTCAAGAGATAATAGATTAGCTATTGATCAATTTTCAAATATTTATGTATCAGGAGGTTTTCAAGGAACTGGTAATTATGGTCCTTATTCAATTACTTCAAATGGCGAGTGGGATGCTTTTATTTTTAAGATGGATAAGGATGGTAATTGGCTTTGGGTAGAGGGTTTTGGTAGTAATAAGACAGATAGAGCCAACAGTATAGCTATTGATGTTTGTGATGATATTTATATTACTGGAGAGTATCGTAATCCTATGGTATTTCCTGGAGCAAATGCATCAAATGGGACAGATACTTTAAGTCATAAACAAAAAAGAGATGTTTTTGTTGCTAAGATGAATAATCAAGGTCAGTGGAAATGGGCAAAGAGAGCTAGAACTTCTGGAACAGATAAACCATATCAAATGTCTGTAGACGCTAATAAACAAGTGTTTATTGGTGGTACGGCTAAAGGAGAAATGACTTTTAATAGTGGATTGGTTGCTCCTCCACAGATTCCTGGAGATACTACTATGTCGGCTTGGGTAGCACAAATAGATGGGACCTCTAATAATGGAGATTGGGTTTGGGCAAAAATGGGAGGTAGTGATACTGATGATGATGACAGAACAAATGATATTTGCGCAGACGGTTTTGGGAATGTTTATGCTATAGGTTTCTTTGAAGATTTGGCTGATTTTGATGGTACAATATTAGATGCAACTGGAAGGAAAAAAGATATTTTTGTTTGGAAAATGAGTATGACTGCTATGCCACCTTTTTCTTATAATAATTCTTATGACACCATCTATTCTGATAGCATGGTCTTCAATCCTGCAGATACAGGAATCTTTACAATTCAAGGTTTAGATATTGATGGATGTGATACAACTTTTGTTGATTCTGTTGTTCATCAAAGATTGGGGGCAACTATAGTTTATTCTATGAATAATACATCAACAACTAGTTCAATAACAGTGGATGGTACTGTAATTAATACTTTTCCAACTTCTATAAATTATTATATTGATGATAATGTGCTTTTAACTGCTACAATTGACCCATCTTATGGTTTTTCTAATTGGAGTTCAAATTCAGTAAATTTATTACCAAATACAAATTCTCAAAATGTATCTTTTGGTGTTACAACTTCTGATACCGTTTGGTTAAATATTTATCTAAAACCTACTATTGTTTATAGTGTTGATCCTATTGGAACAACTACATCCATAAATGTGAATGGAATGAATATAAATACTTTCCCAACTGCAATTAGTTATTATAAAAATGAAACGGTAAATATTGATCCTGTTCTGGATCCTTTGTATCGTTTTGATGAGTGGGAAACTGATAGTGTGATTGTTAGTCCTGATGCTTATACGCCAGTTGCTTCATTTGTTTCAGATTATAATGATAATGTTGTATTAAAGATATCCTTAATACCACCTTTAAACGCATTTATAAGTAGCGTTAATAATACAATTTGTGATAATGATTCAGTTCCTGCTGAAGTTCTTGTTTCTTTTACTTCTGGAACTCCACCCTATACTTTTGTTTATGAAATTGATGGAATCAATCAACCACAAATAAGCACTTTTGATAACCCTTATGTTATTAAAACTAAACAAGCTGGTATTTATACGCTTCAGTCATTTTCTGATGATTTAAATATAGGAACTATTGATGGATCAGCAGTTATCACTGTATTGGAATCACCAATAGCTGATTTCAATGCTTACCCAGATACACTTACAATTTTGAATACTACTGTTAGCTTGATTGATAAGTCTACTACAGATGAAAATTTGATTTCTTGGGAGTGGGATTTTGGAGATAATACAGCACTTGATAATAGTCAGCATCTTTACCATACTTATTCAACTACAACAGGTCTCTATGATGTGAGTTTAATAGTTGCTGATGATATTGGTTGTTCTGATACTATTTCAAAAATAATTACAATTACTGATGATTATTGGATATGGGTTCCGAATTCATTTACTCCTGATTTAGATGGAAAAAATGATAAATTCTGTATTGCCTATAACGGAATTAGAGAGGCGACTTTTACTTTCAATGTTTTTGATCGATTCTCAAATCTTGTTTACTCTACATCTAATATTCTAGATTTAGATTGTGAAAATGGATGGGATGGTAAGCATCAATCAACAGGAAATGAATTACCAATGGGTGTATATATTTACAAAATGTACTACCAAGATTATGAAGGATGGAAACATCAAGAAATTAAAGAATTAATTTTAGTTAGGTAAAAGCTCTTTTACTATTGCTTATATAAATTGCAAAAACTATATTTGCACGCATTATATTTAGCATACCAAATGAGTAAATTCAAGCAATACAAACAATTAAGTTTATCTAACATTCATAAAGAGGTGTTAGGAAGTTGGAGAGAATCTGATGTTTTTGATAAGAGCATTGAAAGGAGAAAGGGGAATCCAACTTTTACATTTTATGAAGGGCCCCCATCAGCAAATGGAATGCCAGGAATTCATCATGTAATTGCTCGTACAATTAAGGATTTATTTTGCAGATATAAAACTCTACAAGGATTTCAAGTTAATAGGAAAGCAGGATGGGATACTCATGGTCTCCCAGTAGAGCTTGGGGTGGAAAAAGAATTAGGAATTACTAAAGAAGATATTGGATCAACTATCTCAATTGAAGATTACAATAAGGCTTGCCGTACTAATGTGATGAAGTACAAGGGAAGTTGGGAGGACATCACTGAAGAAATGGGATATTGGGTAGATATGCAAAACCCGTATGTAACTTATGACAATAAATATATTGAAAGCGTATGGTGGTTATTAGGTAAAATGCACTCAAAAGGTTTGCTTTATAAAGGGCATACAATTCAACCATTTTCACCAAAAGCTGGTACAGGTTTAAGTACACATGAACTCAATCAGCCAGGCTGCTATCGTGATGTGAAAGACACTTCAGCAGTTGCTCAATTTAAGGTTGTAAATAATTCTGATTCTAAATTTTTATTTGATGAAGCTAATAATGATGTTTATTTTCTAGCTTGGACTACTACCCCATGGACTTTGCCTTCTAATACTGCCTTAGCGGTAGGGGAAAAGATTAATTATTTATTAGTAGAAACGCTAAATCAATACACAGGAAAAGCTATTTCTGTAGTAGTTGCTAAGGATTTGGCGAATAAGTATTTTAGTCCAGAAAATGCTGAACTTAAATTTGAAGATTATGAAATTGGAAAGAAAAATCTACCATTCAAAATTATCACAGAATTTAAAGGTAGTGATTTAGAAAACTTAAGATACGAACAGATTTTAGCTTATGCACAACCTGAAGATGGAGATGCATTTAAAGTTTTATTAGGGGATTTTGTTACAACAGAAGATGGTACAGGAATTGTTCATTTAGCGCCAAGTTTTGGGGCGGATGATAATCGTGTTTGTAAGCAAAATGGCATTGGAAGTTTAACGTTAGTAAATAAGCAAGGAAAGTTTGTAGATGAGGTAACTGATTTTGCAGGAATGTATGTAAAAGATGAATTTTACACTGACTCTGATGAAAAGCCAAAACTTTCAGTTGACGTACAAATTGTTATCAAATTGAAAGGAGAAAACCTCTGTTTCAAATCAGAAAAATACGAACACTCATACCCTCATTGTTGGAGAACTGACAAGCCAATTTTATACTACCCTATGGATAGTTGGTTTGTAAAAACTACTGACTACAAAGAGAGAATGATGGAGCTTAATAGTACTATCAACTGGAAACCAAAATCAACTGGAGAAGGAAGGTTTGGTAAATGGCTTGAAAACTTAGTTGATTGGAATTTATCTCGTTCAAGATTTTGGGGGATTCCTATTCCTATCTGGAGAACAGAAGATGGAGAAACTGAAATTTGTATCAGCTCAGTAGAACAATTGAAATCTGAAATTGAAAAATCAATTGCTGCTGGAATTATGAAATTTAATCCTTTGACTGATTTTGTTGTTGGAGATATGTCAGATGAAAATTACAATTCTTTTGATTTGCACAGACCTTATGTTGATGATATTATTTTAGTATCAAAAGATGGAGGCCCAATGAAAAGGGAATTAGATTTAATTGATGTTTGGTTTGATTCTGGATCAATGCCTTACGCTCAATTGCATTATCCATTTGAAAATAAGGACATCTTTGAAGAAAATTATCCTGCTGATTTTATTGCTGAGGGAGTTGATCAAACAAGAGGTTGGTTCTTTACTTTGCATGCAATTTCTACTATGCTTTTTGATTCTGTTGCGTATAAAAATGTAATCTCAAACGGATTAGTTCTAGATAAGAACGGAAATAAAATGTCAAAAAGATTGGGGAATGCAGTAGATCCTTTTATAACAATTGCCAAATACGGAGCTGATGCTACAAGGTGGTATATGATTTCTAACTCACAGCCTTGGGATAATTTAAAGTTTGATGAAGGTGGGATTGTTGAAGTTCAAAGAAAGTTCTTTGGAACACTTTATAACACTTATTCTTTCTTTGTTCTTTATGCTAACATTGATGGTTTTAACTACTCGGAAGATGATGTCCCTATAAGTGAAAGAACAGAATTGGACAGATGGATATTATCAGAGTTGAACACTTTAATAAAAGAAGTTGAAGGAAATTATGAAAGCTATGAGCCAACAAGAGTTGCTCGTTTAATTCAAGATTTTGTAATGGATAAATTGAGTAACTGGCATGTTCGTTTAAGCAGAAGGCGCTTTTGGAAAGGAGAGTATAATACTGAGAAAGTTGCTGCTTATCAAACGCTATTTGAATGTTTAGAAAAAGTAGCGTTACTCGCTTCACCTATCGCGCCATTTTTTATGGACAGATTGTTCCAAGATTTAAATACTGTAAGCGGAAAACACTCTGCATCATCAATTCATTTATCAGATTTTCCAAAATCAGACGCAAGTGTAATTGACAAAGATTTAGAACGAAAAATGCAAATGGCACAGAATGTAACTTCACTTGCCTTATCCTTAAGAAAAAAAGAAAGATTACGAGTTCGTCAACCTCTCCAAAAAATAATGATCCCTATTTTAAATGCTAAAATGCAAGAAGATATTGATGGGGTTTCTACTATTATTTTAAGTGAAATAAATGTAAAAGAAATTGAATTTTTAGGAAAAGATTCTGATGTTTTGACTAAACAAATTAAACCAAACTTTAAAACACTAGGTCCTAAATTTGGAAAAGACATGAAATTAATTTCTGAGGTTGTAAATCAATTTTCAGCAGATGATATTAAGAAAATTGAGAAGGATGGAAATTATCTAATCAATGAAAGTATTACGATTGATATTTCTGATGTTGAAATTACATCCAAAGACATTCCTGGCTGTATAGTTGCAACAAATAATGGCTTAACAGTTGCATTGGATATTACACTTTCTGATGAATTGAGAGAGGAGGGTTTGGCAAGAGAATTTATAAATCGTATACAAAACTTAAGAAAGGATCGTGGTTTTGAAGTTACTGACAAGGTAAAAATACAGGTTGAAAAAAATGATAGTTTAACAGCTGCTATTAAGAATAATTTCACTTATATTTGTGATGAAACTTTAGCTGTGCAATTAGATTTTGAAGTGCATACAATATTGAATGGCTCTGAGATTGAGTTAATTGACAATATTTCAACTAAAGTTCTGATTATTAAAAATTAAAATTATGGCAGAAAAAACAACATACTCAGCAGATGAATTAGAAAAATTCCATAAAATAATACTTGCAAAAATTGAAAGTGCAGAAGATGACTTAAAAGTATTAAGAGCTGCAACAGCAAACGATTCTGATAATGGAACAGAAGATACCTCTCCAACATTTAAGCAGTTTGAGGAAGGCTCATCTACTTTGTCCAAAGAAGAAAATATTAAATTAGCTGAAAGACAAGCAAAGTTTATTTTACATCTTAATAATGCTTTATTAAGAATCAAAAACAAGACTTATGGCATATGCCGTGTTACAGGTAAATTAATTGCCAAAGAAAGATTGAACTTGGTTCCTCATGCCACATTAAGTATTGAGGCAAAAAAAGCTCAATAAATCCTTGCTTTGAAAAAAATATTTTTCACCACATTTCTTTTAGTATTATTTGATCAAATTCTTAAAATTTGGATAAAAACATCTATGTTTTTAGGTCAGGAATTTCAAATTTTTGATTGGTTTATAATACACTTTACTGAAAATAACGGAATGGCTTTTGGAATGGAATTTGGAGGCTATACAGGAAAAACAATGTTAACATTGTTTCGAATCATAGTAGTTGGATTTGGAATTAAATATGTAATTGATATTGTAAGAGAAAATCAAATTTCTAGCGGTTCATTAATTGCTTTAGGCCTAATTATTGGTGGCGCAATAGGGAATATAATAGACAGTTGTTTCTATGGGCTAATCTTTAATGAAAGTTATAACAATGTGGCTGCTTTTTTACCTGAAACTGGAGGATACGCTCCTCTGCTACATGGGAAGGTTGTAGATATGTTTTATTTTCCTCTGATAAATTCCCATTTCCCTGATTGGATGCCATTATGGGGGGGTGATCATTTTATCTTTTTCCGACCCGTTTTTAATATTGCTGATGCTGGTATTTCAGTTGGAATTTTTATGATTCTACTTTTTTACAGAAAAGAGTTTAGTTAAGCTTTCCTCTTTGCATATCGCCATAAATTGTACCTTCCATTCCTATTCTATCTGAATGTTTCTTAAAATACTTCTGATTTATTTTCCTAAGGAATCCTAAAATTTTGAACTGAATACTACTTGAAATTGGAGTTTTAATTTGTCCCCACTTAGCAAGAAAGTTATATCCGTATTTTTCTAAAAATGGAGCGAACACATAAATTGCCTGCTCTTTTATTTCATCTGTATAATAAAGTGATAAATCATTCTTTTTCCCAGCTGTTTTATTTGCAACTGGCAATGGCTTAAGACTTTCAATTCCTGCTTTTTTTAAAGCCAATAAATAATCAGAAGCAATATTTTCATATCTTATTATAAAATCGCAACTATCTAAAGTAAGTGAAGAAAAATTATCGTAAGGTTTTTTAAAAAACTTGGTAAAATACTCTTGAAATGATGCATTTTTATCTTGGATAAAATTAAACATCACCCTATGATGTTTTGTTATGTGACCTCCATTTTCTTTAAACAGTTTAGGGTTTGTAAAATTTCCTTTTGCATTTGCTCGCATTTTTTCATAAACCATAACTACAATTTCCATAGGATTTCTAAGCACTGCAAAAACAAAATAATTTTTTTCTTCTTTAGTTGCTACTTGTTCAAACTCATGAAACAATGAATGCTTTCTTAAATATGGCTTGGCCTCATACTCTAAATTCAACTCCTTTGAAATAGCAGAAGAAGCAGAAAAGGGAAGCCCTATAAATAGGAATTTATATTTATGACTAATAATCATTTATAGGAGCTTGTTTTTGATTAAATACTCTGCAATTTGAACAGTATTAGTAGCCGCTCCTTTTCTTAAATTATCTGCAACTATCCACATATTAAGCGTTTTTTCTTGTGAGAAATCACGCCTAATTCTCCCAACAAATACTTCATCTTTTTTATGAGAATTTATTGGCATTGGATATTCATTTTTTTGTGGATTATCTATCACAACCACACCGGCCATTTGATTTAAAGCAAATCTAATTTCATCTAAATCAAAATCATTTTCAAAAGTTATGTTTACGCTTTCAGAATGCCCTCTAACTACTGCAATACGAACAGCAGTTGCAACAACATCAATATATTCATCTAAAATTTTCTTGGTTTCATTTGTGAGTTTCATTTCTTCCTTAGTGTACCCATTATCTTCAAAAACATCACAATGTGGCAAAGCATTTTTGTAAATTTGATGAGGATAAACCATGTCTCCAATCACTCCTTTCTCTTCATTTTCTAATTGCTCAACTGCTTTTTTACCTGTTCCGCTAATTGATTGATATGTAGAGACAACTACTCTTTTAATACCAAATTTTTGATGAAGTGGCGAAAGAGCCATTACCAACTGTATGGTTGAGCAATTCGGATTAGCTATAATCATATCCTCATTGGTTAGTTCTTTCCCGTTAATTTCTGGAACTATCAATTTATGATTTTCTGACATTCTCCAAAATGAAGAGTTATCAATAACTTTAATTCCTCTTTCAGCTAATTTTGGTGCCCATTCTTTTGAAATTTTACCCCCAGCAGAAAATAATGCTAAATCAACTTTTCTAGCAAGTAAGTCATTTAATGAAATAATTTCATGCTCTTTCCCAAGATAATTTATAGTCTTTCCGCATGAATTTTCGGAAGCTACAGGAATCAACTCTTTTAATGGAAAATTCCTTTCAGAAAGAACCTCTAACATTTCCTTGCCAACCATTCCTGTTACACCAACTATAGCTAATTTCATTTTGTTTATTTTACTCCCCAAAAATACTATATTTACGGACTATGAGAAAATGCTTACTACTTTTTATCTTAACCACCTTTACTCAAGTAGTATTTGCACAATTTCTTGACAATTTCTCGGATGGAGAGTTTACAAATAATCCCATTTGGAGTGGGAATGTTGATGTTTTTGAAGTAGATTCAACTTTTAAATTGCACTTAAACGATACGATTAGTGGCGAAAGTTTTTTAGCAACAGATAATATATGTTGGTTTTTAGTGAACTTGGGACAACTGAAAGCTTTAAACAAGTTGTGGTTCTAAGCAGATAATGCCCGCAACTGAACACATAAAAGGTTTGTTAAAAGTTATCCCTGAAAAATCAGGGGTCTATCGTTACTATGATAAAAATGAAGCTTTATTATATGTTGGAAAAGCAAAAAACCTAAAAAAAAGAGTAAGTTCCTATTTTAACAAAAAGCAAAAATACGGAAAAACAAAAGTACTTGTCAGTAAGATTCAAGACATACAATATGTAGTTGTACCTACTGAAATTGATGCCCTTTTATTAGAAAATAATCTGATAAAAAAACATCAACCTAAATACAATGTTGCCTTAAAAGATGGGAAAACTTACCCTTGGATTTGTATAAAAAATGAACCCTTCCCAAGAATTTTCCAAACAAGAAATGTAATTAAAGATGGCTCAGCATATTTTGGACCATACACATCTGTTCGTTTGGTAAAAACTCTTTTAGATTTCTTTCATCAACTATACCCTTTAAGAAATTGCAGCCTAAGCTTAACGAATAAAAACATCAATGCAAAGAAATTCAAAGTATGCTTGGAGTACCATATAGGAAACTGTTTAGGTCCTTGTGAGGACAAGCAAACTACTGAAGAATATCAATTAGGAATTGAGCATATCCAACAAATTATCAAGGGAGATATTAAATCGGTAACTCAACATTTAAAAACAGCTATGCTTCATTTTTCTGAAAAAATGGAGTTTGAAAAAGCTCAATCAGTAAAAGATAAACTTGATTTACTGAATAACTATCAGGCAAAATCAACCATTGTAAATCCTAAAATTAATGATGTGGATGTGTTTACTATTCTTTCTGATGAAGACACTGCTTTTGTGAACTACCTTAAAATAAATTCTGGTGCAATTATTCAGGCACATACTTTGGAGCTGAATAAAAAACTAAATGAAACAGAAGAAGAGTTATTGCAATTAGCAATTATTGAGCTTAGACAAAGATTTGAGAGTACGTCAAAAACTATCTATTGTTCCCATTCCTTAGAAAATGTATGGGAGGACTTAAGTATTACTATCCCTAAAATTGGAGACAAGAAAAAATTAATTGACCTGAGTTTGAGGAATGCAAAATACATGCAGTTAGACAAGCAAAAACGCAAAATCAATAACATTGAAAAGCAAGACAATAAGCGTATTTTGGAACAAATGCAAAAGGATTTACACTTAAAATACCGCCCAAGACATATTGAGTGTTTTGATAATTCCAACATTCAAGGAGCAAATCCTGTGGCAGCTTGTGTGGTTTTTAAAAATGCGAGACCGAGCAAAAAAGATTATCGCCATTTCAATATCAAAACAGTAGTTGGTCCTGATGATTTTGCAAGTATGGAAGAGGTGGTGTATAGAAGATGCAAACGCCTTTTGGATGAACAGCAGCCTTTGCCAGAATTGATTGTTGTTGATGGAGGAAAAGGACAATTAAGCTCAGCAGTAAAAAGTTTGGACAAATTAAAGTTGAGAGGGAAAGTAGCTATTATTGGAATTGCAAAACGCTTGGAAGAAATCTATTTTCCTGGCGATAGTGTTCCGTTATATTTAGACAAACGATCAGAAAGTTTGAAGTTGATACAGCAATTACGAGATGAAGCCCACCGCTTTGGCATTACACACCACCGGAAGCAAAGAGGAAAAGATATCCTTGGCACTTCATTGGATAAAATTGATGGAATAGGCCCAAAAACTGTGGAGCTACTCATCTCTCATTTTGGTTCAGTTAAAAAAGTAATGGAAGCTAAAAAGGAAGAATTAGAAAAGTTGATTGGGAAGGCAAAAGCCAAAAAGATTTATGAAAAATAAACTTGTTTTCCACGCCTTACCTTTTCAGCTAGCAGTTGTGATAAATTTAGCCTACTTTTGCGACCTATATTTCACACACAAACCATCATCAAAAACGCAAACATGGAACAATCACAATTTTTAGAAAAAAATATATTTACAGATTTAAAAAACCTAAATGATGGATTTGCTGAAGATGGAATTCAATATTTTTCTGAAAACGATTTTGGGATTGTTTTAGATAGAGCAGAATATTTTGGATTGAGTGTTTATACTATTAAACCATGGTCCAAAGATGAAAAATATGAAGCATCATCACATGAAAATCATAAAAAAAAGGCAACTAACCCTGATTGGTACAAGAGAGAATTTTTGACACTTAAAACTCGAAAAGAAGGTCTTTTATATTCTGCAAAATATAAAGTTTCCAAAAAACTTTTAGCAAGGTAAATTACTCCTCAGCTCCTGTTTTTTCAGCTTTCATTTGTGGAAAAAATAATACATCTTGTATAGAGTTAGAATTGGTCATAATCATGCTCAACCTATCAATTCCAATACCCAAACCTGCAGTTGGTGGCATTCCGTATTCAATCGCTCTTAGGAAATCTTCATCCAATAACATGGCTTCATCATCTCCTCTTTTTCCTAATTCCAATTGTTCTTCAAATCGTGCTCTTTGGTCAATAGGATCATTCAATTCCGAAAAGGCATTACAGATTTCTTTACCATTGCAAATCGCTTCAAATCGCTCAACCAAACCTTCATTTGCTCTGTGTTTTTTAGCCAATGGCGACATCTCAACAGGATAGTCCGTAATGAAAGTAGGTTGTATTAATTGTCCTTCACATTTTTCTCCAAAAATCTCATCAATTAATTTTCCTCTACCCATACTTTTATCCACCTCAACCCCTAATTTTTTAGCAGTTTCAGCCATAGTAGCCTCATCCATTTTTGAGATATCAATTCCTGTAAAATGCTCAATTGCCTCATACATGGTATAACGCTTCCAAGGTCTTTGGAAATTGATTAAATTATCACCAACTTGAATTTCTGTTTTTCCGTGCAAGTCCATAGCAATTTTCTCTACCATTTCCTCCACCAAGTCCATCATCCAAGCATAATCCTTGTAGGCAACATACAATTCCATTTGTGTAAATTCAGGATTATGAAAACGACTCATCCCCTCATTTCTGAAATCTTTTGAAAATTCATACACTCCATCAAAACCACCTACAACCAATCTTTTCAAATACAATTCGTTTGCAATCCTAAGGTACAATTCCATGTCCAAAGTATTGTGGTGTGTTTTAAATGGGCGAGCAGCAGCCCCACCATAAAGCGGTTGTAAAATTGGCGTTTCTACCTCTAAATATTCTTTCTTATTCAAAAATTCCCGCATAGAATTAGTCAGTTTTGTACGCTTAATAAAAGCATCTTTTACTTCAGGGTTTACTACTAAATCCACATATCTCTGCCTGTATCTTTTTTCAGGATCAGTAAAGGCATCATGCACTGTTCCGTCAGCATCTACCTTTGGTAATGGCAATGGGCTTAAGGATTTTGTAAGCACTTTTAGTTCTTTTACTTTTACTGATATCTCCCCAACTTTAGTAATAAAAACAGTTCCTGTAACTCCAATAATATCACCAATATCCAATAGTTTTTTGAAAACTGTATTGTACATAGTTTTATCTTCCCCTTCACAAATTTCATCTCTATTTACATAAATCTGAATTTTTCCATCAGAATCTTGCAACTCAGCAAAAGAGGCTTTACCCATAATTCTTCTGCTCATCAACCTTCCTGCAAGCACTACATTTAACTCCTCTCCCTCCTTGTGCTTTTCCTTAATCTGTTTGGATGTTGTATTTACATCAAATAGGTCAGCTGGATAAGGATCAACTCCTAAATCTCTTAATTTTTGTAAGGATTCTCTTCTCACTAATTCTTGATCGGAAAGTACTCTTGTCATCTGTTAAATTTTTTGCAAAGATAGGAATTCTATTATGCTATTATTTCGTATTTTCGACTTCTTTTAACAAGCCAATTTTAATATCAAATTATAAAAATATTTAAGATGAAAATGAACGATTACATTGATGATTTTAGCAATCATTTAAGAGAAGCAATTGAGATTGCAAACAATACAAATTTAACTTCCTGTACTAAAGAAATCAGAAATGTTTTGATCTGTGGTTTGGGTGGTTCTGGAATTGGAGGAACAATTGTTAGTGATATTATTTCGCCAAAAGTAGATATTCCTATTACTGCAACAAAAGACTACAGTATCCCTAATTTTGTGAATGAACATACGCTAGTTATTGCAAATTCTTACTCAGGAAATACGGAAGAAACACTTTACGCTTTAGAAAAATGCCAATCAAGAGCTGCGGAAATTGCAGTAATTACTTCAGGAGGGAAATTAAAAGCCATTGCTGAAGAAAATAAATACAACAAAATAATTATTCCAGGAAACCAGCCTCCAAGGGCTATGTTTGGCTATGCATTTACGGAGTTATTTTTTATGCTAAACCATTACGGAATTATTGATGATTCTTTTAAATCTGATTTTACTAAAGCAATAGAATTACTTGATACTGAAAAAAGTGATATCCAAGAGCAAGCAATGAGTTTGGCTAAAAAAATGTACAAACAAACTCCCGTTATTTATGTTGCGAATGGCTTTGAAGGGGTGGCTGTTCGTTTTCGTCAGCAGATAAATGAAAACAGTAAAATGCTTTGTTGGCACCATGTTGTTCCGGAAATGAATCATAATGAGCTTTTAGGATGGAGAACAAATGTTAATGATTTAGCAGTCGTTTATTTCCGTAACAAATCGGACTATGACAGAAATCAAATCCGTATGGATATCAATAAAAAAGTAATTTCTAAGTTCACTGAAAATATAACTGAAATTTGGAGTAAAGGAGATTCTTTAATTGAAAATTCACTTTACCACATAAATCTTGGTGATTGGGTAAGTTGGTATTTGTCAGAAATGAATAATGTGGATGCAATTGAAATTGATGTGATTGACTTTTTGAAAGGGGAATTAGCTAAAGTTTAATGAATAAGAAAGTAGAGTTTCAAGATTTAGGGCTAATTGATTACAAAAAATGTTGGGATTTTCAAGAAGAACTTTTTTCAGAAATATTAACGGTAAAATCATCCAATCGAAAGGAGGATAAAACAGTTGCCACCAAAAATCATTTAATTTTCTGTGAACACCCTCATGTCTATACGTTAGGAAAAAGTGGTGATGAAAAAAACCTTTTGGTAAATGAAGATTATCTAAAAAGCAGGGGGGCAACTTTTCATAAAATTAATAGAGGTGGTGATATTACCTATCATGGTCCTGGACAAATTGTTGGCTATCCAATTTTGGATTTGGACAACTTTTTTACCGATATCCACAAGTACTTACGCTTTTTGGAAGAGGCAGTAATCCTTACCTTAAAAGAGTACGGTTTGGAGTCCGAACGATCTCCAGGAGAAACTGGAGTTTGGTTTGATGTGGGGACGCCAAAAGCCAGAAAAATATGTGCCCTTGGGGTAAAAAGCAGTAGATGGGTAACTATGCACGGATTTGCTTTTAATATAAATTCAGATTTATCCTATTTTGGAAACATTATACCTTGTGGAATTGCAGATAAAAAAGTCACTTCATTAGAAAAAGAATTAGAAAGAAAAATGGATTTTGAAGAAGTAAAAAACAAAGTAAAAACTCATTTAATTGAGCTTTTTGAAATGGAAATAATTTAACATGAAAAAAGCATTGAAATACATATTAGCAATTTTTGTAATTCTTAATTTTCTCATCATATTAAGCGGTAAATCTTGGCTTTATAAGGCAGTTTCTGTTACTTATTTAAAGGGACATACATCTTCATATATTGATGATTATATTCATTTTCCTTCAAATAGTATTAAAAATGGGAATCATCAAGAATGGTTAGTTTCAAAAGAATACAATAAAGCACAACTTCCTGAATTTATAAAACCCATAAATGATAAGTTGGGTACGGTTGCTTATGTGGTAATAAAAAATGACAGTATCATTTTTGAAGAGTATTGGAATGGTTATTCTGCAGACAGTTCTTCAAACTCCTTTTCTATGGCAAAAAGCTGGATATCTACTTTGGTTGGAATTGCTATTAAAGAAGGAAAGATTGAGAGTATTAATCAAAAGGCTTGTGATTTTCTGCCAGAATTTTGTGAAGGAGATAATTCTAAAATTACAATAAAGCACTTACTCACAATGAGCTCAGGTCTTGATTGGGATGAGGATTATCACGACCCATTAGGGCAAACTGCAGAGGCCTATTTTGCGCCAAACCTTAAAAAGCAAATGATGAGACTAAAAGCTGTTGAACCTCCAGGAGAAATCTTTAAATATCATAGCTCATGCTCACAGCTATTAGCATTTATTGTGGAAAGTGCTACAGGGCAAAGTGTAAATGAATATACTTCTGAAAAATTATGGAAACCAATGGGAGCAAAACATCCTGCTCTTTGGAATACAGACACAAAAAGAGGTGATGAAAAGGCCTTTTGTTGCATCAATTCTAACGCTAGAGATTTTGCAAGACTTGGTAAATTATACATGAATCAAGGAAATTGGAATGGCACACAACTTTTGGATAGCAACTATGTAAAGGAAGCAACTTCAGTTTCTAATTTATTAGATGAAGATGAAAATAAAAATGTAAATTATGGTTATCAATTTTGGATTGCAAATAGGAAAGGTTTAGATGTATATTACACAAGAGGTTTGTGGGGGCAATATGTAATTTGTATCCCTGAAAAAGATATGATTATTGTTAGGTTGGGTAGGAATTATGGTTTTCATTTGGCAGATGGACATTCGGAAGATTTCTATCAATTTATTGATGCTGCTTTAGAAATGTCCCCCTAATGTTAAGTCAGACAAAAACACAAAACATCTTATTTCTGGACATAGAAACTGTTCCGGTAAAAGAAAATTTTGAAGATTTAGATACTACATTCCAAACGCTATGGGCTGAAAAAACTACTTGGCAAAGAAAAGATGAATTTACCCCCTCTGAATTTTATAAAATGAAAGCTGGGGTAATGGCAGAATTTGCTAAAATTATCTGCATTTCAGTCGGTTATTTATTTACAGAAAAAGGTGAAAATCATTTCAGAATAAAATCATTTTATGGTGATAATGAGAAGCTGATTATCTCAGAGTTTAATGATTTACTAAATTCAGAATTCAACAAAAATCAACATCAGCTTTGTGCGCATAATGGCAAAGAATTTGACTTTCCTTTTATAGCAAGAAGAACACTTATAAATGGCTTGAAACTTCCAAAACTTTTAGATATAGCAGGGAAAAAACCTTGGGAAGTAAGTCATTTAGATACTATGGAGCTTTGGCGTTTTGGAGATTACAAACACTATACATCAATAAAATTATTGGCAGCACTTTTTGGGATTCCAACTCCAAAAGATGATATTGACGGAAGTCAAGTGGCAAGTGTTTATTACAAAGAAAAAGATTTGGAACGCATCAAAATATATTGCCAGAAAGATACGCTTACTGTGGCACAATTACTATTACGTTACAAAGGGGAGGAATTAATAAAAGAAGAAAACATTGAGTTTGCATAAAAATAGTTATTTTTAGCAACCTAAAAACAGAATAAAAGATGGGAAATACATTGTTAGAATTTAAGAATCTGGTAACAGAATTTCATACAGAAGGAACAACTGTAAAGGCTGTAAATGGCGTGAGTTTCACTTTAAATAAAGGGGAAACGATTGGTATTGTTGGAGAGTCAGGATCAGGTAAGTCAGTTACTTCACTTTCTGCAATGCGATTAATCCCTTCACCTCCTGGCATTATTAGTGGAGGTGAAATTATTTTTCATCAAAATGACGGAACAGCTACTGACTTATTAAAGATTTCAGAAGAAGAAATGAGGAAGTTCAGAGGAAATGATATTGCTATGATTTTCCAAGAACCAATGACCTCTTTAAATCCTGTTTTTACTTGTGGTGATCAAGTGATGGAGGCTATTATATTGCATCAAAAGTTAAATAAAAAAGATGCAAAAGACCTTACAATAAAGCTGTTTGAAGAAGTTCAACTTCCTACTCCAGAAAGAATTTTCAGTACTTATCCTCATCAAATTTCTGGGGGACAAAAACAAAGAGTAATGATTGCTATGGCTATGAGTTGTCAGCCCTCAGTTTTAATTGCTGATGAGCCAACTACAGCACTTGATGTTACTGTACAAAAAACTATTTTGCAACTGATGCAAAACTTGCAAAAAGAACACGATATGGGAATCATGTTTATTACACATGACCTTGGGGTAATTGCTGAACTAGCCGACAAAGTTGTAGTGATGTACAAAGGAAATATTGTAGAGCAAGGTAATGTTTGGGATATCTTTACTAACCCAAAACACCCGTATACAAAAGGGCTTTTGGCTTGTAGGCCTCCATTGGACAAGCGCTATACTTTCTTGCCAACTGTTTCTGATTTTATGAAAATTGATGAAAATGGTGAGATTATTGATAACGGAATTTCTGTAGCTGATTTTACAAAAGATTTAGCAATTCCTGAAAGTGAGAGAACAGCACGACAAAAAGAACTTTTTGCTAAAGAACCCATTTTACAAATAAAGAATTTGAAAACTTATTTCCCAATTAAAAACGGATTTTTTGGAGGAGTAAGCGGCCATGTAAAAGCAGTTGATAATATAACTTTTGATGTTTACCCTGGAGAAACTTTAGGGCTTGTTGGGGAAAGTGGATGTGGAAAAACAACTTGTGGTCGAACAATTATTCGCCTTGAAGAACCAACTGAAGGGGAAATGATTTACAAAGGAAAAGACATTGCAAAAATGAATGCAGATGAATTGAGAATTTTCCGTAAAGATGTTCAGATTATTTTTCAAGATCCTTATTCATCATTAAACCCAAGAATGACAATTGGAAATGCAATTATGGAGCCTATGCAAGTGCATGGAATTTTAGAAAATGATGAGCAAAGAAAAAAGAGAGTGGAAGAGTTGTTAGCTAGGGTAAGTTTAGACCCTGCTCATTTTTATAGGTATCCACACGAATTTTCTGGAGGTCAAAGACAAAGAATTGGTATTGCTAGGGCATTAGCTGTAAACCCTAAATTTATCATTTGTGATGAGTCAGTTTCAGCATTGGATGTTTCGGTGCAAGCACAAGTATTAAACTTATTGAATGAATTAAAAGAAGAGTTTGGATTGACCTATATTTTTATCTCACACGATTTATCAGTTGTAAAATACATGAGTGATAGAATGGTAGTAATGCAAGATGGGAAAATTGAAGAAATGGGTGATGCTGACCAAATTTACAATAAACCAGGAACACCTTATACTCAAAAATTAATTGATGCTATCCCTGAAGGAAAATTGGAAGACATAAAAAAGCATTTGGAAAGTAAAGGAGTTTCTGTTTCTTAACATCCTTTATTAAAGTGCTCTTAGAGCACCATTTCAGGAATATCCCCATCAATAATTAGGGTTGCCTCAGTAGATGCAATAATTTCTTCAACACTTACGCCTGGCGCTCTTTCTAAGAGTTGAAATCCGTTTTCAGTAACCTCCAAAACAGCCAAGTTAGTCACTATTTTTTTAACACAATTTACCCCTGTAATAGGTAAAGTGCATTTTTTCAGAATCTTACTTTCTCCTGCACGGTTGGTATGCATCATAGCTACAATAATATTGTCAGCAGAAGCTACCAAGTCCATAGCACCACCCATCCCTTTTACCATTTTACCAGGAATTTTCCAATTGGCAATATCTCCATTTTCAGATACTTCCATAGCTCCCAAAACAGTTAGTTGAACATGCTGTCCTCTAATCATAGCAAAGGAGGTGGCAGAATCAAAAAGTACAGCACCCTCCAAAGTAGTAATGGTTTGTTTTCCTGCATTTATCAAGTCTGGATCTTCCTCCCCCTCAAAAGGAAAAGGTCCCATTCCTAACACTCCATTTTCCGATTGAAATTCAATATCAATTCCCTTTGGAATATAATTCGCCACCAAGGTTGGTATTCCAATACCTAAATTTACATAGGTATTATGCTCTAATTCTTGTGCAATTCTTTGTGCTATTTGATTTTTATCTAAAGCCATTAGTCTCTTTTTCTAGTTGTTTTTTGCTCAATACGTTTCTCATATTTTTCACCTTGAAAAATTCTCTGAACAAAAATTCCTGGCGTATGAATTTGATTTGGATCAAGTTCTCCTGCTGGCACTAATTCCTCTACCTCAGCAACCGTAATTTTCCCTGCCATAGCCATAAGCGGATTAAAGTTTCTTGCAGTTCCCTTAAAAATCAAATTTCCTGCAGTATCTCCTTTCCAAGCTTTTACAAATGCAAAATCTGCAGTAAGTGCTGATTCTAAAATATGAGGTTTTCCATTGTATTCTCTTACCTCTTTTCCTTCTGCAACTTCTGTACCGTAGCCTGCTGGGGTAAAAAATGCTGGTATTCCTGCTCCTCCTGCTCTGCATCTTTCAGCCAAAGATCCTTGAGGGATTAAATCAACTTCTAACTCTCCTGAAAGCATTTGTCTTTCAAACTCAGCATTCTCACCTACATAAGAGGATACCATTTTTTTGATTTGTTTTCTCTGCAATAAAAGTCCCAAACCAAAATCATCAACTCCAGCATTATTAGAAATACAAGTTAGCCCAAAAACATCCATTTTAGAAAGTGCTGCAATTGAATTTTCAGGAATTCCAGAAAGCCCAAAACCACCAACCATAAAAGTCATATTGCTTTTTACTCCTTCAAGCGCTTGTTCAATATTACTTACAACTTTATTTATCATATCTTAAAATTCTTCTTCATATTCATCATTATTTCCTCCTTGAATTGATTCGCCACAATCAAGTCTATCATCAACTGACTGAGGAATATCAAAATCAATTGGATAAATTCCTGTCTCCAAAGTATCAGCATAAACCCTTTGCATATACTCAGCAAAAACTGGCAAAGCCATATTAGCTCCTTGTCCTAACCTTATTGTTCTAAAATGAGCCGCCCTATCCTCACAGCCACTCCAAACTCCCGTTACTAAATTAGGAGTAATTCCCATAAAATATCCGTCAGATTGGTTTTGAGTAGTTCCTGTTTTACCTCCCATTTCATTTTTAAACTGATACGTATAACGCAACCTAACTCCTGTTCCTAAAGTTGTATTTGCAGAAGGACTGTAAACTCCATCAACTACCCCCTGCAACATACGCACCATTAAATTAGCTGTTTCCTCACTCATTGCTTCCTGAGTTTTTGGAGTGAAATCTTCCAAAACAACACCATTCTTATCTTCTATCCTAGTAATAAAAATCGGCTCAGTCCAAACGCCTTTATTTACAAATGTAGAGTAAGCCCCTACCATTTCATAAACTGATAAATCAAAAGTACCAAGACATAATGACGGTACTGCTAATATCTTTGATTGAATTCCAATCTTCTTAGCTAAATCAACAACTGCATGAGGGCCAAATTGCTTCATGATATAAGCAGTAATTGTATTGATAGAATTTGCCAAACCAAACTTTAGCGTGATATTCATTTCATCAAAATCATTACCCGAATTTTTTGGAGCCCAATCTTTAGCTAACCCCCATCTTTCTTTATCAAAAACAACAGGCACATTTGGTATTTTATAACATGGAGAGTAACCCTCTTGTATTGCTAACGAATATAAAAATGGCTTAAAAGTTGACCCTACTTGTCTTTTTCCAACTTTAACATGGTCGTATTTAAAATGTTTGTAATTAATTCCGCCAACATATGCCTTTACAAAGCCAGTTTTAGGGTCCATACTCATCATTCCTGAATGGATGAAATACTTGTTATACTTTATAGAATCTCTTGGAGATAAAACAGTGTCTATTTCGCCACCCCAAGAAAACAAAGTCATTGGAACTTTTATTTTGAAAATTTGCTTAATCTCACTTTCTGATTTTCCAGCTTTTTTGAGCTTTCTATACCTTTCAGAGCGTTTCATTCCTGCGTCAATAATAGCATTGATTTGCTCCCATTCAAAATCTTTAGGATATGGTGCTTTACTATACCCTTTCCAGTGTTTGTAAAAGTCCTTTTGAAGTGATGAAATATGAGATTTTAGCCCTTCCTCTGCGAAAGTTTGGAGGCGAGAATTAATGGTTGTGTAAACTTTTAATCCATCAGTATAAGCATTATAGTTTGTTCCATCTGGCTTGGTATGATTGGAACACCATTCTTTTAACTGTCCCCTTAAATATTCTCTAAAATAAGGAGCTAAGCCTTCATTATGACTAGCCTTTTTAAAATCTAAAACAATAGGCTGATTCTTGAGAGTATCAAATAATGAATCAGAAATAAACTCATATTTATTCATTTGAGAAAGCACAATATTTCTTCTTCCTTCAGTTAATTCTAATCTTCTATTTGGATTGTATAAAGCAGGGTTTTTTAGCATTCCTACCAACATTGCTGATTCTACTATATCTAACTCAAATGGTTTTTTATTAAAGTAAACTCCTGCTGCAGATTTAATTCCAACTGCATTATTTACCCAGTCAAATCGGTTTAGATACATTGCAAGAATCTCATCTTTTGTATATCTTTTCTCGAGCTGAGCAGCAATAATCCATTCTTTGAGCTTTTGCATTACCCTATCAATACCCGAGCTAGGTTTTTCAGTAAACAACATTTTTGCTAATTGTTGGGTAATTGTACTTGCCCCACCTGAACTGCTTTTTCCTGTAACTGCACCAAAAATTGCTCTAAGTAAAGCTCGTCCGTCTATCCCTGAATGTTCTCTAAAACGAACATCCTCAGTTGCTATTAAAGCTGTGATTAAATTTTGTGGAATCTCATTGTAGCTTGCTCTACTTCTGTTTTCAAAAAAGTATTTTCCCAAAACAACACCATCTTCTGATATGATTTCAGTTGCTAAATTATTCTTAGGATTCTCTAATTGATCAAAAGTTGGTAAAGCACCAAAGAACCCTAATGAAGTAAGCCAAATTAATGAGAAAAGTCCAATAAAAGGCCCTAAAACAACAAGCCATAATATGATTTTTTTCCCTCTAGTCATTTTGCTTTCTGATTATTAATCCAATATCACTAACATGCTCCAAACTTTGTATTTTTTCTTTAGCACCAAATCGCATTGCTTGTTCAATATTTATTGTGTGGTTTCCTTTTTTTAAGAACACTTTATTTTTTGCAAAAAGATATTCAAACTCTCTTATGTCGCTAAGACCACTTCCTTTCCATTTTCCAATTTTATCAGCCAATTCAAGCTCAATAGTATCGTTTAAATCTCCTGATAGAAAAAGGAATAAGTTTTGGTATTCGTAATCAACAGTATGACGAACTAAAATACTCATTTCATGTGGGTTTAAAGTATCTGAAATATTGTAATTAAAAGTTATAACACTATCAGAATGCCATGATTTTTCTTCAAAAGAATTGTGACTTTCATAAACTGTGTTATCACAAGAAAAAAAAACAAACAACAAAAAAATGCCGCTCAAATTACGCATTCTTCTTTGGTTTATTTTCTTGCCTTCTTTGTTGTGCTTTAGCTTTGTTTTTTTTATAATTTTCTCTTCTTTCTGGTCGTTTTCTTTTTTTGCTTTTCTTAGGATTTTTCTTATCAAATCTATTGATATTATCTTGTCCCATTGCATCTTCAAAACTCACTTCTACAACTTCTTCTTCAACAGTAAACTCATCAAAACTTACAGGAATGTCTCCTTTTTTATTTAATTCAATAAGCTGTTTTACACCATCAACTGGAAGTTCAATAAAATCTCCTGGACTTTCAGGATTATAATAAAACATTAATCTTTTAAATACATCCATCTTTACGAATTTCCCAGTTCCTTTTTTGGTTTTCAATTGCACTTTATTACTTGGAAAGTCTTTAAGCGCCTCAACATAACCATCAAGCTCAAAGTTCAAACAGCACTTTAACCTACCGCATTGCCCTGAAATTTTTTGAGGATTTATTGAAAGTTGTTGATACCTAGCTGCACTAGTTGAAACTGAAGGAAACTCTGTCATCCAAGTAGAGCAACAAAGCTCTCTACCACAACTTCCAATTCCTCCAATTTTAGCAGCCTCTTGCCTTACTCCAATTTGCCTCATTTCTACACGAACACCAAATTGCCTAGAATATTCTCTAATTAATTCTCTAAAATCAACTCTTTTATCAGCAGTGTAGTAAAAAGTAGCTTTTGAATTATCTCCTTGAAATTCCACATCAGCCAACTTCATCTCAAGCTTATAATCTTCAATAATTCTTTTTGCTTTTTCAAGAATGTCATCCTCTCTTTCAATGGCTCCTTTTTGTTTTTCAATATCTGTTTCTGATGCTAAGCGATATAATTTTTTAAGAGGGTCTTTTTCAGTATTTCTATTTTTTCTAGTAATTTGAAGTGCCACTAATTCTCCAATCATAGTTATTTTACCAATATCATGCCCAGATTTATCTCCCTGAACAGCTACCATGTCTCCATGTTTTATATCAAGATTTTCTGTATTTGTATAAAAATCTTTTCTGTCTCCTTTAAATTGAACTTCAATTAGGTTAGAATTATCAGTTTTAGGCCCATCAATTTGGTAAAGCCAATCAAATACTGAACTTACTCCACAACCTCTAGATTCTGAGACTTCACATGTATCACAACCTCCTCCGCTTCCACAACTCATATTTTATAATTTTATTTAAGTGCAAATTTACGCTTAACTTTTAAGAATTTTACCATTTTTAATGATAGCTCAAAAAATAAAATTTTTGCATTTGCATTTCTGTTAATTGATTTTATTGATTTTTCTAATTCTTCCACTATCATAACACTATTTTCCTCATGTATGAAGGGTGAAAATTTACTTATAAAAGCATGCTCTTTTTCGTTTGTTTTTAAAAGTGATGAGTTGGCAAAGTTCAAAATTAAACACTCCCTCATCATTTTTATAGCATAAGATAAAAACAATTTTTGGTACTTTCTACCCATTGTTGAGATTTTATCCACCCAATTAGAGATTCCACCAATATCCATTTTGTATGCAAGCCTCATCCATGCTGAGAACTCCTCAAATAAATCTAAAATCCCTTCAGAATCTTGCTGAATTTTAATCATTTTCCCTAAATCAGCATCTGTAATATTTTTAAGCTGTTTTGCTTTTTCAAGAGTAATGCCTCCAAAATAATGAACAATATCTTCAGGATTGAAATCAGGGATTTTTAAAGTTTGTAAGCGAGAGATGATAGTTGGTAATAAATTATTTGCGTCTTCTGAAACCAAAATAAAAATTGTCCCTTTTGGGGGTTCCTCAAGTAGTTTTAGCAACTTATTGGCAACTGTAAGGTTCATTCTTTCTGGCATCCATATAAGAACAACTCTATATTCAGCTTCATAGTTTTTAAGACTCAATTTTCTTTGAATAGATGCTGCCTCATCAATATAAATAGACCCTTGTTGTCCTGTTTTATTCTCGGTACCAAAAGAATCAATCCAATCATTTATGCTAATATATTGATTTGATAAAATTAACTCTCTCCACTGATTTACAAAACTATCACTAGTTGGGGTTTTTACCCCATTCACTTTTAAAACAGGAAAAATTAAATGCAAATCGGGATGAGATAAATTTGAAAATTTCAGACATGATGAACAAAATCCGCAAGAATCATTCTCAGTTTTATTTTCACAATTTAAATATTGAGAATACGCAAGTGCAAGAGCTAATTTTGCACTACCACTTTTTCCTGAAAAAAGTTGTGCATGACTTATTCGATTGTTCTTAACCGCCTCAGTCAGTTGCTTTTTTACAGCATTATTCCCTATAATATCCTTAAATAACATTTAAAATTTCTTTCTGTCAAATGTAAAAAAAATGTACTGATTTATAGCATTTATTTTACTTTTGCAAAATGAAAAACATACAAGACATCTCACTAGAGGGCAAAAGAGTTTTAATTCGTGTAGATTTTAATGTTCCTTTGGATGAACATTTTAATATTACTGATAACAGTAGAATTCTTGCTGCACTACCAACTATTAAAAAAGTTATTTCTTGTGGAGGAAAAGCAATTCTAATGTCTCATCTTGGTAGGCCAAAAGATGGTTTTGAGGAAAAGTTTTCATTAAAACACATTGTAAAGCAGTTATCAAAATTAATAGATAGAACTGTAACGTTTAGTAACGATTGTATTGGAGAAAGCGCTACTGCTGATATTTCTAAAATGGAGAATGGAGATGTGTTGGTTTTAGAAAACTTAAGGTTTTATAAAGAAGAAAAATTAGGAGGTCTAAAATTTGCTAAACAACTTGCTGAACTTGCTGATATTTATATCAATGATGCATTCGGAACTGCTCATAGAGCTCATGCTTCTACCGCAATTATTGCAGATTATTTTCCTAATAATAAATATTTTGGGTTTTTACTGAGTGGTGAAATTGAATCATTAGAAAAAGCACTTACTACACCAAAAAGGCCTTTTACTGCAATTATTGGTGGAGCAAAAATCACAGGAAAAATTGATGTTATAAAATCTCTTTTTGATAAGGTTGATAATTTAATTATTGGCGGAGGTATGGCTTATACTTTTGCAAAAGCTTGTGGTGGTAATATCGGGAAGTCTTTAGTTGAAGAAGAGAAAATTGCCCTTGCAAAGCAACTTATTGAAGATGCGAAAAAAAGAGGGGTAAATTTACTGCTTCCAAGTGACTCAGTAAATGCAAATGATTTTAAAAATGATGCAAATACCAATATTACTGATATCAAAAATATTGCTGATGAATACATGGGTTTAGATATAGGCCCAGAAAGTATTGCTAGTTTTTCGCGTATAATTAAAAACTCAAAAACAATAATTTGGAACGGGCCAATGGGGGTTTTTGAAATGGAAAATTTCTCTAAAGGAACCAAAGAAATTGGTGAGGCAATTTGTGAGGCAACAGAAAACGGAGCATTCTCATTAGTTGGTGGGGGTGATTCAGTAGCTGCAGTAAAGAAATTTGGGTTTGCAGATAAAGTCTCTTATATTTCAACCGGTGGTGGGGCAATGCTAGAATACTTAGAGGGTAAAGAGCTTCCTGGTGTTGTTGCTATTCAGAAGAGTTAGAGTTATTTAGTTTGTTCTTTACTTCATCTGCACTTTTTTCTACTTTATCTAAAATTGTAGTTTTATGTTTGTTAATTTCTGGAGTTATCAAGTCCGATACTTCTTGGATAGGTTTTAACAGAACTGACTCGTCTTGTGTGTTTTTATCGATCAAATCATAATCAGAGACTATTGCTAAAAGAAAACTGAAAATCACTACAACTTTTAAAAAACCAAAAATAGCTCCTAAAATCCTACTAACAAAGCCTAAAGCTAAAGCTTTAGTTAATTTATCAATAATATAACCTAATATTTTTATCATCAATACACTTACAATAAACAAGGTTGCAAATGCTATTATTGGTATAAACTGCTCATATCCTCCTAAAATTTCTTCAAATTTTGGATGTAAATAAGAAGAAAAATTAATAGCTACATAAACTCCAATAATTAAACCTAATAAACCAGTAATCTCTTTTATAAGTCCATTAGTAAATCCTTTAATTAAACCATAAAGTAAGGGGATTGCGATAACAATATCTAAGTAATTCATTTGGTAAAGATATTAAAACTTACTTTTGCAAAATGGAAGATCTAAATAAAAAGTGGGATGCTTTAATTAAAAAGCTAGAAAAACAGTTTGATGATGAAATGACTCTTAAGGGAATTCTATACTTAATTGGAATTCAAGAATTAAATTTTGAAAGCTATCGTTTTAGTAGAGAGGAAAAATTAGATGTATTACATGTCGCAACTTGTAAGGTTTTATGTTCGTTTGGCTACTATAAATTTGATAGTATTGATGAGGATGGATGGCCACATTTTACTGAATTAAAAGCAGTAAAAAACCTAACAGAAAACCAACAGGGATTATTAATGCAAGAGGCTATTTTAAAATACCTTGCTTAGTTTCTAATTTCTACAACTTGAGTTGTAATCTCTCCTTCTTTAATATTAATAATATTAGCTCCCATACGCTCAATATTATTATCAACTTGCCATAAAGCAGAAACATTCAGTATCATCCCTAGTGGTAAAGTAAATTCTGCTCTCCCATTGTCATCAGTCCAATCAGCAACAAAAATATCTGAAATTTGACCTTGTGCGCTATAAACCGTGTCTAAATTAGACTTAATCATATAGTCAAAAGTATCGTAATTATCAGGGTTATATGTGTAAAGTGAGTTTTTTAAAGGCATAGCATGTAACACAACTCTTGCATGTGAAATTGGAAGACCTGCATCATTTTTAACAACAATTGCTGCTATAGTTTCTTTTTCTTTTTTACAAGAACTAAAGTTTGTTACAATCGCTAGGGCAAAAACCCCTAATAATACTGACTTTAAAATTTTATTTAGCATAATTATTGTTTCTTTGTGTTTAGATAAGCAAAGATATACAATTTATTACAATGTTAGAAACAGTTAAAGATTTACTACAAGAGGTTGATAGTTTTATTCCAAAATCCGAAAAGGAAGTAGAAGATTTTCGACTGAAATTTTTAGGAAAAAAAGGAAAAATGAATGAGCTTTTTGCTGCTTTTAAAAGCGTTCCTAATGAAAGTAAAAAAGAATTCGGACAAGTAATAAATACGCTTAAACAAAATGCTCAAGTGAAAGTTGACGCCTACAAAGGATCTTTTGAAACAGAAAGCAATGATGGTGAAATTGACCTTACAAGGCCTGTTTCTTTAGATAATTTAGGCAGTAGACACCCAATTTCATTGGTAAGAAACCAAATTGTTGAAATTTTTAACCGAATTGGCTTTACTGTAAGTGAAGGTCCGGAAATAGAAGATGATTGGCATAATTTTTCTGCACTAAACTTGCCAGAAGAACACCCGGCAAGAGATATGCAGGACACCTTTTTCATACAAACTAATCCTGATGTTTTACTTAGGACACATACCTCATCAGTACAAGTAAGGTATATGGAAAATAACAAGCCTCCAATCAGAACTCTTTCTCCTGGTAGGGTTTATAGAAATGAAGCTATTTCTGCTAGAGCTCATTGTATTTTCCACCAAGTTGAAGGATTGTACATTGACGAAAATGTAAGTTTTTCGGACCTAAAACAAGCGCTATTGTATTTTGCAAAAGAGATGTTTGGAGAAAAAACAAAAATAAGATTAAGACCTTCTTACTTTCCGTTTACAGAACCAAGTGCTGAGGTAGATGTAAGTTGTAATATTTGCAACAGCAAAGGGTGTAATGTTTGTAAATACACAGGTTATTTGGAAATTTTAGGATGCGGAATGGTGGACCCTAATGTATTGGAAAACTGTGGAATTGACTCTAAAAAATATACGGGTTATGCCTTTGGAATGGGAATTGAAAGAATTGCCATGCTAAAATATGGAGTAAAAGATTTGCGCCTGTTTTTTGAAAATGATGTGCGTTTCTTAAAGCAGTTTGATAAAAGTATTTAAACTTTAAATGGAAATCCTTTTAATCTGCTTAGCTGCATTTCTTGCATCACTACTTACTTTCTTTTCAGGTTTTGGTTTAGGAACTATCCTGATGCCTGTTTTTGCACTTTTCTTTCCTTTGGAAATGGCAATTGCCTTAACAGGAGTTGTGCATTTGCTAAACAACCTCTTTAAAATGTATTTAGTAGGGAAAGAAGCTAATTGGAGAATTGTTATACAATTTGGTGCTCCCGCTATAGTGAGTGCATTAATTGGAGCATGGATACTAATGTCCTTTTCTGAAACTACAGCATGGTACACTTATACTTTAGGAGCAAAAGAATTTATGATTACTCCCATAAAAGTGATGATTGCTATTTTAATGTTTGCTTTTGCATTTTTGGAATTATTACCCTTTTTCAAAAAATTAGAGTTTGATGAAAACAAACTATTTTTTGGAGGTGTTATTAGTGGTTTTTTTGGAGGGCTGTCAGGACATCAAGGGGCGCTAAGAAGTGCTTTCTTAATTAAGTGTGGATTGAGCAAAGAAAGTTTTATTGCTACTGGGGTTATGATTTCCTCTGTGATTGATATTTCAAGAGTGTCAGTTTATTTTACAAAATATAGTTCTATGGGAATAGAAGAAAATATCAATTTACTTTTAGCTGCTGTATTGGCTGCCTTTGCTGGCGCTTTAATTGGTAAAAAACTACTGAAGAAAATCACGACTACATTTGTGCAAATTACTGTTGCGGTAATGATTATGCTAATGGCAATTGCTATTGGGTTGGGGGTTCTATAAAAACAAAAAACCAGCCTTTCAGCTGGTTTTCTTTTATATATTTTTCTCTACCTAAAACTCCAATCGTAAGTATGTAAGTTTTCTACCGAGTGGCGCAACAAATCTATTGCTCCTCTAACATCCTTTTTGTGTACCATTTCAATAGATTGATGTATGTGTCTTGTTGGGATAGAAACCGCCCCCGCAATACATCCGCCTGGATTCATTCTTTGTATTCCTGCTGTATCTGTTCCTCCTGCAGGTAATATTTCTAATTGTGTTTTCATTTTCTTCTTTTTCGATAACTCCTTCATGTATTTTACCATACGGTAATCACATACAGTTGCTGAATCCATCACTTTAATACAAGCCCCATCACCCAAAGCAGAAACTTGTTCTTGTTTTGTGCTCCCTGGAGTGTCCCAAGCTATAGTAGTATCTAAACCAAACCCAAAGTCAGGATTTATATCCATAGAAGATACATTCGCCCCTCTAATTCCAATTTCCTCTTGTACAGTAAATACGCCATACACATCATAAGGAGGTGTTTTTTTCATCTCACGGAACATCTCAATTAAAATGAAGACTGAAACTCTATTATCCAAAGATTTACAGTTGATACAATCTCCCATTTCAATCAGCTCACTGCTTCTAGTGATAGTGTCTCCAACTGAAATTATTTTGTCTAATTCTTTTTTAGGCCTTCCAGTATCAATAAAATAATCCTTAATAGTAGGTACTTTTGCTCTATCAGCAGCATTCATCAAATGAATTGGCTTACCTCCCATTACACCAATCACATCTTCTGTTCCATGAATAATAACTCTTTGTGCGGTTAGTGTTTTTGGGTCAAAACCACCTAAAGTGTGAAAGTACACAAATCCTTTATCATCAATATGAGTAACAATAAACCCAATCTCATCCATATGAGCGCCAATCATTACTTTTTTACTTTCTTTTCCTTTTTTAATTGCTACAACATTTCCCATGTTGTCAATTCTTATTTCATCTACTAAAGACTTTACTTCTCTTAGTACAACTTCTCTTACTCTTTGTTCGTGTCCTGGCGCTCCTGCAACCTTACAAATTTCTGCTAATAATGCTGTATTTATCATTTTTGGTTTTATTTTACTTTACTAATTTTCATCATATTTGTCATGCCTTTTTCTTGGGCTGGCATACTGGCCAAATTTACAACTAAATCGCCTTTTTTAAGGTGTTTTTCTTGCTTTAATATTTCTTTAGTTTCTCTAATAGTTTGATCGGTTGTTGTACCTCTATCATAATAAAAACCCTGCACTCCCCAAACCAAACTTAAGGTGTTTAAAATAGTATGATTATTTGTAAAGGCATATATAAAAGCATGGGGCCTAAAACTTGAAGTTTTTATGGTGTTAAATCCTGAATATGTTACAGTAATAATTGCTTTTGCATTTGTCGTACCTGCAATATCACAAGCGTGAGAACAAATAGCATTACTAAGTAATCTGCTACTGTTAATTAACGGTCTGTCTAAAATATTTTTTGAGATATTATGCTCGCTTTTTTCTACATCTCTAATAATATTTCGCATTGTATCAATCGCTTTTAGAGGATATTTCCCAACTGAAGTTTCGCCACTAAGCATTACTGCATCAGCCCCATCAATTACTGAGTTAGCTACATCATTCACTTCTGCTCTTGTGGCTGATGGGCTTTCGAGCATGCTTTCGAGCATTTGTGTTGCAATAACAACTGGCCTAGCATGAATAATACATTTGTTTACTATCATCTTTTGATATACAGGAACTTTCTGAGGAGGGACTTCAACACCCAAATCACCTCTAGCAACCATTATTGCATCAGTTACATCAATAATTTCATCTATATTTTTTATTGCTTCAGGTTTTTCAATCTTTGCAATTACCTTATGGTGTAAATTTCTTTTTGCAATTATCTCCTTAAGAATACGAACATCATCAGCCTTTCTTACAAATGAAAGTCCAATCCATTCAATTTTTTCTGACAACACAAACTCTAAATCTTCTTTGTCTTTTTTAGTAAGACAAGGAAGGGAGATTGGTGTATTAGGTAAGTTTACCCCTTTTCTTGATTGCAAAAGCCCTCCAAAAACTACTTTTAAAACTACCGTATCTTTTTTATTTGTACTAACTACCTTAAGTGCTAATTTTCCGTCATCTAACAATACTTTATCTTTTGCATTAACATCTTTTGCAAAATTCTGGTAGTTGATGTAAATGCAGTCTTTTTTATCTTTAGTGCTAAAAATCACTTCATTCCCTTTTACAAGATTTAGTGGATTTTTAAATTCTCCAACTCTTATTTTTGGTCCTTGTAGGTCTGCTAATATTGCAGTATGAACATGCAATTCTTGGTTAATTTCTTTAATATTTGAAATTATCTCTTTTGCATCATCATGAGTTAAATGAGAGAAATTTAACCTACAAACATTCACCCCTTTACTAATAATCTTCTTCAGCATTTCTTTTGAAGATGTAGCTGGACCAATTGTTGCTATTATTTTAGTTTTTCTTATCATGTATTATAAATCTATCACTATTTTTAGTTTTTTCTAAGTCTAGTTCAAACACCAAAAGTATGTCATTTATTGCTCTTAATTTACTTAAAAATGACTCTTTTGTATCACACCAACATTCATCTTTAATAACTAAAAAGTAATTTACACTTTTTTGTGATGGTATTAAGTAACCCTTCTTGGTTCTGTTTGCGAGAAGGTCAATCTGTGCTCCGCTTTCAGTTTTAGTTTTATATCTTGTAAATAACAATTCATCTGAAATCGAATGCTCATCAGTCATTTCAAAATTTAACACAAGTGTGTTATTTAAATTCCAACACAGTTTAAATGCTTTGCTATGGCTGTTTATTGCTAAAACAACAAATTCATATTCTTGGTCACATTCTAATGTGTAATGCATTTTCATTAGGGCTAAAATACAATTTTATATGCTTTTTTGGCTGCTTTTTGTTCTGCTTCCTTTTTTGATGATCCCTTTGCTTCTGCAATTTTATTATTATTAAGATAAATTGCAATTAAAAATTCTTTCTTATGATCAGGCCCTTCTTGTTTTTCCACTTTATACTCCATATTTATATTCTCCTTTTGGGAATATTTTAAAAGTTTACTCTTAAAATCTGTATCTGATAATTCATTTAAAAACTCTGAAGTATAAATATGCTTTTGAATAAATAAGTTTGTTTTACCAAAACCCTTATCTATATAGATTGCTCCTAAAATTGCCTCCAAAGTATTTCCATAAACACTAAGAGGTATTTTATTCAATTTACTTTTAATCTCTTGAGCTGGAATTATCTTTTTACCAACCAGGTTCAAGTGTTTTCTCCCTACAATTATTGCTCTTTTTTGAGACAAAAAACCCTCTGCTTCATTGGGATAATCATTAAATAATGATTCCGAAACTATAGAGGATAGAATCGCATCACCTAGGTATTCTAATCTCTCGTTATGACTATTCTTATTGGAAGATTTATGAATAAATGCTTTTTTATAAATTTCATTTTCAGAATGATACCCTAGTAATTGAAATAAAAAAAGCTCACCTTTATTTTTAAAAGTGAGCTTTGATATTATTGTTTTAAAAAAACTTATGATTCGTATTTTTTAAATAACACAGAGGCGTTATGTCCTCCAAATCCAAATGTATTAGTAAGTGCATAATTAACTTTCCTTTTTTGTGCTGTATTAAGGGTTAAATTCAACTTATTGTCAATATTTGGATCATCTGTTTTATGATTTATTGTAGGGGGAATAGTGTCGTTTTTTACCGCCATTATACAAGCAATAGACTCAATTACTCCAGCAGCACCCAAAAGATGTCCTGTCATTGATTTAGTTGAGCTAATATTTAAATTATACGCATGTTCCCCAAACAAATCCTTAATTGCCTTTGTTTCTGCAATATCTCCAAGAGGTGTAGATGTTCCGTGAACATTTACATAATCAATATCTGTAACATCAACACCAGCGTCTTCAATAGCTAGTTTCATTACATTTCTTGCTCCTAATCCTTCCGGGTGTGGAGCTGTAATATGATGTGCATCTGCTGTTAATCCTCCTCCAACAACTTCTGCATAAATTGTTGCTCCCCTTTTTATTGCGTGCTCATGTTCTTCCAACACAATTGCTCCAGCCCCTTCTCCCATTACAAAGCCGTCCCTATCTTTATCGAATGGGCGAGATGCTGATTGTGGGTCATCATTACGAGTAGATAACGCCATCATTGCGTTAAAACCTCCCATTCCTGTTTCAAAAATACAAGCCTCAGAGCCACCAGCAATAAAAATATCTGCCTTATTCCATTTAATATAATTAAATGCGTCAATTAATGCATTTGTTGATGAAGCACAAGCTGAAACTGTAGTAAAGTTTGGGCCTCTAAAACCATATTTTATTGAAATATGACCAGCAGGAATATCAGAAATTAACTTTGGAATAAAAAATGGACTATATCTAGGTGTTCCGCTCCCCTTTGCAAAATCAGAAGCTTCTTGTTGAAATGTTTTCATTCCTCCAATTCCAGAACCCCAAATAACTCCAGCTCTATCTATATCTATGTCCTCAATATTTAAAAGCGAATCATTTATTGCCTCATCCGCTACAACCATAGCGTACTGGCAAAAAGGATCCATTTTTCTTGCTGCTTTTTTGTGTAAAAAATCTGTAACCTCAAAGTCTTTTAACTCGCAAGCAAATTGTGTTTTAAAATTTGAAGGATCAAAATTGGTGATTGGTGCAGCACCACTTACTCCATCAACTAATGATTTCCAATAATCTTGTAAATTGTTACCTATAGGAGTTAAAGCTCCTATTCCTGTAACAACTACTCTTCTGCTTTTCATTTTTAGTTAGGCTTTGGCTTCTTCAATAAAAGAAACAGCATCACCAACTGTTGCAATAGCTTCAGCTTTATCGTCTGGAATTTGAATGTCAAATTCTTTTTCGAATTCCATAATAAGCTCTACTGTATCTAAAGAATCTGCTCCTAAATCATTTGTAAAACTTGCTGCAGCTGTTACCTCACTAGCATCAACACCTAGGTTATCAATAATAATTGCTTTTACTTTTTCTGCTATATCTGACATGTTAATATGTTTTTAGTTAATAAGGTGCAAATAAAACTATAATAAAAAGAATTTGCAAACTTTCTTATTTTCTATTTTAACATCTGTTTGTTTATACTATTTTTGATAAAAATTTTAAGGAGTGAAAAAGTTAGCAATTTTTGGTTCAGGAGCGGGAAGTAAT
>UPTG01000429.1_pt1 | contig 34552 bp, 16 predicted proteins | sample 2160121 | NCBI WGS metagenome assembly UPTG01 (sample SAMN06266255, study PRJEB28933) | marine metagenome | isolation source: Columbia River Estuary | place: USA:Columbia River Estuary, USA | collected 2014-07-27
GGGGCTGCTGACTTTGAGATTGCGTCATTCAGTGACTATCTCAAAGACAAGACTCCATTGACTATCGAGCCAGTGTTTGTACCTGCTAAGTTCCTATTCATTGATACTGTAGTAGACGTAGTATTCGATCCTAACATTACGACTAAGAGTGCATCACAGATACGAAGCGAAGTAATGGCGGCGTTGACATCTTACTCTACTACGAATCTCTCTGACTTTAATAAGACACTACGACAGTCTCGTTTGGCGGCGGCTCTCGATAGTGTAGACAATTCGATTATCTCTTCAAGTATCTTTGCTTCACCAATTATTCAAGTTGTGCCTATATTGAGTACTGTACAGAACCCCGCTTTCTCATATGAGACAGCACTTGTACAGCCATATGCTTATGATGCTACAACAGGTCTATCAGGATTTACACCAGCTGTACGTACTAGTAAGCTGACAATCGAAGGTACACTAGTGTCACTACAAGACGATGGTGCTGGTAAGATGATGGCTGTGACTGCTTCATCTGCTGATGTATCAGTGTTTAAGCGTAACGTTGGTACAATTAACTATAGCACAGGTGCCATTAAGTTGTCAAATCTAATCGTAGATTCATACGAAGGTGGTGCAATTAAATTCATTGCTAACTCAGTAGCGAAAGACGTAAAAGCTCCTAAAGATCGTATCATCACAATACGTGGTGAAGACATCACTGTTAACGTAACATCATTGACGGAATAAAGAATGTTAAACGTAAGAGACCATATATCACCTACGATAGCTGAACAGTTTCCAGCACTCTATAGAGAAGAGGGTGACGTACTTGTAGAATTTGTTAAGGCTTATTATGAGTATAACGATTCTATTATGGATAGAAATATTCCTAAGCTTCGTGACATTGACACTACTCTTGCGTCCTTTCTTATCTTCTTTAAGAAGAAGTATCTACAATCATTACCACTTGACACTGTTGTTGATACACGATTCATTATAAAACATATTCAAGACTTATACAAGCGAAAAGGTTCTGAAGAAAGTTTACGGCTATTGTTCCGTATGTTCTTTGACGAAGAGATTGAAGTCTTTTATCCCTCGACTGCTATTCTAAAGCCTTCTGACTCTATATGGGGTGGGGCAATATACTTAGAGTTAAAGCCAGTGAACACTGTTGATGATTATCCTATTCAGCGTGGTGACAAACTACAGGGTGACGTTTCTGGCGCTTCTGCGTTTGTAGACAATATCATCTTTGTAAACTTCTCTGGTACGATATCTCCTATTGCATATCTATCAAACGTTTCTGGTACATTCATATCAGATGATGCGATTACAGTAACAAGAGCAGGTGTATCACATGCACATGGTAAGCTTGTATTAGGATCGATTAGTGAGAATATTATACAAAACGCAAGTCGTTCTCCTGGTCAAGTATTAGGTGATAAAGTTAAACTTGTATCGACTGCAAGTGGATCAAGTGCGACAGGTACTATTAGTGAAGTATCAACAACGACTTCTGGCACGATTGATTTCATTAAAGAGGATGGCGGCTTCGGGTACGTCATTGAGCCTCCTGAAGATGTTAACGATGTATCAATATCGAACCAAGCTTTGATTGTAGCAGGTACTACAACTATCGACTCGATTAAACCAGGTCAACATATTGAGGTTGATGCTGGGTCATCATACACAGTAGACCCTATTACAGGTGCTGTTGGCGCCGGAACAGGAACGATCAGCGGAACAGGAAAAGTTGTAGCATACAATCATCCGCTTCTCTATGTTAGAACAAACAGACAAGACCCTACTCCTGTATCAACACCTCATACTAAGGCAGAGTTTCTTTCTTTCGTATCAGCACAGTTTGCTCTTATTGCGGCTGGTAATTCTACTGCAAATAAAAAGATGTTAGCCATACTTAATATCGATACAGAAGACACAGCCTATAGACTAGGTGATATATCTAATTCAGGTTATGACTTTATAACAAGTCGGTACATCACTCTAGATGACTCTGATATATTCGCTCTTTATGTAGCAGGTACTTTAACTAATACTGCACATACTAATTGGATTGAAGATAGATTATTGCCTGCTATCTATGCTCAAGGCTTTGGATATAAGTTTGACGCTTTGCCAGCGAGCGAATTTGTTGACATAACAATTGGTAGTAATACCTCAGTTAGGATTAGTACAATAGCTGGATATAATGCGACTGCTAATTTTGAAGTAGCTAATATCGATAACACAGAACAAGTAAGAGTGATTACTGATTTCATTGGTGACTTTGCTGATAAACCTCTTGCTGTTATTATCAATGCGACTGCTATGCAAAATCCAGGCATCTACGAGATTGAAACATTAGGTACTACAAACTTTACGAACTTTGGTGCGGCTGATAATAACATAGGCACAAGATTTACTGCATCTGGTCCTGCTACAGGTACGGGTACTGTGACTGACGTAGTTGCAACTAACTATGGTATGAGTGGTACATTGATTGTTGAAGACTTTAACGCAGAGACACTGAACACTCGAATTAAAGATGCCTTCAATTCTAAACAGATTAAGATTGGATCGATAGCAAGTATTAATGTGACAAATAGTGGTTCTGATTTTGTCAACGATGTGTTTAGTGAGATTGAATACCTTGACGTTGCTAGGTTCGATAAACGAGATACGATTCTTACATTCGCTAACCCAGACTTCTTAATCGAAGTTGGACAAATTGTAACACAAGTTGTTAGGATTGAAGACCCATCTTTTGAAACAGATGACCTTGTTGATTACACAGCAAAGGGTAGATTCTTAAAGAGAGATGGTAACGACTTCTACTTCCGTCAGCTATCGTTCTATGATTTTGATGAAGCGTTTAGTATATCTGTTAGTAACAACTCATACGTTCTTACAAATGTCAGACCTGACATGACTTCTTTACCTATGGGCAGAAATGCTGTGATAACAGGCGATGCTAGTTATCTAGAAGGACAGATTGAAAGAGTTGATGTGACTAATACTGGTTATAGATATCAAGACTATGAAAAAGTAATTATTCGAAACTCAAGTGGTCAAGACGTAGCGACTGCTATAGTTCGAACTCTTGGACCAGGAAAAACAGAAGGTAAATGGAGTTCTAGTACATCTTTCTTGAGTGACAGCACTAAATACTTACATGACAATGATTACTATCAAGAATATTCTTACGATATATCTACAGTAATTGATCCTGAAAAATATACTCAGTTAATTAAAGATACTGTTGGAGTAGCTGGCACGAAAGTCTTCAGTTCCCCTCTCATAAATAGTAACAGTAATTTAAATAGTACGCTTGATGTTGAATTTCAAATATGGGATCTAACTAGCGAAGACTACGTAACAGAAGGATCAGAAGAAGATATGATGACAGAAGGTGGCTCATCGGAGAATTTAATAACAGAGATTGTTGGACTAGACTTGGCAGCGAGTAACGTTGTAACATCATCGATAGGAACTTAAGGTAATATAATGGCAAAGATCATTACAGAAAATTTTAAAGTAGAGACAACGAAAGAAACGTTCTCAACTTTTGCTAGTGTAAATCCAACTATTGCGGCAAACTTCTTGGCAGGTTTGGAGACATATGTTACTGATACGAGTGGCGTAACTTTGGATGCACCTCAGAGAGAAGCTATTCAAGATATTGTTGAGGCTCAACTCGAAACTAATATGCCTGAATCTGCATACTACATTATGGGCTCTAGTGTCGATAAGCCTAATTCAATTGCAAACACTCAATTCGAAAAGCGAGAGTTTCAAAGAAGAGTTATATTTGGAAACAAAGTAGCTGAAGATAGTATTCGATATATGTTCTATAAAAATGATTGGACACTGAACACAGTCTATGACGATTTCGATGACACTCAAGATATGGCAACTCTTAATGGTGTCATTACTGTCTCGAATCTAGAAGGAGACTATGATGTATTTAAATGTATTGAAAACAATTATGGTAGTCCTTCTTTAGTATCTCCCTCATTCAGTGGCATTGACGAAAATACTTATGAGCAGATCATTCAAGCAGACAAGTATATTTGGAAATATCTATTCACAGTTAGATCAGCAGACAATATAGTATTTGGGACTAGTGATAGTTTACCTCTACCTTATCCAGCAAACGGAGATCAAAAAGTTATCTCGGCTGCAAAGGAAAATATATCTCAGATCATCATTGAGAGTACAGAGACTAATTTGTTTTCACAGTATGTATTTGGTCCCGGTGATCATATCGACTCTGCAAGTAATATGATATTTGGATCAGCAGAACTGGTAGACGGATCTAGTACTGTAACAGAGATTGAATTATCAGCATATCAAAAGCCTTCTTTCGATTTATATGAAGCTAGAGATTCATACAAAGAAATGTATTTAATACGAACTGCGGGTAATGTTAAAACTTTATATGAAATATTGAGTAGTGAGACACCGGACGACCTACGAGTCAAACTTAAAATAAATGCGACTGACGGCGATGCAGATACCTGGAGAACCAATTCTTACCAGATTGTGCCTAAGATTAAAGTAACAAGAAGTACCTCTACTGGTACTCCATGTGTTGCTTATGGAGTAATTGATCAGTTCGGTACACTTAAGAGTGTGGCATTTATGAGTAGAGGTAGTGAGTATAAGTATGCGACAGCAGAACTGGCACTTCCATCTGCACTCGTACTCAATTATACTCCTGCTCAAGCCGCTGATCTTAGATGTGTTATCTCACCAAAGGGTGGACATGGATCTGATGTCATCAACGAATTAGCAATGAGTAGGCTTGCAGTTATAACAAACTTCTCTGGAGAAGATGTTACGATACCTAATTCTAATTCGTATAGTAAAGTAGGATTGATAAAGAATCCTAAATTCTCTGATGCAACTTTGCCTTCTCAGTTTGATAACAGAACAACAATTAGTATTTCTGGAGACCAAACAAGCACGGCAATCGCTGGACATTACGTTCAACAAGTGATAGCATTAGACTCCTCTAATCAGGAAACAATAACAGCAAGAATTCATGAGAGTGTTTATTCTGGAGTCAACACTATAATCTATCTCGTAGATTACTATGGAGACTTTCAGAATACATTTCAGAGTGGCATTATTTCAGTAAAACCTAACTTGACCACAACTACGTCAAGTACACTTACTATAAATAATGCTAGTACAGACGTTACGTATGGCAAATACTCTGCTTATAGTGGAGAAGTTTTACACTTTGTAGACTTTGACCCTATTCAGAGACAGGCGACACGTAAAGAAAAAATTAAATTTATTTTCGATTTCTAGGAAAAGAGTATAATACATGGGCATTAATACAGACTTAAACGTTGATCCGTACTATGACGATTTCAGTGAAGCTAAACAGTTTAACCGCATTCTGTTTAAGCCCGCAAAAGCCGTACAAGCACGTGAACTAACACAACTTCAAACCATTCTTCAGAAGCAGGTCGAACGATTCGGTTCGAATGTTTACAAAGAAGGTACTATCATTAGTGGTATCAACATCACTTCACGTCCAGATATATTCTATGTCAAACTAGATGACACTGTGGGCTTCACTAACCCAGCCCTATATAACCAAACTGACTCGGTTACTTACACTGTAACAGGTAAAACAAGTGGTCTTGTTGCTGAGATTATTCTAGGCGAAAATGGTTTCCAAACTCAAGATCCTGATCTTAAAACTTTTTATATTAGTTATATTGGATTTGATGATACTGTAGTTGTTGGCGCTAGTACTTCTGATGTGAAGCAGTTCGGTCAAGGTGAACAGTTAATCATTAAGGACTCGAATGGTAATACAGTTCAGTCTGTTACAGTTGCTACAGTTGTTGGTCACGCAGGAAGATCGTTTGGTGTTTCATGCGAAGAAGGTGTCGTTTACCAAAAAGGTCACTTCATCTTTGTTGATAACCAATTCATCATCGTATCAAAGTACTCTAATATTCCAGGAGAATCTTCTGTAGGATTTACTGTTGCAGAGAATTTGATTACCTCAAATCAAGACACAACTTTGCTAGACAACGCCGCTGGGTTTAATAATGAAAACGCACCAGGCGCTGATAGACTTCAGTTAGTGCCACAACTTGTCACTTACTCGACTGCTACAGAGCCAGAAGAGTTCTTTGCTCTTGTTCGTTATGTCGGCGGTGAAGCAGTGCGTATTCGTGATAGAACAGAATTTAATGTAGTAGGCGATGAACTTGCACGTAGAACATTCGATGAGTCTGGTAACTATGTGACTAAAGGACTTAAGGTCACGCTAGATCAAGAAGCAGGTAATGCATATGCTGTAGTTTCTCCAGGAAAGGCATACGTCTTCGGTCGAGAAGTTATCAATGTTTCACCTAGAAAACTACTAATCAATCCAACTACTCTTACTCAGAGTAAGCAAAATCAATATACTGGAGTTCAATACGGACAGTATGTTACGTTTGATGCTGCCGCCGGTGACATTTTAGATGACTTTGCCGTAGATGGCACAACAGTCAATTTAAAAGACGGGGCGAATCCTGCTAACATTATTGGCACATGCTCAATCTCTAATGTTGTTCCAGGAAAGATATTCATATACAATATTAAAAAAGATGATACTAAAGAGAATACTCCTATAGGCAAGATTGGATCTACTCCTATCACAAACAACGGAACGATATATGGAGTTAACTCTGGTGGCAAAATCTTTGACACGGGTAAAGGTAGTATCAATAGTATATCTAATATCTCGTTTACACGTAGAGTTAGGAGAGCAGTAACAGGTCTTTCTGGTGGAGTGATGACAATCGCTTCTACTGTTGATCATAAGCCTGTAGCAAACTCTTCTGTCATCGCCGTGTCTAGTGGTAGTAACCAAGTATGTACATGTGTTGCACAATACATCAACGATGATGACCTTCAAGTAACTATAACTGGTAGTAATCCAGATTTTATTTACTACGATGCTATTATACCTTCAACACAAGAAGACGGTCTTCAGGAATTAGATATTTACGTAAACACTAAGTACGACTTAACGGGATCTTTGGTCTTAGAGCCTGTCTTCGGTGTTCCTAATATGGCTTCACTTGGTGTTCCTAATGCAGTTCAACTATTAGAAGTTATGGATACTAGTAATTCTGGTTTGGTTGATATTACTAGCAAATTTAAATTAGTGAACAATCAAAAAGACCATGTGTATGATCATTCATTCATCACAGCTAAAGCTGGTGAGGTAGTAACGCATGGCACAACTCTAAGAGTTAAAGTCAAAGTGTTGCGTAGACAGTCCACTTTAGGCAGTGGATATTTGACAGCTAATAGTTATAGCACCTTGCCTAACCGTAACATCGTAAGAAATTTTTTAGGCAAAGATTCTATTGAATATACTTTAATGAACTGCTTTGATTTCAGACCGTATAAACAAGCAACTGCTTCTTACTCTCTAGGCGTTAGTGGTGCTAGTACAGTTAATAGCTTATCAGAAGCAATCGATAAAGGAATATCTCCTTCAAACGAAGCAACTATTATTTCAGATCAGTCTTACTACATGTCTCGTATAGACAGTGTAATTTTTGACGAGTTTGGAGACTTGACTTTATATGAAGGCGATGAAGCAGAAAACCCAAGTGTGCCTAATATTCCTGGACTCTATCCACTAAGTAATATATTTATTCCTGGCAACATAACCAAAATCTCAGGTAATAATCCTATTACTGTGACAGACGTTTCTACAAAAAATTATACAATGAAAGAGATTGCTGGCATCGATGATAAAATTAATAGATTGACAGAAGCAGTGTCTCTTAGCTTACTAGAGAATTCAACAAAGGATATCTTTATTCCAGACTCAAGTGGTAATGATAGATTCAAAAATGGCATTTTAGTTGATAGCTTTAGAGATTTGCGTATAGCCTCTGTAGTAGATCCAGAATTTGGTGCCGCAATTGATAAGTCTAGGACAGTTGCTACTCCATCTATAACTCAGTTTCCAATCGACTTAAAAGTTGATTCAAGTCAGGGTGCAAACATATATCAGGATGTAGTAACTCTCGGAGATACTGGTACACGTAAAACTGTTATCAGCCAGCCATATGCTACTAATTTTAGAAACTGTGTATCTAATTACTATAACTATGCAGGCAAATCTTCAATTAGTCCTCCATTCGATGCGGGATATGATGTTGTTCAAAATCCAGCTATCAATTTGGAGATTGATATTGCTACCCCGTTATTAGATTTAGTTGACAATCTTCAAGAAGTTCTTCCTTTAACAACAGAAGATATAAGTTCCATTAGTGGTCCAATTACAAGTATAAGAGATAATGGAATACTGAATACTCAGACTACGACTGTTACATCTTCGACAGCAAGTCTAGTAGCAGGGGGCAGCGTAACTAATACAAGTAGTGTAGGAAACTTTGTAACAGATGTTACCATGTCTCCTTATATGCAATCAAGGGAAGTCAAAATTTTAGTAACAGGACTGAGACCTAATACTAAGCATTACTTCTTCTTAGATGGTACTAGCATAGACGCTCATATATATCCTGGACAAGTTAATGCTAATAATGCAGGATCTTTATCTCAGGTACCTGTTGTCGTTTCTGATTCAGAGTACAACGTTGAAAACGTTGAGGTAAGCGGAGCACTCGCTACTGCTGTACGTACTGATACAGAAGGCACTCTTGCGGCAGTCTTTGCAATTCCTGAAGCAAGATTCTTTGTAGGAGAAAGAGCAATTGAGATCACTGACGTTGATCAGTATTCTAGTATTGAAAGCGGAAAAACCTCATACAGTAAAGCAATATACAGAGCCTACAACTTCGAGGTTAGCAAGTCAGACTTAACCCAAACAACTCGTACACCAACATTCGATGTTGAGCGAAACATAACCACTAGATCGTTCACACGACAGTGGAGAACTGATCCTATTGCACAGACTTTTATTGTAAGACCAGCGCAAGCAGTCGGAGCAAATATGTCAATGATCAGTAGTGTTGATGTGTTCTTTAAATCTAAGTCAACCAGCGTAGGAGCAACCTTAGAGTTACGAGAAGTCGTAAACGGATATCCTTCACAAGCTGTATTGCCTTTTGGTACAAAGCACTTACGTTCTAATCAAATTAATACATCAGATGATGGCTCTTCGGCGACAACGTTCCGATTTAAAAATCCTGTCAAGCTTATGGTTAATAAAGAGTATTGTTTTGTAGTTATTCCTGATGCTAATTCTCCAGACTACTTGCTATTCACATCAAAGGTTGGCGGAGCTGACTTAGAAACTGGAGCATCGATCACTAACGATTGGGGCGATGGTGTTCTATTTACCTCTACGAACGATAGTGCTTGGAAATCTTATCAGGATGAAGACATCAAATTTATACTGAAGAGATACGAACATCAAGCCGATGATGGGTTTGTTGATTTAAGTCCTAATGATGTAGAGTTTTTCACTACAACTAATACGACCTTGAGTTTTAGAAATGATGAGTTGGCATACGTCAAGAAAAATTATTCTAGACCTGTAGCGGTCAGCGGTAGGACCGTTAACGTTGAAGGCGGAAGTTCTTTCTCGGTAGGGGACTACATTCTTATAGAGAATAATAACGATAAGTTTTTATCTGAAGTTGTAGAAGCAAATAGCGGCGCATCTATTCTAACCATACGCACACCTTATGATTCAGATGCGAGTACTTCTGCAACAGCTTCACTTACAGTAGCGGGAAGAGTATCTTACTTTAATAAGAGAAAAGGCGATAGAGTTTTTCTTAGAGCAAGTTCAGCTAGATTAACTAACTTCTTTGTTGCAAATGAGGTTCTCACTGGTTACAGAACTGGAGCAACGACTACTATATCGAGCGTAGACAATGAACCTATTTCATATTTTCAACCTCAGATTTATATCAATAATTCAGTTAGAACTTCTACTAGCTTAACTCTATATAAAGGCTCAACTATCGATAAGCCTATTCAAGCTAACGGAAACGTTTACAGTATGAATTCTTTGAGAGTTATTAATAGTACTTCTAACATTGTTAATGCATCAAACTCTTTCTCAAATGACTTTAAGATTAGAGTTGCAATGAGTAATGGTGGATACCAGTCTGCTACGCCTATCGTAGATCCAGATTTATCTATACTTAATGTATACAAATATAAAATATCTGATGCGAGTAATGCAACTTCAAGCTGGGTTACTAAAGAGGTCACTCTACAAGAACAGCTAGATGCAAATGGTCTTAAAGTATTATTAAGTGCATACAGACCAGCAGGTACTTTTGTAGATGTATATGCAAGATTTATTTATCCTCAAAACATCGAAACTCAAAGTGCATGGATTAAACTAGCAACTGATGATGGAGATATGTATTCAAACCCATCCAATACATTAGATTACAGGCAGTTCGAGTACAATCTATCTAATGAGACTAATGATTATAGTTCATTTCAGTTAAAGTTTGAATTGAGACATGCTACAACAGACGAGATAAACGTTCTTAACTTAGAAGATCCTGATAATCCTGGATCACCACTTACACCAGGAGAGAATCTTTTCCCACACGTATACGATTATAGGGCGATTGCATTGACATGATAACAGACAATAGTTACATAAGAAAAGATGTCGGAGTTGTGAACAACGATCTATCAGCATTTAGGTCAGCTAAGGCTAGGATTGAACAGACTAGAACAATTCAGTCTTTAGAGACTAGACTAAATAATCTAGAGTCAGTAGTACAATCACTACAAAAAACATGTAAAGAGATAACAAATGAGTAGAACACTAACAGAGATTACTAACCAAAATACTTTCGGTGTCTGGAAAACCAGGACGAATGATATCATCAATGTTCTCACTGATGTTGTCACGATAGGCGATAGTGAAACTAATACAGGTAATGTTGTGATTGCTGGTGATGTTACGGCTACTGGTAAGCTATTCATTGACACCTTACAAGAAACATCATCTAATGTTAGTAACATCATTACAGTCAATGCTAACTTAAACGTAGATGGTAATGTTATAGTTGCACAGCCTGTTTCTACTGTTGGTAAAATTGAATTTCAATCTGCTAACACTGCTACTTGGAAGATCGAAACTTCGGCTGATCATACAGATTTAGATATTAAAAAGGGTACGAAGTATCTTAGAATAGATACTGATGCAGGAAAAATAACAGGTGCAAATCTAACTATCGATACTGGCTTATTTCCTACAGCCGGCACTCTCGCACTCAATACTACAGGTAATGCGGCAACAGCAACGGCTTGGGCAGCCTCTCGCACAGTAACTTTTGCTACTGGTGCTGTCACGGGTAACTTCTCTATTGATGGCTCGGCTGATGTTTCTAATGTTGAATTGGCTGTAGATGGCGATGAAGTCACTATTCCAAATGCCAACGTCACAGGCTTAGACACTCTATTAAACGCTAAAGCCGATCTAACTGGTGCAGTCTTTACTGGTGATGTTCAAATAACAGCAGACGAATATATATATTTTGGCAATCAGAATTCTAATACAGATGGATATGTCGCTGTTGGATATGGCGACTTTAACTCTGGCAGTAGAATATTTTCTGTAGAACTTAACGACGGATCATCAAATGATGTAGACTCTATGGTTATAGACTTAGACGGTAAGTCTTTGTATATTAGTAATCAACAGGACTCTAAGCTATCTATTAATGGTGTCACCGGCTCACTAGTAACAGAAGGCGACATCACAGCATTCGGTACTGTATCTGATCGAAACCGTAAAGAGAATATCGTTAAGATTGAGAATGCTCTAGACAAAGTATCACAAATCTCTGGATACACATTTAATTATATCGGTGATGATACTCCTATGACTGGTGTTATCGCACAAGAGTTAGAAGAAGTTTTACCTGAAGTTGTTTATGAAACAGCATCGGTGGATGGCACACAAAGCAAAGCAGTTCGTCATGGCAATATCGTAGGTCTGCTGATCGAATCTATTAAAGAATTAAAGGCAGAGATAGAAGAACTTAAGAAGGACAAATAGATGGCTATCACGTCCGCAGATCCAGACAACAATCCTGCTACACCCAGACCATCCATTAGTTTTGGTCCAGCAAGTGGTGGCGGTAGTCGAAGTTTACGTGCAGAGTTTCCAGCTGATACTGGCTCTTCTTCGTTAAGCGAATACTATCGTGGCGGTAGTGTCGTTCCAACATCGTCAGTTATAGGAGGAGAACAAGCGAGTGAGTATGGATCAAATCAGCTTATCGAATCTAGATATGCGACCATTACAGGAGGTAGCGGCACTCTATCGGAAATAAATAACTCTGCTCCAGAGTATCTGTTTTATGTAAGAAAAGTTAAAAGTTCATCTGCACCCGTACCGCCCATTGATACATTAGTAGAACATGAAAGAGGTGTGAATGAATGGAGAATAAACTACAATCAGAGTCAAGGTGGTGGAGCATACATAAGAATTTTTTATGAAGGTAATGTAGTATATACGGGTAGTTTAATAGCAAACAATGCGGCAGAGAGTGTCACTGAATTAACAGTTAATGTGAGCGGAACATCTATAGTATTTGCTAAAGGAGTTGGCGCACCCGGTTATAGTTATGAAGCAAACTTTAAAATCTCTACACGCACATCAGTCGCAGTAGGCGATCTACTCTTTGCTTGGCAATATGAAACCACCAGTGATACTGATAAGCACGGATACACTTTTAAAATTCCAAATGGAAACGTAGGTGAAGAGTACGAGCATACTGACGGATACACATATACGACTGGACCTGATGCGAGTGGAGTAACAGTTTTAAAGGAGGTAGAAGGTGAACCAGATGGATTTCATAATCCAAATCTGCCTCCATCTACGTATCGATACCTTTTTGAGTATAGGAATCAACCTGTTTATAATACTTGGTATGATAGATATTATATCAAGAGAAGAACTACTGCTAATGCTAGTAATTCGCAAACAGTTCCCATAAACAATTTAGTGCCACTAAGTGGACCAATTTCGTTCTCTCAGTTATACGGATCTAGAAACTTTGCTGAAGCTAATACAAACATCCCAGGTCACAGCCCAGCCGAAACAGGTAGTAATGTTTATCTTTGGGAAGCAAACAATTATCCGGCTAACATAACTACAGATGGAACTGATGTAAGAAGCGGAGCTTTACCTAATGCTACTGCTTATAGAGACGGTCCTGTTCCTTCTGGTTTTACGACATACAATGTGCCTATGGGTACTTTTTACATTGACCCAACTACGTTTACTGGAAATATTAAATTGACACTGAGTCCGACTGATGCGGCAACCACTGACATTAGATATTACGGTTCTCTTGATGACGATAACGGAAATGCTTATGTTAGGATTAATGAAGTTGGAATCAGAATACAAAATGTTGACTCAGGAAACGATGCGTTAGTGTATAAAGGAGAGGCTTCTCCTACATTTACTGGAGCTGGTTCAAACGGTAATGGTCGATCTTTCACTAGGTTCTTGAGTTTCAATTTAGCTAATATTAGGACTGATGTGTCTGAAACTATAACTGATACTGGAAGATTTATAGTCTACCTAACTTTTGGATACAATCAGCCTATGGCATATGGGGATGCAGACTTTTCACTTAGTATTGACGGAGTTAAGGTATCTTGGGAAACAGCATAGCTACTAATGATATAAATAAAGACAGATAACCTTACACATTTAAAGGCAGCAACAGATGACTAAAAAATTTAGCGAACTAGTTTCAATTACAACTCCAGTTAATGGGGATTTATTTGCTGTGTCGGATGTATCCGAAACTGCATCAAAGAAAATTACGTTTGCGGACCTTAAAAATGCTATCATTGACGAATCTTCTTTTAACTATACAAACATTGTAAGTGGACTGAACGGTCATGATCCTTCTAGTATTGGAAACAATGGTCTTTATGCAACTCGACTATATGCTCCTGGTTCATCAGGAGATTCTGGGCAAACTGACTATCAAGAAGGTTCATACTTTCTAACATATTCTAATATCTCTGGTACTCCATCTATACCAGTTGATCTTACTGTTTCAACTAACAATACAGAAGCGGTTGCATTCTTAAGATATAATAGTACTAATGGCGGAATAGAATGGGCAGGTAGTAGTACTGTGCTTATGTCTACTTCTAACTTACCAGAAGGAACTAGACTTTACTATACAGATGCTAGAGCAAAAGCAAGTCAAGTAGCTAACTTCGCAGAATTGTTTAACACTTACAACAGCACATTCGATCAGGGTGATGTTAGAGATAGTGTTTACGGACTCTCCGGTATTTTTAGAGATACCAGAGTATCTGGAGGTCAACAACAATCTAAGACGTTTAGAATAGATGGCGATGCTAACTCTACTAATAGAGCAAAGTTTTCTGTGGGTCAAACCCTCAGATTTTACGGAGCACAAGATACCTTTGAAAATCCAGCTAACGTTGCAACGTTTTCATTAACTGCTCAAGGATTTACAGAGATAGAGAGCAATAAAAAAGCTGGCACTGTAGGCGCAACTTACTCATATAAAATAGCTGAATTTGATTACGAAAGTGGTGAGATAACTCCTGCTAGTTCAGCCCAGACAAAAACAATTTATGTGCCTACTACTGGCGGTGCTAATAGTGTATCTGATCAGTTCAACACCTCTCATTTCATCAGACTAAGTTTTGCAAATGTTCCTGCGGATAATGGATTAGCAATATATAGAAGAATCGGTACAACTGGAAACTATAAATTAATTGCAGTTGTAGGAAGAAAAGAAGTAGAGGCTGGATCTTGGATAGACTATCAGGCATTTGATTACACATCTTGGTCAGGAAAGAACTCTACAGATAACTCATACACTAGCGTTGTGCATTTCCCTCTTACTTCAGAAGGAGTTTCGAGGCGAGGATGGGTAGATAAGACGATTACTGCTATCACACAAAACACATCATCCTTTGATCTAACAATAGATGACTGGGTATTCGTTAACTCTACAGACCCATCGGGCAATTACTCTGCTCAAGTGTGTCACAATGACACCTCAGTAATTCAAACAGCAATTAGTAATAATTCTTCAGCTGGTAAGAAGAGTATTGTACTGAATGCTAAAACTTATGTAACATCTCAGCTATCTCTTCCTAATAACTTTGGACTAGTCGGTACATCATATATCACTAAGATTAAAAAACTTCCCTGGTCTGGTGGAGAATCGAGTGCGTTAAACGGCAAATTCATATATGCAACCAACGCAACTGGTGCTACGTCAATGTCTATCGTTGGTGTTGATATAGACGGAGAAGCTCCTAACCAATTCTTGTGGCCAGATTCAACTACGATTAACAGAAACTACCTTCTTGACTTTGGTGTAAATTGCGACTCTCTTCTTTTAGATAGAGTGCGAATATCTAATGCTCCAGCTGGTGGCGTGTATGCTACTAGTCCAATCGAACTCAAAATTAATACGAGTGAGATTACAGATAGTGGCACAACTGATAGATATGAATACAGTCCACTTATCGCAGATTCTGGTACAGATACGATGATCGTTGGTAATAGATTCCAGAACTACACTGATTACGTTGATGTGTCTGTTACCAATAAGGGAATCGTGGCAAACAATGTTATTAATAATTGTGGCAGTGGATTATTTGTCTACGGCTCAGTATTCTTTGTCTCATCTCCCAACGTTCTAATGGGACCAGCTCAAGAGTTTCTACCTACTCCAGACATTCTTAACTCTGAATATGATCTTATCAATATCGATTTATCAGAAGCTAAGGCTGCAGGAGACGATTATGATTCTCCATCACACGTGTATCAAGAAAACGGTGCCGCATTTGACTTATCTTTAACAGATGGATCGATCTTAGATATTACTCATCGTGCATTCTATATTCAAAAGACATCACAGGGCGTTGAAGAGATTTACGGAACAACTACAACTGCCGGAAGCTTCCAAGTTACTAACCCTCGTACAAGATACACTATCTTAACGTTGGGTAATACTACTCCAGCACAATGGAATACAGCCGCAGGAACATCTGGCGTTGTCTACTCGATTGGAGATACTTTCTTAGCCGCAGGAGCTGGAGCAGGAAATGGCACAGCTACAAGCGGTGGAGTAGATACAATTCAACTGATTGATGTGTCTGCTGATCAGGATAGAGAATTAGGCGAATTTGCATTTTCTATTCCGGTAGCTACAGTTAACGCTATTAAAGATGCATCAGGCGCACATTCATTTAGCACTCTAAAGGCTGCCAACCCTTTACACGAAGGCATAGGTTGGGCATCAACGTTCAGAAACGAAGTATCGTGTGGTCCTATATCTGCAGGAACTCCTCCTACTTGGGCTGCTGATGAAGTCAACGGCACAGATCCAATATATACTGTCTCAATACCTAATCTAAAATACGCAAGTATTGGTAAAAGAGTTAGGACATCTCCCAGTCATAATGGATGGGGTAACGGAGGTAATGTGTCAACAGGAGTCGTACAATCATTAACAACAAACGGAGCAACTTCAATTGTGGGAATTCTATTTAAAGGAGCAGGCGGCGGCAATGACCCAGACAATCTAGTCAACTTGGATGTTGGTGCTGGTGGTACGCTAAATATAATCGATAGCTTTGTGATGGCACAAGGAAGGATAATCTAATATGTCAAGTATAACAAATGTAAATAATAACGCAAGTGTAGTAAACGTAGGTCGTACTACACCCGTTTCTCCTGGTGTACAGCCCGCTTCTAAATCGATTCCCGTAGTAATCGCTTCTGATCAGACTGCTATTCCTGTTGAAGAACAAAATAAAGTACAATCAGAAGTCGCACTTTCTCTTTTGGGTATTCCACGTGCCGAAGTTGCCTTAGGCATCTTCGCAGACGTTAACACGTATGATGTTAACCCGAGTGAGTGGTCATCTTCTCCACAGTATCATGTTAGTGGTCACGGGATTCAGCATCTACCTACAGAAGCTGGCGCACTCGTAGAGGCACCTAGAAACAAAACAGCAGTTCTTACATCTAAGCGTTTCTTCAGATATCAGCCTGGTCGTGTATCAGCCGCAACGTTTGGTGTTAAGTCCACAGTAGGACAAGCTTCATTTTCCCAAAACCCATCTATTAGAAAATTTGGCATCTATGACAACTTTGATGGATACTTCTGGGAAACTAGAGACGATTCTCAAGAAGATAACTTTTCTGTTGTTAGACGTTCACAGTCGCTTACTAAAGCACCTAACTCTCCAACTGGTATTGCACTACAAAAACTTAAGGGCGGTGCGCCAACTAATACTGGTATAGCAAGAAGTCAGTTTGATGATTATAGAATTATTGGTAAAGGTACAAGCGAAGCGATTGTTCCTAGTACTCTACTAGTCAAAGATCGTGAACTTATTACGAATAACAGATTTGCTATCGTTGATGGAGTAAGTGCTGGATTAGTAGCAGGTAACGCAAACTTCTATGTTCAATTGGCGCAGGCTATCGGAGGAACTGAGAATGCGGCTTCTGTAGAAGAGAAGTGCAAGAGAGATTTGGATTACTGGATCGATTTCTACTTACTGGATATGGAGTACGGTGGTACAAATCATACTAAGATTAACATCACTAACTACGCAACTGCTATACTTCCTAATATTCCTGCTTACGAGAAGCTAACTCACATTGCATTAGGAAACGCTTTAACAGGATATGCAGGTCTTTCTGGCGGGGCTGTTACTAAGTTAACAACTCTTACAGGTTTGACTAACACAGCATTTAATAGAAACAACGGACAAAGTGTTCTAGTTCCTTCTATCAGTGATAGTGATTATGGCACAAGAGGTAAGATTGATACAATCTTTGCTACTAAGTCTCACTACTGGGCTTATCATGTGACGAATAAAGATTCTAGTGGTAATGCATTGTCATACCTTACACCATCTGGTTATCCCTACAGTGAAGAAGAACTAAAGTATAAGTGTCAGCGAGACGTTGGATACATTGTTGGCGGATACGGTAATGATATTGAAGGCGGTGGAGATGCAGAAACAAAATACAACATGTCTATGTACTTCAAAGGCGGCAGACTAGATGCTATTCAAGCTGGTTATGGTATGTCAATCTACTCACAAAACGCTGGCGGTTCATCTAACCCAGTACAAGCAGAGATCGATAGACACACCCACTTGAGAGAAACAATTCTGTATGACTTTAATCAGTACTTTGGCTATAGTAGTTCAACTTCACAGTATATCAAGCTGAATGCACTTGCAACTAGGGTTATCGAAAACTTCTCAGAAGAAGATACTCAGCAAATGGATGTAACTGGAAGTAACGGCTTTGCTGGTAACTTAGTGGCTATGCGAGACGGCATCATTCTTACACACTCTGCTGTTTATGATCCTCAGTTACTTAAAGATATTGAACAAATTGTGGCAGTATCTGATACTAATAACCAGATCAAGTTGACTAAGGGCGTAGTACAGTTTAAGGGACACGTTAAAGTTAAGACTGCTGTTCCTGCTCCTTCCGGAGGCACAGGACTTATAGCAGGACAAGTCTACAAAGTCGTTAACGTAATTGGACCTAAAGGTAACGAGTTTACATTAGAGAGCGAGGACGGAGTTGCACAGGTATTTAACGCATCAGACGTTCCATCACCCTTCTATGTTGAAACAGTTGTTCCATTTATCTTCCCTAAAAAGGGTACTACTTTAGCTATAGGCGCTACGAAGCTTCCACAAGAGTTGACAGGTGCAAATACATATGTATCTAGTGCTAATGTAGGATATCATGGATATGATCCAGTAAACTATAGAGATGCACACAACATGCCCGCAGACGGAAGCACAGATACATTCACTAAAGGAATGGTCTTTCCTTATATGTATGCAAGTGATAATAATCTTGCAGGTACAGATGGTGCCGCCAGTTTACGTGTGGGTTACATCAATACTGCACTAGACGTATCGACTAAATTAGGATTGAATACTGTATGTGATCAAATAGATTATGTCAACTTTGATCCTAATTTTGTTACTTGGGTAAGATTTAATGTTAAGCCAGAGTTTTGGGGAGTATACGATTATCGTGTACCGAGATCAAGATTCAGTCATGACACTTTAGATGGAAGAACAGATATAACAAATCCTCCTGCTAAAGAAAGAGTTTATAGTGATGTAGCAACTGGCGAACTTGGTACAGCCAGACCTGGACAAGTTTACACTGTAAATGGTGATCCTCAATACATGACTAGTTTATACAACTTTGACTTTACTAAAGTTACCATGCTTAAGATCGAATTCTCTTGGTACGGTGCTGTTGGTGCATTGTTCTTAGCATATGTTCCAGTAGAGAACGGTGAAGCGAGATGGGTGAGAGTACATCACTTACGTGCTTCTAACCAATATAAAAATGCTTCTCTAGGTAATGCGACACTTCCTATCACGTACACGACATATGGTGGTGGAGATGAATACTCACTAGGAGATGGAGAAGATGCGAACTTCGTTGATAGAGGATATGGATCTCAGTCACACTCTATCGTCAAGTATGGTGCTTCATATTACATCGATGGTGGCGACAGAGGCACAGTTAGACTCTATAGTCATAACAACGAAGATACTCAAGATACTTACGGTAAAGTTTGGTCTATCGCTAACAACAGTTATGTACCAAGTGGCAATAAAATTGCAATCAACTCTACGTCACTCGGGTCTAATAACGCAAGAACTAATGTTGACCCTAGATTCTTTATGGGAGCAAGATTTAAAAGTTCAAACAGAACAGATCAAAATATCAAAGTAGTTTGGGCTGATAATAATCATGTGTACTTAGATGGAACACCATCAGGTACTCCAACCAATATGAAACTTTTGGTCGACAGAGCAAACGCAACATATAATCTGGAAACTAAGAAGATCATTCTTAGTACTCAGCAAGGTAATGCTGTACGTAACAGAGTGCAAGTCTATCCCACAAAACTGTCTTCATCAAACTTAGATGCGAGTAAGCCAGTTCGTATGAGATTCAAAAAGACTCCTTTGTTTCAGACAGATGCAGTGTCTAGTGGAGATTTAAATGCTCCAGGATTTGTTCTTGATGCTCCATATACACTGACTGCGGCAAATGAACCATTAAGTAGCGTTGGTGTTACAGAAACTGGAAGTTTCATTGATAACAATGAAAGCACTTACGGATGGTTTAAAGCACTTGTAGACGCTGATCCAGTTACAGTATTTGGTAGACTGTATAAGGAAAACGATGAATACTACTTTGAACTCTTAGAGTCCTATAACGGAACGATTGTTCTAAAGGCAGAAGAGTTTTTACCAGATGTTAGATTTGAAGCAGATGGAGAAACTCAACCGCAAACAACAGTGACAAAAGCTTCTTCAGAAAAAGAAGGATTAAGTTCAATTAAAATCGCAACCGACACTGTAGTACCTATTCCAAATACGGGTATTAACGTAGCGACTATATACTTACAAGCGGGTACAGAACAACTCGACCTAAGTCCTTACTTTGATTACAATAAAGAATATCTATCATTCCCACTTACCGACCAAGCAGATAGTCTTTATTTTGCAATAGACTCTGACGAAAATTCAGGAGAGCCGCCAATACAAGTAAGCTTGGGTTGCACATGGGAAGAGCAATAACTAATGCAAAAGCAGATAAAACTTGGACTGGATAAAGTACCCGCTCCAGTCACGAAGCAGTTTACTCAGCTTATCGATATTGAAGGTAATCTTCTTTACGATGCGGCTGGTAATCCGGTCGTTACTGAAGACGAAGCAGTATTAGGTTCTTTTTCTAAGTCCGAATCTGCTACATCAGTATTCGCTAATAACTATGATAATGCTCCTCCAGTAACAGTACCTATTGCTGAACAGTTTTCTGGAGAATCAGAAGTTAGTAGTTCGTTGCTTGGTGTTCCTCGTGCAGAAGAACAACTAAGTCTCTTTGCAGACGTTTCAACTTATGGACTTGACAGGGATAATTGGGACTACTATATAGGACCAGGTGGTAACTATCCTCCTGAATGGTATCGTAAAGAGAATCCTATATATGGAAGAAGGTTTGATCCTAAGTTCTACGAAGAAAGCACTGAACAAGCGTTATCTATATCTACGTTTCCTTCTCAATATAACTTTCCTGGTAGTGCGATTGCTGAGAGACTGCAAGATGCGACTGATGTTCAAAAAAGATATATGAACTTTGTCGCTATGGGTAAATACTTGTTTACTATATTCGAGCCAATCAATCCAATCTTTGCCAAAAGAAACTTCTTAAACACTAACATTAAAATTGTATCAAGCGGTGAAGCTGAGATAGACGTTACGTCATCTTCGGCATTCAGCACGAATGGACTATACTTTTCTGGAGATAACTTGTTCCATGATGTGGAATACGGAACGGACTTGCAAGATTCTTTCGACCAGATAGAAAGATTCACTGTTATGTTCGACAAGATTGTAGCCGGAGATGCTACTTTCCCAGAACTTACTGGATCAGCAACAACAGACTTTACACTCACTAGTGATTATCCTTTTATTAGATCATTCTTATCATCTAAGGCTCAACCTGGAGGAGGATCTGGGTCAAGCAAATTCATTATACTTGAAAGCAAAAAGACTTTCAGATATCAGCCTGGTAGAGCCAGTGGATTTACTTTTGGTGTACGTCAAGAAAATGATCCAGCGTCAAACGTCAATACGATTGAATGGGGATGCTCAAACGATACAGATGAATACATGTTTCAGTTACGTGGGTCTAGATTCAACATAGTTAGACGAAGTGTTATTAAGATGCCAGACTCTTTGTTGGTAAGAGAAGGATTGGATCCATCAGACCAATCATCTTCAGCAATTGAACCAAAAGGCACAACTATTCGTGAGGCTATGTGGGAAACAACTATTCCAAGAACTAAGTTCAATGGAGATAGCTTATTAGGTAATGGTCCATCCGGATACATATTATCTTTTGAAGATGTGACTATGTACAAGATTGAGTTCTCTTGGTATGGAGCAATCGGTGCTAAGTTTTATGCTTATGTTCCTTCTGGTAATGGCGAAGCACGTTGGGTTCTGATGCATAGACTAGTAATCGAAAACGGACTAGGCAAACCCATACTTAAGAATCCTGACTTCAAGTTTAAGTATCTGGTATACACTGAAGACAATGCGACAATGAAAAAGCCGGTGTCTCTCTATAAGTTCGGTAGTAGCTACTACGTAGATGGCGGGGATGAGGGAACTATAAGACTTGCGACTACTACAGTCGATAGTAAACAGTTTACTCAGAGAAGTCCAATTTTAGGTATTCTTCCTAAACAAAAGATTTTTAATCAAGATGGCGAAGGACTAACAAACTTCAAGAAAGCATATCCTACTACGATGTCAGTATCTAGTGACATTGACGCACGTGTTGATATCGAAGAGATCACTGGTTCTCCAGATGGTGTACATTATAACTTCTCACCATCGTTGCATAATGGAGTTCATGCGTTGTCTAGAACTCTCGACTTTCAGTTTATAGGCGCTGGCGCAACTGCAAGTCAGATTAACATATTAAACGGTGGCGTACTCACAGAAGCGGATGATAACGCACATATAATTGCAGATGGCGTATATAACGTATATGTGGATTACGACTTTGACCCAGACCGTACTGCAACTAATATAAGAAGACGAAATAGTTCTCAGAGTTTAGTTATAGACTCCTTCTCGAAAGGATTAAAAGCAGACGGTACTGTTATACAAGGCAAAACTAGCGATACCTTTACTGGTAAACTATCTAATTACCACACTATTGCTGCCTCAGAAGTTCCAATATATGGAAACAATTTTAAGATCCACTTTTTAAATCCTAGTGCGAAAGACGGAGGTAGACATTTTGCTGACTTTGCAATATCTGTAACATCAAAACCACCTGAGATAGACACTACAGTTTCTCCTAACGTATTGAAGTTTGAAGCTGATGACGGATCAAAAGCACCTTACTCTCTATATGATGAAATATTTCAAGAATATTCTTCAGAAGGTACTCCGATAGATTACTCTACTAAAGCTGAAAGATATGAGTGGGATCCTGGAACATCTGATATGTTTATGGTTGACTATAGACTAGGCAGACCAGAAGGCGGAGATTCTGGATATATATCAGCAGTAAAAGGAGAAGTGCGAGTCGTTGACTATCCTGTATCTTCAATCGAAGCTGGGACAGGAGCGTTTTCTGGTCAATGGAAAATAACATTTACAGGCGGGGCTCCTACAGCAGACTTATTTACTCTTGATGGATCTGGAGCAGTATTATCACAAAGCACTGAGATTGGAGTACAAAGCACTGGCTTAGGAATATATTATACAACAGTACCCTTACTCGAAGAAGGAACTGGAAGTTTTGTTGCTTATGTTGATGGTGACCCAACTGACGATGGTAGCGGTACAGGTAGTAGAACTGTAACAGCAGTTCAAACTAAAACTGTGTCAATTACCCATGACTGGCAACTTGATCCTGGACTAAATGGAGATCAATTTACTAGAGCGAAAGCTGTTAAGTTTAATGCACAGCCATTGTACTTAGTCGTAGCCATGAAAGATAACTCTAAGGTTAATAATATAATAGTTGAAGAGTATACTCCAGATAATGTACGTACACATACTCCTAAGTTTATCACAGACGCACCTAATTTAACTATTGAAAATTCTGGTAGTTCTAGTAACGTTCTTTCACCAGCGGCTTTTCAAGGAGTAGATAGGCTGTCTAGTGTACGATTTGATGATCAATGCTTGAATCCTTTAAGACCTGGTGTGAAAGTATACTCACTCTTCGTTAAAGGCGGAACGCCAGAGAAGTTTGATCTTTCAAATATATTTGACAGAGATAGAAAAGGATTGGCAAGAGGGTTGCTAAATAATAAAGCAGTATACCTTACAGCGTCAGCAGTAGATGGAACGTCTGTTGGTAATATTGAGACAACTCTCACAGTGAAGGAACAGTAATGGCATTTCGAGGACTAAATATACAGTTAGCGATGAACGATGTCGATAATGCGGCAGCGGCTCTTATAAATCTAGGTCTAGACCAAAGAGACCTAGTTCTTATATCTGGATTAACCAGTAACGCTGGAGTAGAACAGACAGAGTTGCATACGCTATCTGGACTAGTCGTTGATCAGAAAAAGGAGCTTGCATCTTTAGCGAGGTCTTCTACTACTGTTGGAAATCTACTTACTGGACTAAAAGATATTGGTCAGCCTTTAGATTTCAACTTAGAAATCGATAATCAGATAAATGCGGCAGCAATTAAATATAACTACTTAGATTTCAGTAATCCATCCGGCCCACCAAAAATTGCAGATATATCTACGTCACGTGTATCTTCTTGGTCAACTATAGGATCTTCTATTCTTTATGGAGGAGAAGTTGAAGTGAGTGGAGACAATGTAACTTTTACCTCACTCTCAACTGCATCAGCTCCTATCGGAAAGACTTTTAGAGCGGAAGTAGCAACTCACAAACTCAAGATTAAAATAAACGGCACAGATAAAGAATTTTTGGCAATGAAAGGCATTCCATTAGAGTGGAACGCATTCTTTAGAAATGTTAACTTACAACATGCAGTAACCAGTGTAAGCGACAGTATAGGTGTCGTACCTCCAGTTTGGAGAATTACAAACAAAGCCGGAGGACAATCTTATAATACTGGAGACGCTAATGGATCTATTGGCGCAGGAACTGTTGGTACTCCTGCAACATATGCATTTAAAGATAGTGCATCTAAGGCACGTAAAATAGAATTCTTTTATAACCCGCTGAATATTCTAGAACTGCGTATGGCAGGATGTAACTTAACTAAATGGACAAATATCGGATTAGACAATCTTGACAGAGTTGATATCAACAATAATGATTTCTATGAATTACCCAAATTTGGACCAGCGAGTAGAAACGGCGATGGGCTAGCTGTTAATCTAAAACACATTAACATGTCTGCAAATAACCTATCAAGAGCAGAAGACTCTAGCGGTAATCAAATTCCTGCTAATACTCAGCTAAACACTCTTCCAATTACATTGACTAACTTGACAATGAATGGAGTATTCTCTGATAATACAACGATAGACTTAACTGATTACGTAGACTTATCATATCTACAGTTTCAGACGTACTATAGTCGAAATGCTCAGAGAAGAATGACCGGCGGCACAATAAGTCCAAAGACGGTTATAGATTCAAACTCTATCAAGGGTATTAGTCAGTATAGAATATATCATCAGCCTTATAGCCAGTTAGATGCTGGAGTATGTGCCAGCCCTAATCTGACGTATCTATACTTTCCTTGGTGCGGAATTACCACAGCAGAGAATAGAACAAGCGGCAGTACGCAAGCGATTAGTATCGCAAGTAGTAACATAGGTGAATTCATATCATACGGTAACGCTCACAATGTGGTAAATATGAGTGGTAAAACTTCTCTAACTAATTACGTGCAAGCTTACTCTTCGCCAGGTAGCGATAAAAGTAGAAATCTAGCTGGACAGTTTAATGGTTGTGCAGGATTAACTCAGATATATTGTTATGCTTCTAGTACTATTCAGGCAAATATACAGACAGCATTCTCTAATCAATCATTGAGTTCATTATCAACTTTAGATTTAAGATGGACATCAGCATCTGGAGAACTAAGAGATGCTAGTTTCTCAGGCGCAGACGCTTTAGTGCATATTAGATTTGCAGGAGGAGGTCACAGTGGCACAGATTTTTATGGAACAGCAGACTCGATAGCAAATAATAGCGGCAACGGTGAAGTGTTTGCTAATATGTCTAATCTAAATTGGCTATACGTATATAGTAACGGCAACATTTCTGGCGCATTACCAGACTTTTCAAATAATTCTAATATGCGTGGAATATATATTCGTAACACAAGTACAAACGGTAACTTGCCTAACTTAACAGGTAATCCAAATTTATATTACCTGAGACTTGATAGTAATCAGATGACCGGTACTGTCCCAACGTGGTCTAGTAATGCACTGAGATATGTATTCTGTTATAACAACAGTATAACTGGATCTTTACCTGCATTGAATACTCCGTATTTGTATTACCTGTATCTTCAGAATAACAATATATTAGGCAACTTGCCTAGCATGGCTGGAGCAATAAGACTACAGAGATTATATTTGAACAGCAACAATCTTACTGGATATACAGCAGACGCTCTCAAATATAACACTAGCTTAAGTATTATAGACTTGAGTAACAACTCACTACCCGCTTCAGTAGGATCTGCATTGATCAATGATTTATGGGATAACTATGCAGGCAACCCTAGAAGTGGAGTTAGCGTAAACTTGCTAGGCAACAACGGCTTAAGCAGAAGTAATATAATCAATGACGGAACAGAAGGCGAAAATAGTACTGCATCAAAACTGGAATTTATTGAAAGATTCTGGACTGTTCTGCTAGACTAGGAAAAAGATATGGCTCAAGGATTCGTAAGAGACTTAAACTTAATCGAAAGTGACACTGGTGCTTTAGACAGAGGCATTCTTGATAACTTGGGTGGTGCTAACATCACTACAGACCTTTTGCTGTTTGACGGAAACTTCAAATTTAGGTCTAAGTTAGAGAGCGGTCATTATTCATATGACTCAAGTACGGATGTAACTACCGTCACAGGAGAAGGTAAAGTCGCATTTTCGGATGGAACAAAAATATCTTTTGGTGATGATCCCACAAACTTTGCGTATAAAGTTCACTCTTCAAACGGAATTGATAAATTTAGAATCCACAATTCACTTGATCAAGTAGCACCACCTGTTGGAGATTTGAGAAGAAATGATGGAGTTACTTCTCAAAATATATCCAACTTAAGTACTAAAAGACTCGAAACTAATCCATCAGCTTCTACTGGAGTATCTGGAGATGATGGCGCATCTGATTTATTTAATCAGTACACATCTTCAGAACAAGTCGATTATATAAATTCTCAGCTAGGACTATATTACTATAAAAGAGATCGTATTCCTCTAACTTTTCAAGATTCATCTTTTGACGAAACAGTTAGATTCAGAGGATCGGTAATGATTGTTGATAATGACGCTACAGTCAGTACACAGCCAGGAGATTTCACTCCAGGTCTATTCATTGTAGACCCATCTAATCCAGGAGCTGGTGTTAGAGCATTTAGTGATGCATCGAATCCTTGGAGCGAAACTGCTTACTCTAATACACTCTCTACAACAGAAGTAAACTCTCAGCCAAATGTACTAAAGCTAAATCCTGTAAGCACTAATGCTCCGAATCTCATAACTGGCACAAGCCAACTTGTATCAGAAACCAATGCAGTGTCCTCATATAACTTCAAACTTCCTTTAACAGTAAACGGAGAAACTTTCTTTTTACTTTTAAAGTCTTAAGTTATCAGGGCTTTATAAATTGTAGTGCCGTGATATATTTTAAAATACTCGGTTGAATCAGTCGGCGGTGAAGATGCAATGACGTTGTTTGTAGGAGTGTGTATCTTCAAGCTATTGAAAGTTAATCCTTCAACACGTAAGTCTTTATTAGCGGGTGGAGTTTTAAGACCCACATCTGTTCCTTCAAAAGGTGGCGCAGTATTAAGAGGAATAACACAGAACTCTTTGTTATCTTGTCCTGGATCTGATCCGTCGATGAAAACTATAGTTCGTGCCTTTGGTATTGCTGCCGTGAGAGGAGCACTTAATGTTATAGTGTTACCACTTATAGTCAATACTGTTGTAGTTGAACCAACTTGATTATTTTCAAAATCTGGTGATCCAGGTATAGCTCCAGTGCCGCCAGCATTTCCAGTACCATAGAAGTGTACATAATCTCCAGTCGAAACTCCAATTGCAGTAGTTAAAGCTATTTGACTTTGCCCGCTAGCCGCAGTAGATGCAACTTCTCTTCCGTAAACACCATTACATTGCAAGTAAGAAGATTTATCATCTAGTCCTCTAGATGCATACACTGCACCAATCTGAAGATTACCAGTAGTTAAGTTTGATCCTCCGTTACTCAAGTGATCTGAAATAGTAATATCTCTAGGACCATTTCCGCTTACACCAAAGACTCGCTTAACTTGCATTCCAGATGTACCGTCAGTGTTTATCGACATTATGAGTTGGTCTGCAAATACTTTGGAAGTGGGATCGATGCTAAATGGAGGTAATGAATATAGAGATCCCTGATTGTTACCAGCAGAGTCGAGTCTGAATAATCCAATTAAACCTATATTTTTAAAGAATATTGCTTCTTGTGTATCTCCAATAGTCAATGAGGCATCTGTATTCAAGGTATCTTTAACATATGCAAATAGATTATCGTCTTCATCAACACCAGATATTTGAGTAATCTGAAAGGCATACATATTGTTATTAGACTTTTTGAATACCATCCAATCCCCAATAGATACACCGCTAAAGTCTGATGCGGATATTTTACCGAAACCATCTCGCACAGTGATAGTCTTGGTGGACACAGTAGTATTTGCTCCTGATATGCCTACTACTTTATCACTTAATAATTCCGGAGGATCAACGATGAGTGAAATCGTGTCGAGTACTGTTAATTTACTAGTCGAAATCTGATTGGTAGAACTGGCTTTATTATCTTCAAAATACTTGTACGTGTATGGTCCAAATACCTGATTCCTATCGAAAGTTTTATAGTAATCCGAGTAAGGCGCTCTTTCGCTATTATCATTTGTTTCTCTGAATCCTTTTTCTCTGTAAGCACTACCATTACCTGGATCGGGAAACCATAGAGTGTATCTTACTCTTACTCTATTACCAGTCTTTTGTGGAGTAAAATTAATATTTGTAGTGATTTCATCTTCACCTATTACCCAAGAGAAAGTCTGGGTAGTACCACTTATTGTATTACTTGTCTGCACTGTAGCAGTTTTTGATACTTGGTCAACAGTTGCAATCTCATAATCATTACCGCTTGATGTAAAATACATTCCGCCACAAAGATAATTGTCTATAGTAGATGCGCTGAAGTCTATCGTAACAACTCCGTCAGTTGGACCACTGTATGTGAGATTGTTTAATTGTTGAGAATTGTTAAAGACTGATTTAAGCTGTACCCAGTTATTTTCTGTGCCGTCATCTACCGTATCTTCTTCTATGATAAATAACCCTGTAGAGCCCCAATCTTGATCAAAGTGACTAGAAAGATATGCTGTCCATTGAACAAGGCCATAGGTGTTTTTCATCTGTGGGTGAAGCTTTGCGGCGAAGGCAAATACTCCATTGTTCCAGAAGTCTACTGGACCTATTACTCTGGTAAGATCGCCATCTGAATATGATGTCCATAACTGACTTGATGATAATCCAGAAGGAGTAGTTGCAGTACCAGAATTACCAGTTATGGAAGCACTAGGGCTTGGATTGATTCTATCGCTACCGATAAAATTACACACAAGTCCATCACCACCATTTATCCAAGGAGGATTACCTAAGATTGATTTAAAATTGCTTATATTATCTTGAAGAGTTACTAAAGGAACAACAACTTGGTTTGTGCCAGCAATATTCGTGAAGTCAACGACACTTCCGTTTAAGTCAGCCAAATCGGTGGATTGCCCGTCTTCATTAGTGAAGTCTGCTAGACCTGTGTTTCTAAGTCCTATGACTGGACTAATATCTTCGACAGTAAAGCCAGCAGGGTTATTATTCTCATCTAAAGCAGATGAGTTGTTGTCCAACACATTAGCGAGTGCCTGACTCGGAGATTCTAAGTCTGCTAAGTTCTTATCGGCTCTAAGTCCGAATTTGATGTACTTTGAGGTCATTTTAAATCCAATTGGTTAAAGGTTCTGTTCTTATTATTTATAAATACATGTAGCATAGATTAGGGAAAAAACATGGCAGTTAAAGCAAATATTGTAATAGACCAAGGTACAGATTTCTCAGCGTTGATTGATGTAGAAACGGCTACAGATGCCGTATTCAATCTTACTGGATTCACTGTTGCCGCTCAAATGAGAAAAACGTATGCTTCGGCAACTGCAACGGACTTTGGCTGTTCGCATAACGGAGTACTCGGTCAAATTTCTATCACTCTAAGTAGTACTGTGACTGATAACTTATCTCCTGGTAGATACTTATATGATATAGAAATTACCTCACCTGGCGGCTCGAAATCTCGTGTTGTACAAGGAACAGCGACGGTAACAGCCGGCATAACAAGGACATAAAGATGGCAAACATCAAGGCAAAACTTACACCCAATCAGAACTTTATGGTAACGAACTATCAGATTAATGCTGCCTCTATCAGGCTTGGCGATCTCTTTGATGTTGACGCTACTAATCAAACAGACGGAGCAGTTATATTGTATAACAGCACAGTCGAAAAGTGGGAAGCAACCACTCAAATGGATAATATAAATACAATTATAAACGGAGGCAATTTCTAAATGTCTATTATTAAGATCAAAAGATCCAGTGGTATAGTTGCACCATCGGCACTCGCATTAGGCGAATTCGGTTATGCATACGGCACTGGTTTACAAGGTAATGCTGGTGACAGACTATTCTTAGGTACTGGCGGTGAAACCGCTGGTGTCGCAAACGCAATTGACATAGTTGGTGGTAAATATTTTACTGACCTACTAGATCACGTACATGGTACGTTGACGGCAAGTTCTGCTCTCATTGTAGATGCAAACTCAAAGATTGATGTAATTAACATTGATAATATTACTATCGATGGCAACACAATCACTTCAACAGATACTAACGGTAACATCGAACTTACTGCTAACGGCACTGGTACTATCGAGTTAAACTCAGTAGTTAACTTTGCTGGCTCAACTACATTCACCGGACTGCTAAATGCAGACGGCGGTATTGCGGTTGATACTAATAAATTCACAGTAGCAGACGTAACTGGTAACACTGCAATTGCAGGCACTTTAGGCGTTACTGGCGAATCAACTCTCGCATCTGCAACAGTAAGTGACCTTACTAATAATCGTGTTGTAATTGCTGGCACAGCAGGCTCACTAGAAGACGATGCAAACTTTACCTTTGACGGCACAACATTAGCACTTGTTGCGGATTACACGCAGACAGGCACTGGTACTGTAACAGGTCAATGGAATGTAGATAATTTACGACTTGATGGTAATGTACTAAGTTCAACCGACACTGATGGTAATATCACACTTACTCCTAATGGCACTGGATACGTTGTCATTTCTGGAACTAACGGACTTGTTATTCCAGTTGGCACAAACGCACAACAAGGACCAGCAGTCAACGGTGCAGTTCGACTGAACTCTACAAGTGGTCAGTTCGAAGGTTACTCGAATGCTAACTGGTCATCTTTAGGTGGCGTAAGATCAGTTGATGGTCTAACGTTCATTATCGCAGAGACATCTCCAGGCAACTCAGACGATACTCTACATTTTCACGTAGCAACAGGCAATACGACAAACAAAGAAGCAATGACGCTTGATGAGGATACACTTGCTATTCTCAATACAACAACTTCTACAAGCTCCACTACAGGCGCAGTAACAGTTGCCGGTGGTGTTGGTATTGTTGAAAACTTAAACGTTGGTGGTAATGGGGTTATCACTGGTGATCTTGCAGTTAATGGCGGAGATATTACCACTACTGCAACAACTTTCAACCTAATTAATGCAACTGCTACGACACTTAATATTGGTGGTGCGGCAACAGCAGTAGATATTGGTGTTGCAACCCAGACTGTTACCAACGTATTCGACGGCACAACTTCTATTAATCATAATGCCACTGTTGATGGGGACTTTAGCGTAGGCGGCGGTAACTTCACAGTAGCACATTTAACAGGTAATGCTGAAACTGCTGGCAATTTGATTGTCGGTGGAGACTTAACAGTTAACGGTACTACGACCTCAGTTAACGTTGACGTACTTGATGTTGAAGATGCTCTGATTAGATTAGCATCTGGTAATACTGCCGATTCAGTTGACATTGGTATTGTTGGTAGATACAATGATGGCACTAATGATCAATTTGCTGGTATTTTCAGAGACGCAACAGCAGGCGAATGGCACTTATTCGATGAGTATATCGATACTGACTTAACTGATAATGTCGTTGACATGTCAGATGCTTCGTTTAGCCTAGCTAACTTGAATCTTGATGTTATTAAATTTACTCAGCAATCGTTTACTCTTACAGGTGACGTAGCTGGTACTATTAATATCAGCGACTTTGGTTCCACTGCACATAGTATTGCAACTACAATTCAACCAAACTCTGTTGCTCTAGGTAGCGATACTACAGGCGACTATGTTCAAGAGATTGACGAAGGCGCAAACGTAACTGGCTCAACTGCGGGCGGTAACGCACAGACTTCTATCTATGTTACCGGTACTGGCGAATCGGCTGTTGTTACAGTTCAAGCAGTTATTGCTGATCAAGTAGGACAAGTTGGTGTTGCAACATTCGATGCATTATCAAATGGTGCAGGTACAAATAGAAACTTTGATGTGAGTGCAACCGGTAGCGTTTCTATTAATACCATTGATGGTGGAACGTTCTAAATAGTTAAAATAATTATGAAGTGTAGGTATATACCGTAAACACTAATTGATAATATACTCAGGCTATATAGCCATTATATCAGATGTGAGGACAGATGTCAACAATTAAACTAAGACGCAGTGGCGTTGCGGGTAAAACTCCAACTATTGCTCAGTTGGATTTAGGTGAAATAGCACTTAATACCTACGACGGAAGACTGTATATAAAGAAAGATGTCGGTGGCACGCAATCCATCGTCACATTCAGTGGGTCTCCTGCTTCCGAGTCTACTGTATATCTTTTTACAGCAACGGGAGATAACTCAACGGTAGACTTTGTTCTGCCTACGATTCCAGTATCAGAACAAAACGTATTCGCTTATCTTAACGGTGTTCTTCAGCATACTTCAGAATTCTCACTCGTAAATGGTAATACTCTCAGATTTACATCAGCTCCTCTAAGCGCAGATGACATTGAAGTTAGAGTTGTAGCAACAGAAGCTTCTTCTATAGTTGTAAGAGATTATCAGCAATACGTGTATAGCGGTTTAAGTGCCGCAACACAAGTTACTGGTGCAGACGATAACAGTCTCACACTTGCATATGATATTGGTAAAGTAGAAGTCTACGCCAACGGTGTTAGACTTGTAGACGGATCAGACTATGCCGCTACGAATGGCACAAGCATTGTCTTTCAAGGATCGCAAACGATCACGGGCACAGTTGAAGTTGTATCTCTATCACGTGCTTCTTTCGCAGATCATGACTCACTTAAGCCAATATCAACTTCATTCACAGCAACTACAGCAAATCAAGTTGCAGATACTTTTCCGGTACAATCGTACAGAACAGCTAAATACTTAGTGCAGATGACAAGTGGTTCTAATTTCCACGCAACAGAAGTTTTACTTATTCATGACGGAACAACAGTTTACATGACAGAATTCGGAACAATATTTTCTAACGCAAGCCTAGGTACGATTGACGGAGATATAAACTCTGGCTCAGTTAGGCTATTAGTGACTCCTGCAAATGCGAATACAACTATAAAAATTCAAAGATTGACGGTGGGAGTGTAACATGGCAACTAGAATAAAATCATCCCAGATAACAGACGGCGCAATCGTAGCCGCAGACTTGCACTCAGCAATCGCAATCAATACATCTTCTGCTATAGTAACAACTTCATCAGGAACTTTTGGCTCAGTGAACGCTGGCTCACTCACTGTAGATGATATTGTAATAGATGGAGCTACTCTATATCTTAATACTACAACCGTTTCGAATCATCTAACGATAGACGCACCACAAGATATAATATTAGATTCTAATGCAGTAAAATTCTTTGATGCCGCCACGGGAGCATCTGGAACTCTAACACCGGGCACTGAGCATCTATCTATCTACTCTCAAGTAGACAGTCCTGTAATTCAGTCTCAAAAGACTGATGGCACTATGCGATTTACGGGTAAGTGGACTAATGGTTCAGGAACTGTACAGACTTCCGCCGGACTAACTCTAGATTTTAGTAACCAAGGTAGAGCGACACTAAACGAAAATCTTACTGTAGGCGCTAATCTTCAGGTCAATTCCGATCTTCAGGTCAACGGTAATACTACACTAGGTAACGCAAGCACTGACACTGTTACGACACCAGGTGTCTTGAGTGTCACAAACACTACGACTTCCACAAATGACAGTACAGGCGCACTGACTGTAGCGGGTGGCGCAGGTATTGCAGAGAATCTAAACGTTGGTGGAAATGTTGTTGTTACAGGCGATCTTACTGTAGAAGGAAGTCAAGTAACACTCAACACAACAGCCCTTGATGTTGAAGATAAAAATATTACTCTAAACTATCATGCATCTAATGATACGTCTGCAAGTGCGGATGGTGCTGGTATTACAATTCAAGACGCAGTTGACGCATCTAATGATGCAAGTATCCTATGGGACGCTACAAACGACAAGTTCGACTTTTCTCACACAGTAAACGTAACTGGTAACTTAGTATCTGATGGCTTGA
>UPTG01000431.1_pt1 | contig 34465 bp, 40 predicted proteins | sample 2160121 | NCBI WGS metagenome assembly UPTG01 (sample SAMN06266255, study PRJEB28933) | marine metagenome | isolation source: Columbia River Estuary | place: USA:Columbia River Estuary, USA | collected 2014-07-27
TTAATTGGATTTCTAATTTAAATTTTAATTTTACTAGATATGCCCAGAAGAACGTAAATATTTTATTAGTAGGTAATAAGAGAGATCTCTAAGGAAAAAGATAGGTTTCTAATGAAGAAGGAAAGTAATTAGGTAATAATTCGCCATGTTATAATAACCCTTTCTAGCTGCTGAATTTAACCTTAGATTTATTGAAACATCTGCTAAAGAAGCATTAAATATAACTTTATCCTTTCATACATTAGCCTTGGATATCATGGCAAGATTTGATTCTGGCTAATTAGTTAGAAACACACCAGGGTATAAACTAGGATCAAACAAAGATAAAAAATCGACAAAAAGTAAAGAGAAAAAGGGATGCTGCTGATACTTCTTAATGTTTAATAAATTATTTTGAATTTATAAATTTGTAAAATTTTGGAACAGAAACCACTCGTATCAATTTGTTGCTTAACATACAATCATGGAGGTTTTATTCGTAAAGCACTAGAAGGAATGCTCATGCAAAAAACGAATTTCGGAATCGAAATTCTAATTCATGATGACGCATCTACAGATGATACTGCGGATATCATCCGAGAATTTGAAGGGAAACATCCCGAAATCATCAAACCGATTTATCAAACGGAAAACCAGTACTCAAAAGGGTTTCGATTATCTTGTTCTAGAGTATCCATTCTTATTAACGAATCCTCATCTCCAAAAATTTCTTTAGCTAATTGTTTAGCTAAATGAGTTTTACCTATACCGGTAGAACCTAAGAAGATAAAAGAACCGATTGGTCTATTTGGGTCTTTAATTCCTACACGATTTCTACGTATTGCCTTTGAAATCTTTTGAACCGCCAATTCTTGACCAATTACTTTGGTATTAAGATTATCTTCAAGATTAAGTAAAGATTCTTTTTCATCATTGTTTAAACGACTAACCGGAATTTTAGTCATAGTTGCAACTACATTATAAACCATATCTTCAGTTATTGGTTTACGTGTGACATCCTTTTGTTTTTCAAACTTAACCTTTTCTGAATCTAATTTTTTTAGAATCTTTTTCTCCTTATCCCTAAGTTCTGCAGCTTTCTCATATTGTTGAGATTTCACGACTTGAATTTTCTCATCTTTTATAGATGATGCTTGTTCCTTCAACTTTTCAATAACTTCAGGTAATTTAACGTTGATTTGTGCACTGGCACCTACCTCATCCATAATATCAATTGCCTTATCGGGAAATTCTCTATCAGTAATATATCTATCCGCTAAGGTTACACAAGCCTCTAATGATTCATCACTATAACTTACTTTATGGTGAAATTCATACCTTGATTTTAAATTCTGTAAAATTATTAATGTCTCTTCAGGTGTTGCTCCGTCAACTACTACTTTTTGAAAACGACGCTCAAGTGCACCATCTTTCTCAATGTTCTCTCTATACTCATCAAGAGTTGTTGCACCTATACATTGGAGTTCACCTCTAGCCAATGCGGGTTTAAATATATTGGACGCATCTAATGAACCTGAGGAGTTACCGGCACCGATAATAGTGTGTATCTCATCAATAAAGACAATTATTTCAGGGTTATCGTACAACTCATCTAAAATAACTTTTAATCTCTCTTCAAACTGTCCACGATATTTAGTTCCAGCAACAATAGATGTCATATCTAATGATACTATTCTTTTATCACATAAGTTTTGAGGACAATCACCTTCAAAAATTTTCATAGCTAAACCTTCTACTATGGCAGTTTTACCCGCTCCTGGTTCACCAATGATAATTGGGTTGTTTTTCTTTCTACGGGAAAGGATTTGTGCGATACGATTAATTTCTCTCTCACGACCAACAACAGGGTCAAGTTTACCTTGTTCAGCATGTTTAATTAGGTCACGAGAAAAATTATCTAACACAGGTGTTTTAGAGTTACTCACTTCTTTAGGGTTACGACCACCCTTTTCGTTTGGGTCTACTTCTTCTATCATATTATATTAATTAATTTATCATTACTAATATAACAAAAATTGTTCGTTTATCAACTACTTGACATTTTGTCATATTAAATTTAGGTTAACTGTCATTATGTCATTATTCATCTATAATGATGAGTCATATGGACATTATATAACTTATGGTACGTTTTTTGCCATTTGTTAAGTACAAAGATAAACAATAAAATAAAAAAAACTAATAATATGTTTGGAAAAAGAAAATTTAATGAACTATTCGATGAGTTTGACTCATTCTTTAATGAAATAAAACCAACTTACTATAAAGTAGGACCTAATGGATACATTTTTTATTACGATAGTAAATCGACTACGAGTACTACCGATAATAATACGAATCAATTAAAAAAAGAATTAGATAATGCTATATTAGAAGAAAATTTTGAATTAGCGGTTGAACTTAGAGACAAAATTAAAAATTTGGAAAAAAATGGAAAAGAAATAAAAGACTTAAAAGAAAAATTAAGTATTTCTATTACTGAAGAGAATTTTGAAGAATCGATTAAACTTAGGGATAAAATTAAAAACTTAAGAAAGTAATAAAAAACCCTCCATACGGAGGGTTTTTTATTTATATATTATTCCTATACTTATTAAAAAAATATATTATGGCAATTAAAAATGAAAAAATAGAAGGGAAATTAATCATAAATGAAATTGACTCATCTAACTTAAAAAAGACAGTTTATAATACCTCTAATGAGAAGTTAGTGGTAACATTTAAAAATGGTATGGAGTATGAATACGAAAAAGTACCACACTCAATGTATACTAAATTTAGAATGGCAGAATCTCAAGGAGGGTTCTTTAATAAAGAGATAGGAAGGAAATACAAATATAAAAAATTAACAAAGTAATAAAACTCACTATTTATAAACATGGATAATATAATTTCTAGTTTTGATGTAAAAGATGAGTTAAATCCCACTATTTGGGATAATCCTGACGACCCTACAAATGCCGTGATGAAAGAAGAAATTCGTTTACAGTTAATCGAAATCGCTAATAAATTCATTGAGTTTTTAGATTACGACATTTTTATACAAGATATAACAATGACTGGGTCACTATCTAATTACAATTGGTCCGAATTTTCAGATATAGATTTACACATTATGTATGACTTTAATGAGTCAGGAAATGAAAAGGAACTTTATAAGGACTTATTTAAACTAAAAAAAACATTATTTAACTCCACACACGATATAACCGTTAAAGGTTATGAAGTTGAACTATATGTTCAAGATATAAATGAACCACACATATCAACAGGGGTGTATTCAGTATTATTTAATGAATGGTTAGTTGAACCTACTAAAGAGGAGGTTAATATTAATAAAAAAATAATTACTGATAAGGTTGAACAATGGGAAGACATAATAGATTTAGTGATTGATGATGTTGAAGAATCAGATGATGATTTAGAGACTTCTTTAGAGAAAATACAAAAAGTAAAAGACAAGTTAAAAAAATATAGAGGTTGTGGTTTAGAAAAAGAGGGTGAATACTCTTATGAGAATTTAGTTTTTAAATATCTAAGAAGGAATGGATATATACAGAAACTATTCGATTTTCAGAATGATGTTATTGATAATCGTCTTTCTTTATCTGAGCAAAAATAAACTATAATTATAACGTAGGCTAAGAAAAAATGGAAATTCTTAACTTACGGTATATTTATTATAAAAAACTATTATGGCACAAACTGGATGTACATCGACAGAATACACAATACCTGTGAGTGGGACAACCACATTCACACCAATGCATGCTACATATGTGAACGATAAAAATCAATCAATTATTCAGTGCAACACTGTTAGATTGGGTGGAAATGGTTTATATAATTAAAAATTAAAAAATATTAAAAATATAGAGATATGGCAGATTTAAAACCTCTAGGTAGTGAGAAATTAGAAGGTCAAGAACAAATTAGTAGAATTCTTGAGATTTCTAATTATGGTTCAAAACCCACTACTTTAAGTGAAAACAAAAACTCCAAAGCCGACTATTCAATTCAGATGGCCGATGGAAAGTACTACGGAATTGTAAAAGAAAAAACAGGATACGTGGTAAAAGTTGGTATAAGTGAATCAGAACTTGATTATAACGAACCAATGCAGAACCGTAAACATTACAAATCATTTTCCCAAGCAATGAAAAAAGTAAATCTTATTGCTGGTGAACTTAATAGAATACATGAAAATACTGAAGGTGTTAATATTATAGGTGAACAAAAGAAATTTGTTTTAAAAACACCAGAACCTAAAGTTGATGTTGATATCGATGTTGATGAACCATCAATGGAACCTGAAGCGGATTTAGATATGGATGTTGATATGGATGTTGATATGGGTATGGATTCTGAAGAAGGTGTTGATGACTTAGATATGGATTTAGATTTAGATTTAGACGACACTGAAGAAGAAGTTGAGGTTGACGTTGATGTTGAAGATGAAGAGAGTTCATTCAAGGTAATTCAAAAATTAACAGGTAAAATAGGTCAGAAACTAAGAACTTACGATAAAAATCAAGGACTATCCTCTGAAGATATTAAGTACGTTTTAAATTCAATTATATCTGCAGTTGAATTAGACAAACTTTCTGAAGAAGATAAAGAAGATATTTTAGCTAATTTTGAAGAAGATGAAACTGATTATGATATGGAAGGTGAAGTTGATATTGATGTTGAATCTGGTGATGATGAATTAGATTTAGATATGGATTTGGATTTGGATATGGAAGAACCATTAGCTGACGAAGAATTGTCCGAAAATAGTTACGCATTAAATCAATACAATAATAGATGGTATGACCCGCTAGACAACGAATTGAGTGATGGTTTTGAAGATTACGATGAAGAGTTCGAATTCGGTTCTGATGATTACGATAAATTTATGGATATGGTTAAGGATATACCAAATGCAATGTGGAATCCAATGGAGAAAAATATGTACGATAGATTCCAGAGTAACCCTAAGATGAATATGAATCCATTAAAACTTCGTGTTAAGAGAAAAAAAGGGATGGGTAAACAATTAGACCTACCTTTTTCAGAAAGTGACCCTATGAAATCTATGGTTGATGAAATATTTGGTGAGTCAAAAGTTGATAAGGTATTAGAAAAGTACTTTGTAGTTACCGATGGTGAAAAAAAGATTACAGAATCTAAAAAAATTAAAAAATTCTTAGCTGAGAAAGTTAACACTATATCGGTTAAAAAAGAAATAAAAAGATTATCAGAGAGTATTGAACAGGAATTAACTTCAGAGTTTATACTTAAAGAAAATACTAATATTAAATTTTTAGGTAAAACTAATAAAGGAAATTTAATTTTTGAATCTGGTAAAAAACAATTTAAAGTAACTTCTAAAGGTGAGTTACTATGAAATTAGTTTATATAAATGAATTAGGTCCCAATTATAAAGGGGATAATATATACGAATTCATCTTTTCAGATGTAGACGATGTATGGGGTGATGAATGGGACGCACAACCAGCTAATGGTAACCCTTCACCACCCCATATTCAATATATAAAGAAAGTTGGTGTTTTAAGAAACGTAAACATTGATTTACATTTAATACAAGATTCTGACTTTTTTGGTGTATATGATTCGATTGATGGGGTTATATCTTTAGCATGGGAAAATGAAGATAGTGACTCGATTATAAATGATAAATTTAAAAGATTAGTTTTCGGTTACGGAGATAGTGTTAAATCTGTAGAAGATAAACTATATGAAAGAGATATCGTATTAAGTTACGAAAAAAGTTTTATTGAAGATGAAAAGTAAATTTAAAATAATGGACTTATTAAGGGAGGGATTTAAATTAAATACCCTTAAGAAATTAGACGGTAAACAAATCAGTGTTTTACATAAGAAACTAGTTAACGAACAAGACACGACTAGCGATAAGACAGAAAAAATAAAAAATGACCTTGCAATGGCCAACCAGTCGGCACAACAACTATCCAATGAATTAGGCGAAGAAAGTGGACACGGATGGGGTAGTTCTGACCAACATTTCTTTAATCAATCAATTCACAAACAATTAGGTGAACCCGAAAAAATGCCAAGTCCTTTTAGTCGTGAATTAGAAGACGCTGTCGAAGACGCAGTTGATTTCTATTGGGACGATTGGGAAGAATATCAAACAGATAGAGATGGTTTAATAGTACATGGTAAAAGAGCTTATTTAAGAAGTTACTTTACTGATAACTTTAACATGTTAGTTAAAATGTTTGAACCTGCTGATGAGTTACATGATGATGATAATGAACTATTAGAAGATAAAGATGCTGATAATTCATTAGAAAAAGAATCAGGTTATAACCCTTATGATGGTAATAGTGTTGGTAATGATGACGGACCCGCTAATTATGGAGTTAATCCTAAAGCTGGTGGTGACGGTATGGGTATAGCTGAAGATAAGAAAAAAAATAAAAAGAAGAAGAAGACTAAAAAAGTGGATGATACCATTATACGTCCTGTTATGACTACTTTAGGTATGTTTGAAGAGAATAGTGAGTATGCTATTTGTATGGATAGTATACAAGGTAAGTATGGTCCTAAAAAAACTTGGAAGAAAAATGCTGAGAAGAAATTTGATGCGTGTGTTAGTTCTGTTGGTAAACAAATTAAGGAACGTAAAGAAAATATTAGAAAAATTGAAGAAAGTATTGTATCTTTGATAAAAGATGTAAATAAACCTTCTATGACTAAAAAAGATTTAATGGATATTATTGAACAAGGACCTGGGACTAAAGAAGCTCCTGTGAAGACACCTACTCGTACAAAACCAAAGAGAAAAAATCCTTACCAACCGAAACATAAACCAGCACCTAAAGCTAAGGTGGAGGATAAAGACTTACCAGATTTTCTTAAATTTGACAATCTAAATATATCATTCAAAGATGAAGAAAAAAATTAAAGAACAAATCGAATATGATGGTCCTGAAAGAATGGACCAAGGAATTCAATCAAAATTAGAAAAGGGTGAGACACCTATGTCTGATAATCCAGGTTTACCTAGAAAAGACAATGATGAATTCGATAATTCATTTGAACAGTTAGTCGCGTCAAAAAGATTTCGTGATGTAGTTGAAAAAGTTAAGAGATATACAGGTGTAAATGAAGTAACTCAGAATCAGTTAATGAATTTACAGGGTATGTTGATGCAAGCCGTTAAACAAGTAAAACAGATTGAGTCAAATAATGAAGGTTATTTGGAACAATTGGCTGTTGATGTCGTTAAAAAAGAATTATCATTACCTGATGACGCATTTCAATATGATGTTGAATTAACGTCTATGCCAGGTCAGATTGATATGTCAAAAATGAGGAAGGATTCTGAAGAACCTGAAGACGAAGATGTTTTAGACCAATTTGGTGTTGAAGAAAATGAAGCTGAGGATGATTTAGAGAATTTTATGGCCGCTTTTGAAAAGTTTGACTTAGAAAAGGCTAAAAGACGTTTTATTAATACTTTAATTCAAGGAGCATCTAAAAAAGGTCATTACATGTATCATTTAGTTAAAGACGAGTTAGAAAAACTTGACCCAAAACTATTAAATTTATATGGTGTATTAATGTCCGTTAATGATTTATTATACTGGATTATGCCAGATGAAATGGTTATGAAAGCCGCTGAAAGTGGTCAAGGAATGGAAGGTAAGGAAGAAGTTGATGATACTACTGACCCACCAACTATAAAGGCTAAAGGATTATTTTTCCCTATATTGATACATGAACTTCTAAAAGGAGTTTACGAAGTCTTAGGTACTCAAGGATTGCCTGACGACCCTAAAGCTGCGGATATGGTTATGGCGTCTCAAGATACATTACCTTACGAAATATGGGATTTAAGATTAGGACCGGTTATTTGGGAAAAATTTATGGCCTCGTATCCTGAGAAATTATACGATGACGATTTAAGAGAAATACAAAATTATTTATTTTCACGATTTTCTTCATTAACTACTGATGAATTTTTCGATGTTGCTAAAATGATTATGTCTGGTTCTGATGATGGTAAAAAAATTGTAGCTAAAATGGTGGATGAGATTATAGAAGAATTAAAGTCTCAAGATTATGAAGATGCTATATCACAGTATGACGATGACGATGATGACGATGATGATGACCTTTCAGGTCTTTTAGACGGGTTGGGTATTTCTTTATCATAAAAAAAACTTATTATGTATAGATGGGACTATCAAGAGAGCAAGTTTTATTGGAATATGCTAGGTGTGTAAAAGATACCCCTTACGCATTAAAAACTTATCTACAAACCTACGATAATACGCAATCACAGTACGTACCTTTAGAATTATTTTCAGACCAAAAAACATTAATTAATGATTATGATACTTATGAGGAAAATATTGCCTTAAAGTATAGACAGGCGGGTGTTTCTACAGTTACCGCAGCTTGGGCATCAAAAAAAGTAGTTACTGCATCTAAAAGAAAACCTGAAAAGGTACTAATAATCGCAAACAAATTAGATACATCACAAGAATTCGCTAATAAGGTTAGAAGTTTTATTGACCAATGGCCAACATGGTTTGGGATATCTTATTCTAACGAAAAAAATTCTCAAAGACATTTTAAATTATCAAATGGTTGTGAAGTTAAAGCCGTTGCAACCTCAAAAGATGCACTTCGTGGGTATACACCAACAATACTTATTTTTGACGAGGCGGCGTTTATTGACGCTGATGATGACTTTTGGTCTGCGTGTATGGCGTCACTTTCTACAGGTGGTAAAGTTATTGTAATTTCAACACCTAATGGTTTTGACCCAATTTATTATACTATATATGACCAAGCCTTAAGGGGTATGAACGATTTTAAGATAACTGAAATGTATTGGTATCGTGACCCTCGTTATGCTAAAGACTTACAACTCATCAAATGTAACGACATTATACATTATATGTTAAATCGTGAAGATTACGATGATAGTAAAATAATAATCAGATATGGTGATATCGACCCCCGTGAAAGGGATTACGAAGAAATTAAAGAAAAATTATCAAATGGATACAAAGTTTATTCTTCATGGTTCGAAGGTATGGCTAAAAAACTTAAATTCGATAGAAGAAAAATCTCACAGGAATTGGAGTGTAATTTCTTGGGTTCAGGGGATAACGTCATCCCAAGTAGTACGATTGAAATTATTAAACAAAACTTCATACAAGAACCAATAAATAAATTTATAGGTGGTTCATTGTGGCAATGGAAAGAACCGGTACAAGGTCATAAATATATTATGGGTATTGATGTTTCTCGTGGTGATAGTGAGGATTATACTACATTTACTATAATAGATTTTGAAACGAGAGAACAAGTTCTTGAGTACTTAGGTAAAGTACCACCAGATGTCGTCGCAGAAATAGCATTTAAATGGGCAACAATGTATTCAGCATTTATTGTCATTGATATTACAGGTGGTATGGGCGTATCTACATCAAGAAAACTACAAGAATTAGGATATAAAAATTTATATGTTGAAGGTGTTAATGCCGCTGACAAATGGAAATATAATCCTAAAACTTTAGATAAGATTCCTGGATTAAATTTCAATAATAAAAGAGTACAGATTGTGGCGTCATTTGAAGAGGCGTTAAGACATAATTTTGAAATAAGGTCAACAAGGTTATTAAATGAATTAAACACTTTTGTTTATATTAACGGTAGGCCCGACCACCAAAAAGGACAACATGATGATTTAATTATGGCTATCGCTATGGCAATTTATGTTGGAGAAAATTCATTTACTCAATTAGAAAAGGTGACAGAACAAACTAAAGCCATGATGGAAAGTTGGTTAGTTAATGAAACTCCCGTCAAAAATACCTCTAACGATTTTCATCCAAGTTTATCGGCATTACCGGGGGGAATAAACCACAATAGACATAGAGGACAGGCAACTAAACAAGATTATCAAGATAATTCTTGGTTATTTGGAAAGTTTTAAATGTTTAGTTTAATTCAAATAATGTTACTATTTATCTAAAAAAGAAGTATGGCAGAAAATTATACTATATGGCAACGACTTACTAAGGTATTTGGTCCTGACTCAACGTTAGACCAACAAGCTCCCGTATTTAAGTTTGACAAGAAAGAACTTTTAAAGACTCCCGATAAAAAGGAGTATGAGAGAGAAAAACTTCAAGCCCAACAAACACTCTATCTTGGTCAACAATGGCAGAAGGTAGAGAACAACTTATATACTCAAGCGGTATATTATGAACCGACTAGACTAGCTTCATTTTATGATTATGAAAGCATGGAATATACACCCGAAATATCTGCAGCGTTAGATATATATGGGGAAGAATCAACAACAGCAAATGAAGATGGATTTATATTACAGATTTACTCAGAAAGTAAACGAATTAAGTCAGTACTTGGGGATTTATTTAACAATAGACTCGATATTAGTACTAATCTACCTATGTGGACGAGAAATACTTGTAAGTATGGGGATAACTTCGTTTATCTAAAGTTAGACCCTGAGAAAGGGGTTATGGGGGTACAACAACTACCTAATATTGAAATTACTCGTCAAGAACGAGGAATGAAAATAAAACCTGAAAAAAATAGTACAGATACCGATAATGATGCTTTAAAATTCTTATGGCAAAATAAAGATATGGTATTAAATACGTGGGAAGTGGCTCACTTTAGATTATTAGGTGATGACCGTAAATTACCTTATGGTACTTCTATGTTAGAAAAGGCGAGAAGAATATGGAAACAACTTATCTTATCTGAAGATGCGATGTTAGTTTATAGAACATCAAGAGCGCCTGAAAGACGAGTATTCAAAGTTTTTGTAGGTAACATGGATGACAAAGATGTCGAACCTTACGTACAAAGAGTCGCTAACAAATTTAAAAGAGACCAAATTGTGGACTCTAATAACGGTAATGTCGATTTAAGATATAATCAAATGGCGGTTGACCAAGATTACTTCATACCCGTTAGAGATGCTAACGCACCTAACCCTATCGACACATTACCAGGGGCACAAAACTTATCAGAAATTGCTGATATTGAATATATACAAAAGAAATTATTAACGGCACTTAGAGTACCTAAAGCGTTTTTAGGGTTTGAAGAGGTTGTTGGTGATGGTAAAAACTTAGCTTTACAAGATATAAGATTTGCTAGAACAATCAATAGAATTCAAAAATCTATGATTCAAGAGTTAAATAAAATTGCGATAATACATTTGTACCTATTAGGTTTTGAAGACGAATTAAATAATTTCACATTAGGTCTTACTAACCCATCAACACAAGCGGACTTACTTAAAGTTGAACAATGGCAACAAAAAGTGGCTCTTTACCGTGATGCAGTTTCTGACCCAGGTAATGGTATACAACCTGTTTCTTCTTCTTGGGCTAAAAAACATATTCTTGGTTTCTCAGATGAGGAAATTAAATTAGATTTACAACAACAAAGAATCGAAAAGGCTGTTGGAGCAGAACTTGAAAAAACACCTGAAACAATCACTAAAACAGGAATATTTGCAAACATCGATAAATTATATGGTAATAAACCTGGAGAAGGTGGAGCACCTGAAGGTGAGGTTACAGAACCTTCTGACACTGGATTTGGTGGTGGTGGAAGTGATTTTGGAGGTGATTTAGGTGGTGATTTAGGTGGTGATTTAGGTGGTGATTTAGGTGATAGTGGTACAGATACGGGTGGTGAAGCGGCAGCTGAGGTTACACCTGAAAGTACTACAGAAAAAGATTTAAATATGATATTAGAAAATGATATGATTAACGGTATATCTGAAATTGACCTATCAAAAGGAAGAGCTTCTTTAGGTAAAATTGAAGATGAACTAAGAACATTACTAGATGACTAATATTTATAATAAAAACGTTATGAATAAATTCGGACAAATAAAATCAAATATAGAATCTTTAATGACTAAGTCATATGGTAAAAATTCGTTTAAAACCAATATGAAGTCATTTAAAAATCATGTAATTGAGAACGAGAAACTTGCTGAAGCATATTTTCTTTATGATGAACTTTCCAAGAAAAAAGGTTTATCCAAAGAAATTGTTGATGACTACGTAAATGAATGTATTGAAACAATAAAAAATATATTAACTACTGAGGATAAAAAAATTAAAGAAATCAATATGTGGGTTTCTGAAGGATTAAAAAATAATTCAGATAACAACTATACCGATATTGATACTGTGGTTTATAATAACTCAGTTAGAAACTTAGAAGAAGTTTTAGAGTGTAAAAATAATATAAAAAAGTTATTAGGTGAAAATAAAGAGGATATAAAAATTAACGAATCAGTTAACATTCCTTTAAGTTCTATGTTAAAAATAGCAACAAACACATTTAATAAGGAATATAGTGATATCAGTGAGGAAGATAAAAAAGAATTAAAAACTCTTTTATCACTCTCTAAGACTGAATTAGCTGAAGAGATTGTAAATTCTAAAAGTATTGTATTAGAAAAATTAACTGAAAAAATTAATGAATCGAATGATGAAGATTTACATGAAAAAGTAAATCAGACTATAAATCATATTAATGAGTCCGAAATTTCATTAACTTCACTTTATAAGTTAAAACAATTAGAACACGGTTTATAACTTTAAATTACATATATAAAATAAAAAAAGGGTTCAGATTTCTGAATCCTTTATTTTTTGGATATAAATGGCTTTTTGTTTTTGTTTACGTCTCTTAGTAGACTTCTTAGTAAACTCTTTTTCCTCTCGAAGCCTATTCAACTGTTTAGTCTTATAAACTTTATTCTTATACCTTTTTAAGGCTCTTTCGATATTTTCTTTTTTTCCTATTTCTATTATTAACATATATGACTTATTATAATAAATATATTCAACTTATCAATATTTTGACAATCGTACTTTTTATGGTTATATTTTTAACGAACAAATAAACATTAGATATTATGAATTTATATGAAAAAAGGAAAAACGTCCCAATTAACGGGATACGAAAACGCGAAATGTAGTTATGGAACAGTAGATGCAAAAAAATTAAAATCAGTTTATATTCTCATACAAAGTTGGGTGGAACCAACAATGACGGCTCATAATTGGGTTAGAACGACAGGTATGTTAGAGAGGGACATTAAACATCACTTATTAGAATCGGTGGACCCGTTATTATTTGAAAAACATAACATAGTCGATTTAGATTTAAGAAGTAGTGGTATACAATTAGGTAAAAGAAGTTTTATGAATTTAGAGGTAACATTATTTGTAAAAGAACAAATAGACTTTAAATCGTTGATACTTAGAGACAGGATAAAACAAATAGTTAATACATTATATGGGTATCCGTTAATGAAATCAAAATATTTTATACTACATAAAACTAAAAAACAGTCTGTTTAATCTATTTATAGTTAAAACAACTAAATGAAAGTCGTAATTAATGAAAGTCAATTATTAAGATTATTTGAAGCAAATACGCTTGTAGATAATCTTAATAATCTTATAGACCCTAAAAAATTTATATATGAATTTGGTTATGGGGATACTTTTATTTTACCAAGTAGTGTTATGATAGAAGGTGATATTCAAGACGAAGATATAAATGTTCGGGTTGAAATTGGTAAAGTAATTTATAAAGGACAGGAAGTTACAGACTTCGCGAATAACTACGTTTTTTTCTCAGGAGAAGGTGACGATTCTGTTTTAACAACAGAATATAAGATATTCGTTAGTGACAAAATAAACCAATTATTAAGAGTAACTCCAATTAGAATAAGTGAATGGGACGTTTTTATCTCGATGGAATACTAAACGTAGCATATTTATAAAATAAAAGATATGAAAATATTAGGACCAAATGATACGGGTAAAGGGATTTTAATTGAGTGGGATGCCGGTTTTATAAACCCAAACGATAAACGTAACGCCGATATTATAAAAGAATCATACGGTCAATTAGACCATTCTAAACCTTTTGAGTTTTACGCAGTATTACAAAAATACGACACACCAAATAGAAACGGTAGAATATATCCCGAATCAATATTAAGGAGAGAAGGTGAAAAATACCAAGAGGCAATAAAGAAAGGATTATCGATATCAGAACTTAATCACCCTGAATCGTCACTTATCGACTTAGACCGTGTATCACACTTGATAACTGATATGTGGTGGGAAGGTAATGTTCTAATGGGTAAAATAAAATTATTGACATCACCAGGTTTTCATAAAACAGGTGTTGTATCATGTCCAGGAGACCAAGCAGCGAATCTTATGAGACAGGGAGTCACTATGGGGGTATCATCTCGTGGTGTAGGTTCTTTAGTTAAAAAAGGTGAAAGGAATGAAGTGCAGGACGATTTTGAATTAATTTGTTTTGATTTAGTATCCTCGCCATCAACACCAGGAGCTTACTTATTCCTTAATCAAGATGATAGAATGAAGTACGATGAGAACATTGAAGAAGAGACAAAACAAAGAAGTGTAAATAGTGAACCTGAAAAAGGTTTAGACAAATCACTTGACTTAATGAAAAAATTAACCGATTATTTAGGGTATTAATTAAAACTAAGAAAAAAAAATAAAATGGAAGAAAAGTATTTTGTAGCAAAAATTCAGTATGATATGCCAGACGAGCATTCAGGTAAGATTAAAAAAATCAGAGAAGAAAAATTAGTTAAAGGTTTTAACGTAACAGATGTTGAGGCTAAAGTTACTAAAGCGTTTGAAGGTTTCACTCATGATTGGAGAATATCTGCATGTGTCGAAAGTAAAATTGATGAGGTAATCGAGTAATACTTCACATACATATTATAAAATTAAAATCGGGATAAACCCCGATTTTTTTTTGCCCATTGTTTTATAAAACGATTTTTTTTTAATTTCTGTATATTTATTGTAAAGTTATAAATAAACATTTTGCAAAAAAAAACTAAAATGGCACAAAAAAAACAAAACTTAGTTGAAGAAGCGCTACTACAAATGGAAAATTTGAAGGAAGCCGTTACGGAGAATGCAAAAGGAATACTTGCTTCTACTATGAAGGAAGAAATCAGTGAATTAGTAAAAGAATCTCTAAGTGAAGATGAGATTGAAGACGAAGTGTCTGTTGAAGCAATGGAAGGTCAAGGAATTGAAAAAGGTGTAAAACACGAAACAAAAGAACAAGACGAACTTGACATTGAAGACGACATGGAACTAGATGTTGACATGGACATTGAAGACGAATCCGATGAGGATGAGGATGATATGGAAATTGATACTGATGAAATGCTTATGATGGATTTACCAGGTGATGAGTTAGAAGTGGATGATGAAGAAGAAATTCTTTTACCACTCGACCTTACAGGTGCATCTGACGAAGAAATCCTTAAGGTCTTTAAAGCTATGGGTGAAGAAGACGGAATCGTTGTTACACAAGACGGTGACGAAATCACACTTAAAGATGATGAGGCTGATGTTGAATATCAAATTCAAATGGAGGAATTCGGAGGTAAGAAAGGTGACGACTCTAAATCTCATAAGGACTACGAAGAATCTAACGAAGAATACGGAGGTAAGAAAGGCGATGATTCAAAATCTCACAAAGATTATGAAGAATCAAATGAAGAATACGGAGGTAAGAAAGGTGACGATTCAAAATCTCACAAGGATTATGAAGAATCTAACGAAGGAGACGAAGTGGTTTATGAAATTGAACTCGGAGAGGATGACGGAAACTATTATGGTGACGCAGCTGAAGACGACTACTCACAAATTGAGAAGTTGAAAAAAGACGCACACCACGATGCTGAAGAACATCACAAAGAGGAACATTACGAAGAGTATGGAGGTAAAAAAGGAGACGACTCAAAATCTCACAAGGATTATGAAGAATCTAATGAAGAGTTCGGAGGTAAAAAAGGTGATGATTCAAAATCTCACAAAGATTACGAAGAGGCTAAAGAAGGTATGGTGAGAAGTCACGCTGCTGGACAGAAAGCATCTTCTGATAAATCTAAAGGACTTTCAAAACCACATTCTATTCCTAATAGAGCGAGGTACAATGAATCACTTGAGAAAGAAGTAAAACAATTAAGAGAAAAAAATGAAGAGTACCGTAAGGCACTTAACATCTTTAAAGAAAAACTTAATGAAGTTGCTGTTTTCAATTCAAATCTAGCATACGCTACTCGACTGTTTACTGAGCATTCGACAACAAAACAAGAAAAAATAAACATTTTAAGACGTTTTGATTCTGCTGAAACAATCAAAGAATCGAAAAGTCTTTATAAGACTGTAAAAGAAGATTTAGACTCGAAAGGAAGTTCTGCAGTTGTAACTGAATCAGTTGCATCTAAAGTACAGAAATCACCATCTAAAGGTTCTGCTACAAATCTTATCGAAAGTAAAACTTACGAAAATCCTCAGTTCATGAGAATGAAGGATTTAATGGGTAAACTTCAAAAATAAAATTTAAAAAAAAACAAATACTAAAATGGGAGCATTATTAGAATCAGGTCTTGTTGGTAATATTGGGTTAAAACACCTTAAAGTTATCAAAGAAGACACAATCAACAAATGGGACAAATTAGGATTCCTAGAGGGTCTTAAAGGTCACGTAAAAGAGAACATGGCACAATTATATGAAAACCAAGCGTCTCACTTAATTAACGAAGCATCTGCTTCAGATAACTCAGGTTCATTTGAAACAGTAGTCTTCCCTATCATTAGAAGAGTATTCTCTAAATTATTAGCTAATGATATTGTATCAGTACAAGCGATGAACTTACCAATCGGTAAATTATTCTACTTTGTACCTAAAATTCAGAACAGAAATGCTGATGGAACACATGTTGCACCTTTCGGAGCACCTAATGGACCAGCAACTCCTGAAGAAAACTATGATGGTGGTAAAAACCTTTATGATAGATTTTACGAAGGTTCTGCACCGAATTCAGACCCAGCTGGGTTATTTGATTACTCTAAAGGAGCGTTTACAGGTCTTACAAAGAATTTAAACCCAGTAAAATGGAGTGGTTCAACAATGGTAGGAGCTGCTGGTGACTACACGGCTAACACAAGACAAGTCTTGGTAGCATTAACAGGATTCTCATCTGCAGGTCAAGGTAAATTAATCGGACCTACAGGTAACGAACAAGATACTGAAGATTTCTTAGCATCATTAGAAGTAAGTAAAGGTAAAGACTTCTTTAACTTTAACGTGGTAACACAGAAGTATGGTAAAGGTATCGTTGAGTATGGTAAAGAAACTCAAACTAACTTCTACTATGACCCTGCGGGACCAGGTGGTAAGTATGATGATATTTGTACAGCTAACGGTGTAATCTATTTATCAATTGATACTTCATTACCTGTTGAAGGATGTGCTAACTGTTCAATCGATGGTTATACAGGTACGACATTCGCAAATGGTGTAATTAACGGTGACTTCAAAGCATCTTACAGAGTATATGCTGACTTAGAATTCGAAGACCAAATGGGTGAAGTTTCTTTTGACCTTGATGCAGTTACTGTATCGGTTACAGAAAGAAAACTAAGAGCACAATGGTCTCCAGAATTAGCACAAGATGTTTCTGCATTCCATAACATTGATGCTGAGGCTGAATTAACAGCTTTATTATCAGAACAAGTGGCTGCTGAAATTGACCGTGAAATCTTAAGAGACTTAAGAAAAGGTGCGGCTTGGACATTACGTTGGGATTACAACGGATGGAAGAGAGTGTCTAATGGTTCAGTTAACTATAACCAAAAAGACTGGAATCAGACATTGATTACTGCGATTAACCAAATCTCAGCTCAAATTCACAAATCTACATTAAGAGGTGGAGCTAACTGGATTGTTGTTTCTTCGGAAATTTCAGCTATCTTTGATGACTTGGAATACTTCCACGTATCAAATGCGGCTCCAGACCAAGACCAATACAACATGGGTATTGAAAGAGTAGGTACATTATCAGGTAGATACCAAGTGTACAGAGACCCTTACTTCCCACCAAACACTGTTTTATTGGGACATAAAGGTTCTTCATTATTGGATACAGGGTACGTTTACGCACCGTATGTACCATTACAGTTGACACCTACAATGTATAACCCGTTCAACTTTACTCCGATAAAGGGTATTATGACGAGATACGCTAAGAAAATGGTTAATAACCGTTTCTATGGTAGAATCGTAGTTGATGGTGTTAGAACATTTGACTTGAACTCTTTAAGATAATATATCTTAATAGGAATATTAAAGGGGACCTTATTGGTCCCCTTTTTTATTTGTATAGTTTCTAATACAATGAGGGGAGTCTTCCCCAAAATACATACATCTTAAAATTTCATTTTCAATTCTTAATGGTTGAAACTTATCGCCATCATTTGGTTTATGACCATTATTACGTGCCTTCATCATAATCATTTCATTTTTCACAATTTTAGTACTTATTTCACTTCTAGTCATAATGTATTTTTTTTGCATAAAAAAAGGGACAATGTCCCTTTTTAATTTAATTAATTTGCTTTGTGTACTTCAGGGTCAGGAACTGATTTTTCTTTATCCTCAGGAGGTGTAGTTAACACTCTGATAGCTCTTGAAATCACTTCAGACTCTTCAATACTAAATGCACCTCGTTTGTGTGCTGATTTAGCTGCGTGTACTACACAGTACAATGATTGGTCACCATTTAAGTTCTGTACAAACTTATCTAAATCTTGAAGATTAGTATAGTTTATAGTGTCAAATAATGTTCCAATAGGTTTTGGTTGTTCATCAACAGATTGTTCGGTACCTTGACCTTCTAAAACTTCACTTACCTTTTCCTCTACAGGTTTAGTTTCAGTTTTTTTAGTTCTAGTCTTTCTAGCTGTTGGTTTCGTTGTCTCGTCAGACGTTGTCTTTTTAGCTTTAGCCATTTTGTTTTTTTTATTTAATGAATAAGTTTATTTCTTGTTATATTTATTAATAGATAAATGAAGTATAGTAATAATCAAGTATGAGTGAATATATTTTAACAGAAGATTTAGCCGTTTGGTTTGGAAAGAAGAAAAAAAAGAAAGGTTCCAAACAACCAAAGGGTCCTTGGGTTAATATTTGTAAAAAGAAAAAAGGTGGTGGTCACCCACCATGTGGTCGTGAAGATGCCGACAAAGGTGCGTACCCTGTATGTAGAGGTGCGGGTGTTGCAGGTAAAATGTCTCAGAAAGATAAAGACTCGGCTTGTCGTAGAAAACGAGAAAAAGAAAAGAAAGATACTCAAACAGGAAAAGGTCAAAAACCAACAAGAATTAAAGTGAAGAATTACAAAAAGAAAAATGAATCAATAGATAAGTTAGTTAACTTAGTATTAGAGGAATTAGGGGGTGACGTTAATGTTTCGACTAAAGTAGTTAAAAGTATTTGCGACTCTAAAAAGTTCTGTAACGCTCAAGGACCAATAACTTTCGGACAATTAAAGAGTATTGTTGATAGTGCCAAAAACAAAAGATTAGCTAAACATATCGGTGAAGGTGGATTTAAAGCGTTTATACGTTTAATGCCTTGGTTTATACCACAGATAGCCGTTGCTGGAATGTTTACCTCAGCAATGAGAGCCGCGAATAAGTTATTTGGACCAACATTAAAAGAAACTCCATCATATAAATCTTGGTGGGCAAAAGCAATCATGAAAATGTTTAGTTTTGCTGAGGGAGATATAAACCCATCTGACCCTTTTAGTAAAATATTCTTTATAAGTGACGGTCTAATGAATTTAATGAATAGTGAAAATAAATTAAAATTTGCTTATCACATATCTGAAATCGCATCTACACAACCTGATGATGAGGCGGTACCCGAATTCTTTGTTGAAAATGAATTAAGAAGTTGGATTAATCAACGATTTTTATTGGACCCACCATTACAACCAAAAAAATTAGATTCATTTGACGATGTAAAAATACCATTACCTATAACTAAAAAGGAGGATGAGGAGGAGGATTTAGTGGATGATACTAAATTAATCGAATCAGTTTTAAAGTCATATACTAAAGAAAAAACCGTAATATCTGAAGAATTACAATATCATATCGATAATAGTCTTTCATTAACTGAAAATGTTTTTAGATATGGTAGTCCCAAATACTTTGACGTAATTAACGAAGCACGTAAATTATATAGTGAAGGTTACAATCAATGGTCAGAAGAGGAAGTAGAGTTATTAGAATCCGATAGAGGTAGATTTTTTAATTATAAGGGTGAAAGATTACCGTTTGATTTCCCAATGGTTAATGAACAAGCATTTAGTTGGGACGGAACATATGCCAATGAAATTGATGAACAAGGTGAGGATGATAATCTAAATTACAATGTCTTACTTGGGTACGCTATGGAGATGTCCAAATCTGCATGGGCCGAGTCAAATAAAGATATAAACCGAATAGGTGCACTTAAGGAGTTAAAAATGTATTATTTAGATTTAAGAAATAATAAAACCCCTATGAATTTATCAGTACCTGCGGAGGTAGCTAAGAAGACTGTTGAGAAATTGGTTGGTGAGTTACCTAACGAATCATTATCATCACTTGAGGAATTAGGTGCAAGTCTAAAGACACTTAGTGAGGCCGAATATAAGGGTAAAGATGTTAGTTTAAATAAACCTAAGTCAGGTGGACCTAAGAAGTGGTATGTGTACGTTAAAAACCCTAAGACGGGTAAGGTAATCAAAGTATCGTATGGTTCCCCTGTTATGACAGCTAAATGGAATGACCCAGGTGCTCGTAAATCATTTGCAGCTAGACATCAGTGCGCTAAGAAAAAAGACAAAACTAAGGCGGGTTATTGGGCGTGTAGAGCACATAAAGATTTTGGTAAAAATGTCTCAGGTAGATTTTGGTAATGATATATTCAGACACACAACTATCGCATAATAAAAAACGTAGAGTTTTTAATGAATCCGTTAACTCTGAAGAGTTAAAATGGCACAAAGATGAGTACGACCGTATTATATTTGTAGAATCAAGTGACGGTTGGAAGATTCAAATGGACGAGGAGTTACCTCAGGACCTTAAGGTTGGACAAAAATATATTATTAATAAAGAGACATACCACAGAGTAATTAAAGGTTCTGGTGACCTTAAAATCGTTATTATAGAAAACAATAATTATATTAGAGTCCCTTCACCTGTAATTAGCCAAATGAAAAAGGGATTATCATACTCTAAAGGAATTAATAGAGTTACTCAAAAGATAGTTGAGAATAACGTAATATCTAAAAACCAACTATTAGAATTAAAACAATTTTTTGACAGTAAAAAAGAAACGATTACTTTAAATGAAACGTTTAAAGGAAAACCACAAAAAGATATAGAGTATGTTAATTGGTTATTAAATGGTGGAGATGTGGGGTATAAATGGGTTATATCAAAAACTACTTAGTCCCATTCACTGGCAACGCTTCTAATGTTATCTTTTTTAATTCTAATAGTATAGTTCTTATCTCCATAAGCCTTAGGTACCATTAAGTAGAAATAATCTAAAGCTCTTTCTAAGCAAGAAGACTCGGTTTCTATAATGAGTTTTTCTTCCCCATTAACAATTTTAACAAAATGATAAGTTGTATTTCGATACATTATTTTTTTTTATATATTACAAATATACAAATTATTTTTTAATCTAACAATATTTACCTGAACATCTTTTTTTACCATCTAATCCTGGCATTTTACCTTTACACACTTGGACCGCATAACCGTTAGCATATGCCGATGGATATACATCATATTTCGCCTTCGCGGCGTTTTTACCTCTAGAACATAAAGTAGTGTCCTTCTTTTTCTTTTTCTTCTTTTCGTTAATTACTCGTGTAATTATTTCGATAAGTTGGTTCTCAGTTATCGATATTTTTCTCATTTTCTATTAACTATTTGAAACTTTAATTCTCTTTTATAGGTATTAATCTCTCTATCCGTCAATACTTTTATATCGATAAAATATTCATTAGGTATTTTATCTTCAGTATTAAAAATAAAATAGTGACTGTCTGGCGTTCTGTTTAACTGTGTCCAATCTTGAACTTGGACTTCAGTTTTACCTTCTCTAACATATACCCTATAATAGGCGTTAACTTTATTTAGTACTTCATTCGTAGTGTAAGCCTTTTTAATTATAACATTAACTTTACGTACATCTGGTCCTAATATTTTTTCATCTTGTTTAATACCGAAGAAATCAAAACCATATAATGAAGGGTCATTCGTTGTTGAACCAATTTGATATAACTCCGATAAGTCATTAACTACAAATTCATTAGTTTGATTAGAGATATTAACTCCATTAATCTTTAAATTTTTCCAAGTATCATACATCATACATGGTATACTTGATGATGTTAATGGTGGTACTATAACTTCATATACCCCATTAGTTATTTGACAGGTCGGTAAATCTAAAAATATTATTGAACCATTCATATCCATAATATCTACAGACGGTAATTCGTCAAAATTTTGAGGGTTACCAAATTGGTAACTATAGAGATATAACCTATTTTCTTTATTTTCATAAAAAATATTTCTATCGTCTTGTATTAAGTCATCATACGTGGTTTCTAAATATGGCTCATAAAAAGTTTGAGTGTGTCTTGTAAAAAATCCGACCGAATAGTTTTCGGTTAACCCTGAAATGTTTTCAACTTGAGGATAATACGCCACTCCCCATCCAGTGACTCCGGTAGTCGCTCCTGTTAATATATCGTTTATCTCTTGAGTCATATCAAATTTAATATCCTCATTACCAAATTCAAAATGTTGAGTATCGATAATGGTTAAACCTGAGAAATTTAAACCCGAACTTGAATTAGTATTTAAATTATCATACACTCCGGGTACTGACCAATTTGAAATGGTTTGAGATTCGTACCAATTAGTTGGTCTACTTGAGTAGGCTTTGTCTGTAGGTAATTCAGTAAAATCGTAGTAATCGTATCCTACACCTTCATCCCACAACTGAATAGTACCTGTGGTTCCTGAAACTTTAGGTATTCTAAATAATACTAAATCAAAAGAAGTTGCTCTTCTTCTTCCATTAGACCAAGTGTCATTTAATAGTTCTAAATCAAATGATGATGTATTGGTCATAGTAAGAATGTGTTTCATATTCTTTGAACAACCTGTAGAAATAACCCCATTATAAATTTGCTCAGTTATTCCTGATAATTCAATATCGAATAAAAAACGACTAAACCCTTTTGGAGTGATTACATTATCTACCCCACCAAAGAATAGTTCACATATAGGGTTTCTACCTGTATTTGCGTATGAATTTGAAACAATAGTTGTGTTTCTATTAAAATATGATTTATAAGTAGACATAAACTCTTTTTAATATAAATACTTAGTTTATACGAATATACTTATTTAGTATCTTTTGATTTGCATTTCTTAGTTCTTCTAATAGTTTGTCGGCAGTCACACCATTAACTGAAGTAGAGTCTGGTACCATACCATGATACGGATGAACATGTCCGATAACGAACTGTACCACAAGGTTTAAAAGTTCAACTAATTCCTCACCCCTAACGGTTGACGATGTTTTTGGTTCAATCTCATCTGAAAGTGTGTATTCTTCAATACCGTATAAAGTGTCAGATAAGTTTACTTTACCAGTACTTATTTTGTTTGATTTGTGTGAAAGTAAATAAACATAATCACCACCCATTATAGATGCGGTATTATTTAATAATATTTCTTTTTCAGGAATTATTTCATTTTTTTCAGGAGTAAAAGGTACATCACCTCTTTTTGACTGGTCATAGATTAATCCATAACCAGCAGTTAAGTCCGAAGGAATAACCTTAATTCCCGCCATTAAATTAGCGATATTAAGTTTGGAGATAGTTTGTGATGTTTCACTAGATAATTTATTATACATACTTGGTTGAGGTCTGAAATAAATTGGGTAAGTTGAATCCGCACCACCTCTTAATCTAAAAGGACCTAAAGGTTTAACTGATGTAGTTATAGGTGATAAATCAGGTACCAATTTTTCTGCAACACCGTTAATTATTTTATTAATTAAACGTGTCAGAACCTCAGATGTTAATCCTATAAAATCAAACTTTTGGTATAGATTCTTGATATCTTCGACATCTGAAGTTAAACCAAAATTTTCAGTACCGATTCTTCCATCTCCTTGGTTAGGAGTTAAAGTATAAATATAGATTCCGCCTGTAAACGCATTTGAACTATTATCAGGATTTATAACATTGTATTCTACTAAAACTTTAATTTCTTTATGTCTATACTTAAACTTATAAAGTTTTTCAGCCTCACCGTATACCGTCTTTTTATTAAATTTACTAAGTTGTAAGAATGACCTGTTATCATTACCCACAGGGTAAATATTTGGGCTAGGTTGACCATTATATTTACCTGCTCTTAATAATACGGTATTTTCTTTAACAACAATATCGGCACTTCCTCTACCATCAATAGATATGTCGTCTGGCTCAGAATAAACTCCTTTATTAGATGATTCAAATACAATTCCTGTGTTTGGGTTACGTAGTTGTTTCTGTTGTTTATTTCTACTACCTAAATTACTATTACTAACCGCCGAATTATAAGGTTCTTGTTTTACGTTCGTTAAAGAGGAAAAAACACCTGAAATATAAAACTTATCTTTATTAGATTTATCGTCAGAGTTAGAATAAATTAAATGAACAAATTCACCATTTTTAGGTGCGGTATTTATGAAGACAGGTAGTAATGGTCTAATAACAAATGGGTCTCTAGATGTCCATTTTTCTACAACACCTACAGTATCTGCAACACTTTTTTCCCTATCTGCGGTGTTTTCAGTTTTTAGTACGGCACGAATACGACCCAACCCCATCGGGTCAATATTATCAATACATTCACCTACATATATTATTCTATTATTATATGGTATATCAGCCATTACTTAGTTCTTTTTTTATACTCGTTTAAAATTTTATTATATATTATTTCAGTACTATCTAAATGACGAGTTAATTTAATAATATTCGTTTTAGTTTCCTCAAAATCATTTTGTACAAAATCCATCGCTTCGATTAAATCTTTATTTGAACTGTTTTTATACTCTAATAGTATTTTTGTTATTTTATTTTCATCCATATTAATATGATTTTCCTGACGCCTTTGCCGGTGCGGTCGCTCCTGCTATCACAGGTGGTACCGCTAATGGTGGTATAAAGACCTCAACTTTACCATTCGCTAATTGCTCTTGGTAAGTACCTTTTATCTGTTGAAATATCGCAGGCATAGCGATATTTACCGACCCACTTGGAAGGTCACCTGTTGGTATTCCAATTGATTGGAGTCTTTCCGTTACTTCCGTCATTGCTCTTGTGGGTGAAAAACCACCTAATAATGAACTAGCCGCCAAAGCAAAAGAAGGTAAAGATATACCCGTTGCTGCGGCCCCTAAATTCAATAATTTTAATATTTCATCAACTAAACTTTTACATTCTCTATAATCGATAAAACCTTGAATTAATTGAATTATTAGAAAAATTACACCAGCAATCATAGCCGCCTGCTTATTTTTGGCTTCTTTAACTATTTCAACAAGTAACGTTTCTACCAATAATCGTAAGTTCTTTTTTAATAAAATGAATAATTCTTCAACAAATATCGCAGCAATTTTACTTAACATTTCTGTCATAAATTTACCAAACGTTTTAATAAATGACTCTAAGTTACTTAGCGCCAATATATTCGCAAAATTTGGATTAACTGACTTCATTACAATTTGTAACCCTAATAACATTTTTGGTCTTAAGATAGAGAACATCACAGCCTTTGGGATAATCTTTAAAAAATCATTATTAATCGCCACATTTAAATTTAAATCAATACCTGATGGTATATTGAGTTTCCAATCTTGGTCTTTAGACATATTGTTGACTAAACTCATTAAGTTATCTGCGTTTTGTCCGGCATTACCAACATCGTCATTAATTAGTTGAGACATTGAATCTAATAGTGACTCAGTATTGACGGGTAATTTGACATTATTACAGTCAGTGAACTCGGTAACTCCCTGAATCATATTATTAACTTCAATCTCAATATTTTTTAAATCAAGTGGGGACATTTCAAAAAATGATGGGTCTATATTATCTAATTGACCTAACTTAGCGGTACCCTGAACATCAATTTCTCTATTACTATCAAAACAAAGACCTAATATTCTTTGTAATATTTTTTCAAACTTAGTCTGTTCTTCTTTTTGATTAACGGAAATACCACCTGAAATATCAATAATGTTAGTTAACATATTCATGATTTCTACCGATATCATATTAAAATTAACTATATCGATAGAACCATAATAATCTCTTAAGAAATCACCTAAATTATTACCATTTAATCTATTGGCTAATGTAACCTCGTAAAAATCACCAAAAATAGGTGTTCCCGTACTAGGGTCAGGGTATTGTGTAACATACTTTATATCAAAAATACCGGCTCCTGATGCACCAATGTAACCACTACCGTATTCTGCAGTAAATGGTACACCCTCATTCTGAAGTCTATTATAAAGTTCTTTATCCATTGAAAATGGTTGAGAACCGACATTTATTGCGTCTTTTTCATATCTAAATGTCCATGGTTTGGATGAGGGGTCATTTTTTAATAATTCCCTTAAATCAATATCGTTAACTGGTATGTAAAGTGGTTGAGTATTAAACTCCTGTTCTTCTGAACAACCCGCAACTTTTAACACCTCTTCAGCAACAATCTCACCTATTCTGGATTTAGTATTTTCACTAGCCATTAAAACTTGCTTTATTAGGAAATCGATAGTAGAGGAACCTGTATTTTTACCACTAGGCATAGTTTTTTTGAATAACTTAGTTAATTCATCAAATACATTTTCAATTTCTTGTTGAGCTCTTTGTTTGATATCACCCATAGCGTTTAATTGCTTTAGGGCCTCACTTTTTGCGTTTTGAAAGTTACTATCTAAACCATCAGATATTTTTTGTAGTTTTTCTTGATTAACCGCAGTGTCAATAGTGGATTTGTAAGCATCTACTTTAGAACTGGCCTGTTTAAACTTATCTTTTATCGACATAATGGTTATTTTTAATCAAGTTTATAACCGTCCTTCTTGTCACCACTGCTTAAATCTTGTTGTATTAAGGTTTGTAATGTGTCATCATCAATTTCAGATAAACTAAATTCCTCACTTGAGGTATTATTAGTTTTTTCCCATATTGTTGACTGTAACTTAGAAAGTGATAATTTCTTCTCTATAGTATCATTTACGATTTTTTGTTGCTCTTTGATAACAGGTCCGATAACGGTCATATCCTCAGGGTCCTTTAACATCGCCAACATTTTATTTTGTATTCTTATAGCAGTTGCTCTTTGTTCTACAAGTTCATTATAGATTTCCTGCATAAGTGAAAGAACTGAGTCTTTACTTAATACGATTTCTTTTTTTTTAGGTCTTGCCATAATGTTATAAATATTTACAGAATAATTTTTTTATAGATTATGTAGTTTATTTGTTAACTCATAATATAATTTCTTATACTTTCTCATTGATGTCCTTATTTCCTTAGTGGACATATTTGTCATATCACGTAGAGATAATAGTATTATATTTTTATTGAATTTATTATTATCGGTTCCTATAAAAATATTGTTATAGTTCTCAAATAACTCCATCAAAGCATATCCTAACTTTAATTCGTTATTATTTAAATCAGTATTTTCTATATAGTCATTAAGTTCCTTTATGAATCTTTTAATTACATCTGTTGCTTCTATCTTTTCATTTTCAAGATAGTAAATCATATCAGGTCTACTTTCTAATTTAGTAGTTATATCTTCATATGATATTTTTCTATTTTGTTCTTTTTGGTCTTTAATAATCATACCCATCAGGTAGTTCTTACATATCGTACCAAAATAAGAGTAAGCTTTTTTACCTTTCTCAGGTTTAAACTTTTCAACTTTAGTAATTAAGAAAGAATGCGTGTCGTGATTAATCTCACGAAACTCCATTCCTTTTCTATAAAGTTTATATCTTCTAATGATTGATTCAATCATTTTATCTAAGGGTGCTTTCAGATACTCATCGTAAATTTCATTTTTTTCGGTAAAAGTAGAAGCAGTTAAAAATAATCTAACTGCTCTCTCTTCTCTTTCCGCAAAATAATTATTTGTTGTTGGTTTTCTACCTCTTTTTTTCTTTTCAGCTACTTCAGGAGTTTCAGTTTGACCTGAAACTACTACTTTATTTGAATCGTTATTAGTTGTAGTTGCACTTTTTGGTTCTATTAACATTAAACATCTATTGCTTGATAGTTTATGTCCCTATCTTCAATAAAAAAATGTTCTTTTTTTGCTGAGTCTATCCAAAAAGCGACTTCGTCTTCAGATATTTTTTTCTCACCAAATTTGTAATTCCAAAAAATTGAACCTTCTCTCATGTTCATGTGTTTGTAACCAATTCTAGGTATTGTCATTATTTCTACTGAATTATAACTTAACCTTAGTAGGAACTCATATACAAAAGTTAATTTCATGGATTTTTTAAATCCACCAAAGTCTTTAAAAACTGATTTTTTAAGTACGACTCCGCTTGTTTGAAAATTTTGATAGTTTAATAAAACTTCATTAGTTAAGTAACCAATCTCACTATTCATATTAGCTGCGAAGGTCGCTTCATTTGTAAATCCAGCGAAAACTCCTTTTTCATCTACATCCAATACTAATGGTAAAAATCCTGAAACTTTAGGGTACGCTTCAATATATCGTTTAACATTTTTAAACCATATTGACGCATATTCGTCATCAAACTCTAATAAAGAAATCCATTCATTTTTAGCGTTTTCAACACCTAAGTTTACTTGAGATGAGAAATCAACATCACCTGTATTTTCAACTAAGTTTACTGTTAGACCACTATAGTCAAAGTTTTGAACTACTTCCTTTAGTGACTCTTCATCACTATGTACAATAACTAATTCATCGATTGGTGTCGATTGTTTTATTATTGAAAGTATACAACTATTAAAGAACTCAACAAAGTTTTTCACTTTTGAAGAATTAATAGGTAGTATAACTGATACGTTTAATTTATTTTCCATAATTATTAATTTTCTTCTTCTACTTTTAGTTTATCTAATTGTGTTTCGAATATAGTTTTTCTATTTTCTAAGTAACCTGAAAATGTTCCAACTACATTTGATTCGAATTCTTCTCTATTTTTAAATTTATCGGAGGTTTCAATACCCGCCTTATATAAATCATCATTAATATTATCCTCTAACCAATTTTGAGTGAACTCAGCTATTATATCAGTCATTTGATTTAATTCGTATGTCCAAACACCATTGTTTTCTGACATCCAATCAGGTTTTAGATTTGGAACTTTACCAATTACTGGTGTTCTACTCGCCATTGACTCTATTGGAAATGTCCCTACTGATGACGTGTCATCTACCCATACCGAAACAAAAGAATCTTTTAAGTATTCTGCGAACTGTTCTTGATTAAGACCTCTCATATCTCTAAATGTAATCCATCTAAATTGTGGGTACTTTAAATAAAAAGTTTTTATTATTTTCATAGTGTCTCTTTGGTCGCGAGTATGAATTGAAATGATTGGTTTTGATGGTACTTCTTTCGCTGAGAACTTTTCAGAAATAAAAGGTGGTATAATATCAAATGTTATATTCTTCATAACACCCTTAACAAGTTCTGTTTGTTTTTCACTGGTAGTTATAGCTTTCAGGAAACCATATTGTGACCAAGTAGTACCAGGTTGTAAAGTCTCTAACATATGGTCATAAGCCTGACATGAGATAATTTTACCACAAGGTAGTTTAGCAAGTTGCTCCAATACGTGACCATATATTTCAGGTACAACGATAAAATCTTCAGGAGAAATTTTTAAGTCTTCTCCGTCAATAGATTCGTGAGGTAATTCCATGTACTCTTCACCTAACCATTCTGAAACTCCTGTATATTCTTTTGTTTCATGAATGATTATTGGATTAAATCCATTATTTTTTAGGGTTAAGGCGATTTCATAAGTTTGTCTTACGGAAGCCTTAGCGTTCCCTTTAGTGTCTTGTGTTAAAAAATAAATCCTTACTGATTTATCCGTTAATCGTTGAACCGATAGTTCAACTTTTTTTAATAATTCTGTATCCATAATTTATATATATTTTATTATTCCGTGTCTTAATAATGTATTAAATGCAATTTTAAAGGGAATACTTAAAGACTTTGAAGTTCCCGCACGTATACCTAAGTTATCGTCTATTTCCTCTCTTTCAGTCAAAACGACCTCTAACATCATTTTTATTGTTTCAAATTTCACTACACTTATGTGTTGAGCAAATTTATCTTCAGAGGTTTTTTCAGTTTCTTTTTCAGTAGTTATTTCTTTACCGTCTTCATTTTTAGGGATATTAACCTCTTTTTCTAAAGCAATAAAGTCAACATAATAGTTTTCTTCTAAAAATTGTAACATTATTTTAATTTTAATTGTTTATATAGTTCTTTAAATTCTCCAATATCGTTGATGGTATATTCTGAATCAATATTTTCATTATACGATGTTGTACATTTAATAACTGTTTTATTTTTTGGTTGGTTTATAATATGGTTTGGGTTGGAAGTAATTAGTATATCAACTTCATCCCACATACTATCTATTGTAATATTAGAATAAAATTTTATTTTCTCAACCAAACAACCGTACTTAGATAAGAAAAATAATGTAGCGGGTTTTGATTTACCTATTTCATCAGACACAATTAGTACTTCATGGTCGTCTCTTAATGTTTCGTATATTTCATTCAAAATATTAAAAGTTGGCCCATCTATAGATGGTGAGTGACCAAAGATTTGCATAGCGAAATCGATATAAAAGAATTCAAACAAATCTTCTTTATCTTTAAATTTAAAATGATTGATTAAATCATCTAAATTTTTTACAGGTAAATCTAATTCGTATTTAAAATCATCGACAGATAATACTTTATCGAATTCTTCAGTCTCTTCATTATAAACAGAATTATTTTCGTCCTCAAATTCATCAATGTAATGTTTTTGATATAATTGTTCTGCCTTTATAAAAGTGTCTCTAATTACACCATTTAAATCAAATGCTACTCTCATGTGTCGTATCTATCTAATAATTTACTAATCAAAGGATTTCTAATGATATCGTCTGTTTTAAAATCATATGTACCAACTTTGTCTAAATTTTTAAATCTAATTGTTGCGTCGTATAACCCTGATTGTGTTTTATCTTTATATCTATCCGTTTGGTCAATATCTCCTGATATGAAAAATTTACTATTAAACCCTATTCTAGTTAATAGTAATTTCATCTGAGAAGGTGTTGAATTTTGAGCCTCTTCAAATATTAATATTGAGTTATCAATATTCATACCTCTCATGTAAGCTAAAGCGAAAACCTCTATAATATCATTTTCTTTTAATTTTTCTCTAGCCTCTTTACCTATAATTTTATTTAATAAGTAATACGATGGAAAAATATATGGGTCTAGTTTTTCTTCTAAATTACCAGGTAATGCTCCTAATTTTTCCTCAGCTTCAACTGCCGGTCTAACAATGATTATTTTTTCATAAGAGTTATTTTGGTCCATTAAAAGTTCTACCGCAGCTTTCATTGCGATATATGATTTACCCACCCCCGCAGGTCCTGTACATATTGTTATTTCACTCTCCTTTAATATTTCGTGATATTCTTTTTGACTTTCTGATAAAAATTTTTGTTTAGGATTTTTATTAATTATTTTATTTATTAAATCTTTTCTTGGTAATTTTCGTGTACCCGATTCTCCTTTTCTTGCCATTTACGTAATGTTAATTTTTTTATTTTAATCTAACTTTTTTAACCAGTACTCAATCATTTCATCTAACATAGTTTCAAAACTATATTTTGGTTTCCACCCTGTGGAATTTTTTAATTTAGTACTATCCCCCTTTAAGTCTTTTAATTCTTCTGGCCTTAAATACTTACTATCTTGTTTTATATAAAGTATAGGGTCTAAATCTAATTTTCTAAAGACATAATCAACTAAGTCTTGAACTGTATGAGAAATACCTGTAGAACATACATAATCATCAGGTGAATCCTGTTGTAATATTAACCACATGGCCTCTACATAATCTTTGGCGTGACCCCAATCTCTTGTCGCTTCCATATTACCTAAACATAATTCATTACATAACCCCATTTTTATCTCAACTGCAGTTTTAACAACTTTATTAGTTACAAAATTAGTACCTCTTCTAGGTGATTCATGATTGAACAGTATTCCATTTGAAACAAACATACCATACGAATTGCGATAGTTTCTGCTAATATTATATGCAAAAACTTTAGAACACCCATATGGTGAAACTGGATTCATTGGTGTCGTTTCTCTTTGAAACCCATCATCATCAATTGTGTTACCAAACATTTCTGATGATGAAGCTTGATAAATTTTAATATTTGGGTTAACTAATTTAACTGACTCCAATAAATTTAAAACTCCAATGCCGGTCACATTGGCGGTATAGATAGGTTGGTCAAAAGAAATTCTTACGTGTGATTGTGCAGCTAAATTATATATCTCATCGGGGTTACATTTTTGAATAATCCTAACTAATGATGATAGGTCCGTCATATCAACATATTCTAAATTATTTTTGATTTTGTGGTAGGTATTTTCTAAACGATTTGTTTGATTTTCCGATACTGAGTTTCTTTTAATTGTACCCCATACTTCGTATCCTTTATTCAATAAAAATTCAGCTAAATATGAACCATCCTGTCCGTTGATTCCCGTAATAAGCGCGACTTTACTTTCTTGTATTTTCATAATTTTCAATAAACCAATTAACAGTCTCTTTTATACCCTCCTCTATCGGTGTGAATTTAAAGTCAGGTAAGTAATGTTTGATTTTTGAATTATCTGATGGTTTTCTAAATTGACCTTCAGGTTTACTTGTATCAAATATCACTTCACCTTTAAAGTTAAACTCTTCAACTAATAAATCAACTAAATCTTTAATTGATATTTCTTCAGAAGTTGTAAGTATTATTGGCTCATCTTCGTTGTATTCTTTCAAAACCCATTCTGTTAGCCTTGCAACGTCTTTTGAATGAATGAATTCTCTTAACGGTTTTCCATTCCCCCACACTTCAAAAGGGGTATTATTTTTTTGTGCTAAATACATTTTATGTATCAACATTGGCATTACGTGACCGTGTTCTAACGAGAAGTTGTCATTTGGCCCATATATGTTCGTGGGTATAACTGACTTATATTGAAGTCCGTATTGTTCTCTATATGCTCTGATTTGAACGTCTGCCATTCGTTTTGCGTAAGCATATGCATTATTTGATATATGGGGTTCACCTAAGTGTATTTTTCCCTCTGTGAGAGGATAATCCACATTGTCGGGAAACACGCAAGTAGATAAAAACGTAACAAGTTTCTCAACACCGTTTTTTCTTGACTGTTCAATTACGTTGGTATTCATCATTATATTATCATAAAAGTATTCTCCCTTATATTTCATATTCGAACCTAACCCACCAACTTTCGCTGCGGTGTGAATTACTTCTGTGGGGTTATAAAATTTAAACATAGATTTAACACTTTCTGTGTTTCTTAAATCAAATTCTTTGGACGTAATTTTAACGTCACCTTTTAATGTGGACCCAACTAGTCCATTTCCAGTAATTAATCTCATAATTCGTAGTTAAATTTTTTAATTATTTCATTTAAACTTTTATTTTCTTTTAACACGTAGATGTCATTTTCAGAAAGAATTTTTTTATAATCAGTTTGCCCATCATACTCTGATATATGTTTTCCATGTAAATGTGTTGTCTTATCATATCCTTTAAAAGTTTTATATTTATTAGTTATTTTTTTAACATTAGTAATGTGATATTTTTTTGATAATTCAATTTTTTTATTTTCATCGATATTAATATTTAAAAACTTTTCAAGTTTATTATATATCACTTCATAATTGTCAAAAAATTCTTCATATTGTAATAATAGAATATTTTTTTTTAATAAATCATTTTTTAATAAGTCTTTACCACCATTTTTTAAGTATTCACTAATTTCTGACTTTATATTTAATAAATTAATTTTTTTTTCATTTCTTAATAAAGAGGATATAATACAATTATATGGGTGCCTATAGGTTATGACATATAGTTGACCATTTTTTACGGACATATTATGAGTTTTTCTAACATTAGAAAATTCACGTAAAATATTATAAACTAAAGTTGAGCCGGACCTAATAGGTGAGAATTGAATTATATTTTTAGATTTAATGCTCATAGTATACTTTTGTTTTAACACCCTTTTTCATGGCCTCTTCGTACCAAATATATTGTAATTTATGAAAAAATACCTTATAATCAGTCATATTAA